>Ga0184619_10000493_pt1 | contig 13634 bp, 6 predicted proteins | sample PLM0_60_b1_FD_133146 | JGI IMG/M metagenome (GOLD analysis project Ga0184619, IMG submission 133146) | Groundwater sediment microbial communities from an aquifer in East River, Colorado, USA - PLM0_60_b1 | ecosystem: Environmental > Terrestrial > Soil > Riparian zone | place: USA: East River...
GCCGTTTGCGACTTGCACGGAAACCTGCATGCCGAGTTCTTTGGCCCGCTTCTCGACCAGATTTTTATCACGTTGCCAACGCTCTTCCTTCACGGTATCCATCGAAAACCCGATAACCACCGGATCGTTTGGCCCCTTCTTTTTCTTCGCCGCGCCAGTATTTGATTGTTGCGTGCCGGAGACGCAGCCGCCCGCAATCAACGCCAAAAGAACCACGCTGAGCATCAACATTCGCTGTTGCATTGGATACCCTTCCCTTCTTTCCTTACGACTGTTTCAACAGCACGCTTCCTTAAGATTGTTTGATCTTCACCGAGCGGCACAACCATGATGACGCAGGAATCATCGAAACCTGGAGTCGCTAGCGGAACTCCACAACTGCCGCCGAAACTGCATAATTTAGATTGGCGCCGCGCAGCTTAACAGAGACTTCCCCGGAAATATATATTGAATTCCTGGTTTCCTGATGCTATTAAAAATACTACACTATGTGTGGAAGCACACATACAATTAGCTTTCCCCCGGCGTAAGGTACGCAATCGCGTATTGAATTCGCTTCTCTCGAAAGTCGGCTTCGACTTTTCTGAGGAGAACTGTTCCAATATATGCTGTTATATGTCGTCGTTTTCACTGCAACTCCAAGCCTTAATCCGATAACTGTTGACTGAAATGGCCGCAGGAGGGCCTTCCAATGAATCGCACCACGTCCAGTTTGGTCCGCATCATGATGGGCGGGCTTTTTCTTTTGTTTGCTGTAGGAACTGCCAATGCTCAGTTTAAGGCCGGCATTCAGGGAACCGTGACAGACACCGCTGGCGGAAGAGTTCCGGGCGCGACTATCACTTTGACTAATAAAGAGACGAGTAAAACGCACACGGTTACGTCTAGCGACGAAGGCTTCTACCGCTTCTCTCAGCTCGCGCCGGGCAGCTATACGCTTAATGCCGAAAAGTCTGGCTTCAAGAAACAACTTTTGGAGAACGTAGTCCTTGCGGGAGAAGATGTCCAGGGCATTGACCTCGCACTTACACCCGGCGAAGTCTCTGAGACAGTCACGGTAACAGCGACCTCCGCCGTTGCGCTGGAAACCGAGACCGGCAATATCAGGGGCGTGATTACGGCCGAGGAGGTGCAACGGTTGCCACAAGTTGGGCGCAACCCTTATGAACTTGCGCGCACTGCGCCCGGCGTTTTTGGTGATACAGCGCGCAGCAGCGATGGTAATCGTGCGCAATTTATTCCAGGCACGGAGGAACTCGGCGGCGGGTCTAATACCGGCGTTTTCCAGACTGAGAATCAAACGCAGATTACCGCCAACGGTCAGCGCATTTCGAGCAACAATTATTTGATCGACGGGGTGAGCGTCAACAGCCTTGGGCTAGGCGGCGCTGCCGTTATTACGCCAAATCAAGAGTCCGTTAAAGAGGTATCGGTTGTTACCAGCACCTACTCTGCTGAAGATGGGCGCAACACTGGCGCGCAAGTCAAGGTTGTTTCGCAAAACGGCACTAACGAATTTCACGGCAGTGCTGTTTTCAATTACGGCTCACCGAAATTTAATGCTCGCAACCAATTTCGAGGCAAGACTCCCAGTCTCCGCGACAATGAGCGAATCAATCAGTATGAACGAAAGTTCGCCGGCAGTCTCGGCGGCCCCATCTACCTGCCGCGTTTCGGTGAAGGTGGCCCTGCCTATTTAAGTGGCAAGAATAAGCTCTTCTTCTTCTTCTCCTATGAGGGAATACGTCGAAGCAACACTACCGTTAGCTCTCCCCGCTATGTCGAAACGCCGGAGTTTCGGGACTACGTCAAAAGCGTACGGCCGAACGGCTTCGCTGCGCAGCTTTATAGCTTGTCTGGAATCGAGCCTCGCACTGTTGCGACTGGCGTGACCGGCTGCGGAGGAGACGCAGCACGCAGAAGGGCTGTTAACGGACGGGCAGGCTTGAGCTTTGACATCGGCTCAATTAACCGGCCACTTGGTCAAGGAATTGATGAGAGGCAAGACTTCGATGGCATCCCCGACATCACTTGCGCCCAGGTATCGTTTCCCAGTACGACCAACGGCAACCAGTATAACACCCGTATTGACTATAATCTCGGGAACAACCAGTTCGCCGTAAGCACCTACTTCACGAAGCAAAACAACCTCGCTCCCTCAAACAACGCGCGGCCTTTTGAGGACACGTTCTTCAAGCCGTTCAACACCGCCGCGACGTTCACATATATCCGCACCATCTCTGCAACGATGCTCAACGAGGCGCGCTTTAACTTCACGCGCTTCAACATCAATGAACTCGTGTCCGCTGGAGAGGCGAACTTTAATGTGCCCCAGATAAGTATTTCCGACTTCGGCCCCGGCCTCGGCACTGGATTAGACAATACAGATTTCTATGGGATCAACCGGTTCGACAAGCCGAACATCCTGACCCAGAACACGTATGAGTTTCGCGACACACTAACGATGGTGCGTGGCAGTCACGCATTTAAGTTCGGCTTCGAGGCACGCCGCGAACAGGACAATAACAATCGCCTGTCAACCGCCCGACCGGAGTACACCTTCAAAAACTTTCTTAACTTCGCCAACGACGCCCCATTCTTCCAGGAGATAGATGTTGATCCGCGAACCGGCGGTCCGGTCAACGGCCAACGCTACTTTCGCACCAATTCCTATGGCGCCTTCGTGCAGGACGATTGGAAGTTCAGACCGAATTTAACGCTCAACATAGGCTTGCGCTACGAATACCAAACGCCGCTCACAGAGAAGGAGGGGCGGCTCAGCAACTACATTCTCGGCCCGAATGGAATTGTGGACGGGCGCGTGGAACTCGTTGATCAACTATATGAGCCAGACCGCAACAACTTCGCTCCTCGTCTCGGCTTTGCCTGGAGTCCGGCGCGTTTCTCAGATAAGCTGGTCGTGCGTGGCGGCTTCGGCATCGGCTACGACCGCCTTTTCACCAACCTGTTTACCTCCAATCGCCGGAATCCGCCGTTCTTCGCGAGTGCGAGTCTTTGCTGTGCTGGTGTTAATGACCTCAATGCGCCAGCCGGTGATCGTAAGATCATCTACTCTTTTAGTTTGCCCGGCTCGCCATTCCTCTATCCGGTTAACCCACTGCTAACACGTGGTATTGATCCCGCGACAGGTGGATTACTCGCTGACGGCCCACAAACGCTGCCAGGCGGTTTCATCCGTCGTGACATTCCCGTTGAAGTCAACGGTGCGCCGCAGGATATGCCGAATTCCTACGTCTATAACTACTCACTGGAATTCCAGTACCAGCTTCCCTACAGGGTCGTGGCTTCGCTTGGGTATCAGGGCAGTGCTGGCCACAAGCTGGTCCGCACAGTTGATCTCAACCGCTTCTACCCTGGCGACGCGTTTAATTGTGTAGGATGCGAAAATCGTAAGGATGAAGTTCAGGAAGCGGATGCTAATGGAAACCGCGTCACGCCGCGACTGACCGGCAATCCAAATTTTGACCGAATCTTCTTCCCGTTACCTGACGTTAACTCAAACTATAACGCGATGATCGTGCGCCTCACTCGCCAATATGCCCGTGGCTTCCAACTCGAAGGCGTCTATCGTTGGAGCAAGAGCATCGATACAAGTTCGTTCGGGCGTGGGGCGCAGCAGACCGATCCGAGCGACCCGAAGCTTAACCGCGGCCCCTCGGATTTCGACGTTCGACACAACTTCGTTTTGTCAGGGCTCTGGGACATACCGTTATTCCGCGGGCGCAAAGATTTTATAGGTAAGGCGCTTGGCGGCTTCCAAATTAATGGCATCCTGACATTACACACTGGTTTTCCCTGGACGCCTCAGCAGGGTTGTTGTTTCTTCGACCGGCCTGGTGATTTCGCAAACGATGCCAACGGCGATGGGAAGGGTAATGACTTTCCAACTCAATACTTCGGCGGCGCGATTGAGAATCCTTCCAACCAGGACTTTATCAACGGAATTTTCCCCAACGGCGGACGTGCCGCCTTTGGAGTCATTGAAGACTGCAACGACTTTCCTGTGAGATGTGTGACCACACTGGTTCGTGGGCCAGCCGGTATCGGGCGAAACTCTTTTCGAGGGCCGAACTATCGTTCGCTTGATCTCAGCGTCGTCAAACAGACAGGGTTGCCAAGTTTTCTGGGTGAAGGGGCGAACTTCGAAGTTCGCGCCAATTTCTTCAACGTCTTAAATCTGCTCAACCTCCCCTCATTCCAGACAGGTGGTCGGAGCAATACGGATTTCACTAATCGCGGAGACTTCGGCCGCGCCCTCTTTGGCCTCGCGGGGCGCGTCGTGGAACTGCAAGCCCGCTTTAGTTTCTAGAGCTCGTCAGCCGTGGCGCGGGGGAATGAGCGATTCTTACCCAGACTCGTTCCTTCGCGCTTGTTGATCTCAGCAGGACCTGATTTCGGCAGACGGCGTTTCTTTTAAGAGAACAATTAGATCATGTTTATGCCTCAGTGCCATTTAACCCGCGCCACCGCTCTGTTCATCATCATAATCATTGCGTGCGCGCCTCTAACCGCGGCGCCGCAACAGAAGCGCGCCCGTAACGCGCCTCCGCAGGCGCGCACCAACCGCCGCGCAAATACCGAGAGCAGAATCAACGCCTTGCTCGCGCGCATGACGCTAGCGGAGAAACTCGGCCAGCTACAACAATTGGATGGCGAAGGCAACGGCACCTTTCGTCCCGAGCACCCGGATCTGATTCGCAAAGGTCTGCTTGGCTCAACCCTCAACGTTCGCGGCGCGAAAAACACCAACCAGTTGCAGCATGTGGCAATGGATGAATCTCGCCTGAAAATTCCGGTCTTGTTCGGCTTTGACGTCATTCATGGATACCGCACCATCTTCCCGATTCCCCTGGCAGAAGCGAGCAGTTGGGACCCGGCGCTGGCGGAGCGTTCGGCCGGCATCGCGGCAAGCGAAGCGTACAACTCAGGAGTGCGTTGGACGCTTGCTCCCATGGTCGATATTGCACGCGACCCTCGCTGGGGACGTATTACAGAAGGAGCGGGAGAAGATCCATACCTGGGAGCTGCGTTTGCGCGGGCGCGCGTTCGCGGATTTCAAGGCGCTGATTACAGCGTGGCCAACAAGGTATTAGCGTGCGCTAAACACTGGGTTGCATACGGGGCAACTGAAGGAGGGCGCGATTACAACACCACCGACATGTCGGAAAACACTCTGCGCGAAATATACTTTCCACCGTTCAAGGCGGCAGTTGATGCCGGCGTTGGCACTGTCATGAGTGCCTTCAACGATCTCAACGGAGTGCCGGCGTCCGCCAATCCCTTCACGCTTACAAAGGTGTTGCGCGGCGAATGGAAGTTTGATGGCTTCGTGGTTAGCGACTACACCTCAGTGAAAGAGTTAATCAACCATGGCCTGGCCGCAGACGACCCGGACGCGGCCCGCCTGGCACTAAACGCCGGGCTTGATATGGAAATGGTCAGTCGCCTCTTTAATCAGCATGGCGCGCAACTGCTGAAAGACGGGAAAATATCACAGGCGACAATCGACGAAGCCGTGCGTCGTATTTTGCGAATCAAATTCAGGCTGGGACTGTTTGAACATCCGTACACCGACGACACGCGTGAAAGCAGTTCGCTTCTTACTTCCGAAAATCGCGCCGCCGCTCGCACCATCGCGGATCGTTCTATGGTGCTATTGAAGAACGAGCGCGAAGCCTTACCGCTGAATAAGGTCCTTCACTCAATTGCAGTTATCGGGCCGTTGGCAGATGACCATCGTTCGCCGCTTGGCTGGTGGAGCGGCGATGGCAAAGCAGAGGACACAGTCACTCCACTCATGGGAATCAGGGCGAAGGTGTCACCGTCAACAAAAGTCAGTTATGCGAAAGGCTGCGACACGCAGGGCGATTCAACCGAAGGTTTCGCTGAAGCAGCAGCACTCGCGCGTGACAGCGACGTGGCCATCGTCTTCGTGGGCGAATCCGCGGAGATGGTTGGTGAAGCCGCTTCGAAAAGTTCTCTCGATCTTACCGGCCCCCAGCTGGATCTGGTAAAGGCAGTGCATGCCACCGGCAAGCCAACGATTGTCGTATTAATAAATGGGCGTCCGTTGACGGTGGGATGGATAGTTGAGAACGCACCGGCAGTTCTGGAGGCGTGGATGGGCGGCACGGAAGCGGGCAATGCAATCGCGGACGTCCTGTTTGGCGACGTGAATCCGAGTGGCAAACTGCCGGTTACCTTTCCGCGCACCGTCGGCCAGGTACCAATCTACTACAATCACATGAACACGGGGCGGCCGCCTGAAGCCAACAACCGGTACACCTCGAAGTATCTCGACGTTCCCTGGACGCCGCTATTCCCTTTCGGATACGGGCTAAGCTACACGCAATTCAAGATTACTAACTTGCAACTAAGTGCCCAACTTATTTCGGCGACGGGAAGGTTGACGGTCAGTGTTCAAGTCGAGAATGTGGGGAAGCGCTCTGGGGACGAAGTGGTCCAACTCTACATTCGTGACGTCGCCGCGAGCATGACCCGACCCGTGAAAGAGCTTAAGGGCTTTCAGCGAGTAACGCTGCAACCAGGCGAGAAGAAGCGAGTTGAGTTTTTGCTCACCGCTGGCCAACTGGGGTTCTGGAATCGCGAGATGCGCTTTACGGTCGAGCCGGGAGAGTTCAAAGTTATGGTCGGAGCAAGCTCCGAAGATCTGATAGAGGCAACATTTAAGGTTGAGTAGCGCCGATGAGAGCAGGCCACAGCCGCATAAAGACTCCGAGGCCCCCGCCCTTGGTTGAATGACATTCAATGGAGCGGAAGTAAACTGAGGATCTCGTCTCGGCGGAAGGAGATTTAGTGAGGCTGCAAAGAATAGCGGTGTGGGGGTTTTTTGGTCGCCGGTGTGCTCGGTGTTATCACCGGGTTCAGGGACACGTTCGCTCCGGGCTTTTTCAATAATAGCCCGCAAATAAAGGGCAAAACTGACATAATCCTTCAATTCGTCAGCGCGGCAGCTTTTTTTGCTCTTGCTTATTTGTTTAGTCTAAGCTCGCGGATGGACGCCAACAAAAAGAAGTAGCAAGTCGGCGACGATGATCTGATGCGAGAGAAAATGCCCTCAGTTAAGGTTGCGCCGCTCTCCATTTTGCTTTCGATCCTGGCAGTTTTCTCCCTGCTCTTCTCATCCTCTTCAGCCCTGGCTAGACCACCAATTTCGAAAGCAGTCTCTTTTCATTTTCAGGCTGCCCCTGTTCTCAAACTCTCAAGTCAAGACCAACTTTTTCTTGAAGACCTCCAGCACCGTTCCTTCAATTTTTTCTGGGACCAAGCCGATCCGCAAACCGGCCTGGTAGCCGACCGCGCCCGCATGGATGAATCGTCTCTCAACGAGAACCATCGCAACGTTGCGAGCATCGCGGCAACTGGCTTTGGCTTGTCAGCGCTTTGCATCGCTATGGAACACGGTTGGATCACTCAGAGCCAGGCGCGTGAACGCGCGCGTAGTACCTTGCGATTTTTTGCTGATCGCGCTTTCGAGAACCACGGTTGGTTCTATCACTGGCTTGATAGCAAGACCGGGGAACGACGGTGGAATAGCGAAGTCTCGTCAATCGATACCGCGCTGCTGCTGGCCGGCGTGCTGACGGTGCGCACGTACTTCCATGATCCGGAAATACGGAAGCTGGCAACAAAGATTTACGAACGAGTCAATTTTCAATGGATGCTGAATGGCCATCCGCTGCTTTTGTCGCATGGCTGGAAACCAGAGACAGGTTTTCTGAAATCTCGTTGGGACACCTACAGCGAAGACTCTATTCTCTATTTGTTGGCAATCGGATCGCCGACGCATCCGATTTCGGCGGCATCCTGGTATGCGTTATGGCGCGATCGCTATCGCTATGAAGGTCATACATATTTCACAACCATCGGGGTGCCGCTTTTTATGCATCAATACGCACACGCCTGGATCGACTATCGCAACCGGCGCGAAAGCCGCGGGGACAGAATCGATTATTTTGAGAACTCCATAGCAGCTACGCTCGCGCATCGCGCTTTCTGTATTAATCTCTCGCACGACTTTCCCGCTTTTGGATCAGACATGTGGGGTATCACAGCTTCCGATAGTGCGAAAGGTTATCTTGCCTGGGGTGGTCCTCCGCGCGATCCGGAAATCGACGGCACCCTGGTACCTTCCGCGGCGGGTGGCTCGCTCATGTTTACTCCAAAACTTTCCGTCGCTGCTTTGCAGGCCATGCATGACAAGTATGGCATCAAGGTTTACAGCAAGTATGGGTTCATCGATGCTTTTAATCCAGGCACTGGTTGGTTCGACAGCGACGTGCTCGGAATCAATACCGGAATAATTCTGCTAAGTGCGGAAAACTCGCTGACCGGCAACGTCTGGAAGTGGTTTATGCAGAATCGGGAGATTCCTCTGGCAATGCAAAAGGCAGGACTAGTCAGATCCAAATCCAGAACTACTTCGCGGCCCGGCGAAAGATTCGGTAGCCCCAGGCATCAAGTGAAAGCGATGGCAGAGCAACGGCCTGTTTCTTTGCCGCCGGTGGCGGAGCCGGCGCATCAGGTGGCAAAGGCGGCCTAACATTCGGCGTGACCTCGACAAAATTTGAACCGGCTGCTGTTGCAACTGAGCCAACAAATGGTTGATTAGAAAAATTGATAGCCACCAGCACTTCTTCGTCCGCGGTACGACGTATATAACTCAACACGCGCGACTTGTCCGAATTCCGCAGCCATTGAACCGAGCCACGTCTCAGCGCATTGCTTGATCGACGCAACGCGATCATCTGTTGGTAGAAACGTGGGAACTCGGGGCGCCTCTCGGCAATGGGCCAGAACACGGGCAACTTTTCAAACAAGGCGGGCGCACCTGATTCTGTCGTATCGCCAACTTCCATCCCGTTATAGAGCAGCGGCACGCCGTCGAGCGTAAACATCAATGCAGATGCGGCCAGCGCGGCCGGTTCTCCAAAGCGCGCCAGCGCGCGACGCTCGTCATGATTGTCAGAGAAGCGCAGGTGCAGCGCGCCTCGCGGCCAGGCGCTGTATTCCTTGTCCCATTCGGTGCGCAAATCAGAAGCGCTGCCCAAACCCTGCAAAGCTTTAGTCAAGGCGCTGTGCAGCGGCCAGGAGTAGTCAAAATCAAAAGCTTTCACCAGCAACTCTGCCTTGTGTCCCTCAGCAAGCATCACGATATCCGGTTTGAGCTGCTCCAACTCCGTGCGCGCGTTTTCCCAGAAGTCAGTCGGCACTTCCTCGGCAACGTCGCAACGAAAACCATCCAGCTCAAATTCGCGAATCCAATACTTCAACATGTCAGTCATATAGCGGCGCAGCTTTAGGTTGTTGTAATTCAACTCAGCAACGTCGCTCCAGTCATGGGGGTAGGTGATGTGGCCGTTGGCATCATGTTCGTAAAACTCCGGCCACTTCATCATCACGCTGTCCCATGAAGTGTGGTTCGCCACAATATCGATAATCACTTTCATTCCGCGCCGATGTGCTTCGCTGATCAGTTTCTTAAAATCTTCTTTGGTACCGTAGTCCGGATTGATGCCGTAGTAGTTGCGGACGGCGTAGGGGCTACCGATAGTTCCCTTTTTCCTTTCCCGGCCAATGGGATGAATCGGCATCAGCCAGAGAATGTTAACGCCAAGGTCCTTTAGATCGTCGATGCGCGCGGTGATGCCGTTGAAGGTTCCCTGGGCCGAGAATGCGCGCGGAAAGATTTCGTAAACCACGCCATCGCGCACCCAATCGCGTGTAGCCCGCGCGGGCTCTTTTGAAAAGTCGCTCGCTGGTTGCTGGGCACCAATGCGCGAAGAGCACAGTGCGACCAGGAAAACGGCGAGAAGGAGAAGACCCTTAGCTTTTGTACTTGTGCTTTTTGGCCACTGCATGGATGTCTCACTTTTTCAAAACCCGCGTAGCGGGTGGAAGCATAAAGCCTGGGGTGGAGCGAAGCGGAACCCCAGGACCACGACCGCAAAAAAAACCGAGCGCGCGGAGCGTGCGATAGAGCAGGAATGTTAATTACCCACAATGGACGGCTGTCGCCCACTTCGCGGGCTCTTGTCTTATCCTCCCAAGATCCTGGGGTTTCGCTTCTCTCCACCCCCAGGCTTTATGCTATCGCCACGCTTCGCGGGCTTAAGGCACGAGGCAATTACTCCCGCCGCCGAGTCTCACTCGTCATCAATCAATCCCGTACTTGGCACCGGCTGCACCGATTCCGGAACCGTAAACAGTTCATGCGAGTCTCCCGCGAGCACAGCTCCAGCCGGCGCGTCGAGTTCAGCAACATCACTCACTAAAGTCACTAGTGCCGCCGCTATCAGCATGAAGACGCCGCCGGCCATAACCATGTAAAGCGGTGCCACTCTGCTGTCCTCGCCGAAGATCGCGCGGATGATCCGGCCAAAAGTAGTCGAGGCGATAATCTCCGGGATAACGATGAAGAAGTTGAACACACCCATGAAAACGCCCATGCGAGCGGCTGGCAGTGCGCCGGCTAGAATGGCGTAAGGCATTGATAGGATTGAGGCCCAGGCGATGCCCACGCCGACCATTGACAGCAACAACATATACTTGTCACCGATGAAGTAAGTCGATAACAGTCCGAGTCCGCCGCAAACCAATGCTGCCGCGTGTACCTTCTTACGCGAGAATCTTGCCGCTAACTTCGGGAGTACGAAAGCGACCGCGAAAGTCACAACGTTGTAGACCATGAAAGCGATACCGCCCCACTCGTTCCCCTGGCGGAAGAGATCCGAGCGACTGTCTGGCGCACCGAAAACAAAGTAGGAAGTCATTAACCCAAAGAACATCCACATGCAGAAAAGTCCGAGCCAGGTGAAGAATTGCACCACGGCCAATTGCTTCATTGTGGTTGGGATACTGCCGAGCGCGGATGCTATTTCCTTGAAACCGGCGACCAGACCGCGCTTCTCAGCGCGCATGCGCTGAAACGCCTCCATATCTTCGGGCGGGTATTCGCGCGTCGTCGCTACTGTGTAAATCACCGCGACGAGGAAAGCAATTGCGCCGAGGCGGAACGCGTAAAGAACCGTCAGAGGGATACCGCTCGCAGTACTGCCTGAGACGCCTAACCAAGTGAACAGGTACGGCAACGCACTAGCGAGTGATGCACCGACCCCAATAAAAAAAGACTGCATTACAAAACCAGCTGTGCGCTGTTCGACGTTCAACTTGTCAGCGACAAAGGCACGAAAGGGCTCCATTGAAACGTTGATGCTGGCATCTAGAATCCACAAAAACGTAGCCGCCATCGCGACTCCGGTGATGACCTTGATGCCAATCCCTCTCGCGATTTCGCCGGCGCTTGGCATCAAAAAGAGCATAGTGGAAGCCAGGATCGCGCCAACAAGGAAGTAGGGCCGGCGGCGGCCAAGCCGATTCCATGTCCGATCGCTCATCGAGCCGATTATCGGTTGCACCAACAAACCGGTAACTGGTCCTGCGAGCCAAAGGAAGGGCACATCGTCGGCTTTCGCGCCGAGGTACGTGTAGATTGCGCTCATGTTGGCAAGCTGAAGACCCCAGCCAAACTGAATCCCCAGGAACCCGAAACTCATGTTGAAGATCTGCCAGAAACTCAACCGTGGTTTTTGCATTGGCTCATTCCTCCAAGCTGTGGGCCATTCATGAGGGTTGCGACACTTTTTCTATCTCGCGTAGATGTTTATATCTTCCAACACCTCATTCCGATCAAGCGCGAGCGCATACATTAGCGTGCGCGCCATGTTGGTCACATGAATGAAACCCTCGCGCGGCGACTGATCAGGTTTTGAGTTTTCTACGTCAACCAGTCCGGGACAGAAATTGAAGACGCGAATGTTCGCGCCGGTCTTGCGAACGTGATCGCGCGGCGCTTCGGCATAACCGAGCAGCCCAAACTTCGACGCGCAGTAAGAAGGCACGTCCGCGTAACCGTGCTTTCCGGCTTGCGAGGAAACGTTCACGATGTCGCCAAAATCGTTCTCGCGCATGTGTGGCAGGACCGCCCTTACTAATTGCATAACGCCTCCGCAGATTCGTCTCCATTACCGTGTCCCAACCTTCATTGGTGATCTCTTCAATAGTCTCAGGCACGGCCAGTCCGGAGTTGTTGATGAGCACGTCAATCGATTGCCAGCGCGCAAACACGTCGTTGACCAACTCTTCAATCGAGGCATCATCACGGATATCAAACTCATACGGGAAAACGCGTTCAGCCTCGTGGATTGCATTTATTTCGTCGGCGGCGCGTCGTAACACATCTGCGCGGCGCGAGGCGATAACAACTTTCGCGCCGGCCGCCGCAAGCGCCTCGGTGAAGGCGCGGCCAATCCCGGAGCCACCACCGGTGACGATTGCGATCTGATTGGAAAAAGACTTGGTCTTTGTCCCCATTGATAATGGTCGCTCTATACGCGTCAAGTCCACGCTGAGCCGATCTTTCGCGGCTCTGCCGCCGCGCACACAGTGCGGTAAGGCTTTGCCTTACCGTAAAGCTCTTTATTTAGTCCTTTGAGGCTATGCCTCAAACCTGCGAGAGGCGCAGCCTCTCGCAAAAATTAATCTCGCCGAATCGGAAAGGCGCAGCCTTTCCGCACTGTGCGGCGGCAAAGCCGCGGTTCACTTCGCTATTGTTTCGCAAAAATGGCTACGGATCGTGCCGGCACCGTCACCACAACGAGCAACGTGAACATGACCCTAAATTTCATTCTTGTTTTTTGCGACCTCGGCAACCCTGCCGTACAACTCCGTCAATTCTCTTAAACGAGTGGCGAGCGCGCTGGTCAGTGCGCCTGGCTTAAAACGCCATGACCAATTCCCTTCCGTGCTGTTGGGAAGATTCATACGCGCTTCAGTGCCCAGACCCAGGACATCCTGTAAAGGAACGACCGCCGTATCCGCAACTGAGGCCAACACGGCGCGAATGAAATCCCAATGGATTTCTTTGCCTTCAGTATTGAGATAGCTCATGCAAAACTCTCGCTCGCGCTCGACCTGCTGCGCGTCGCGCGTCGATCCTTCACCGGCAATACTGCTAAACCAGCCAACCGCTGTGTCGTTGTCGTGTGTTCCAGTATAGACAACCACATTCTTGTGATAGTTGTGTGGCAGATCGATATTCTTCGTGTCGCTGCTGAACGCAAACTGAAGAATACGCATACCGGGAAAGCCGAAATCATCGCGCAGGGCCTCGACATCGGGCGTTATCACGCCCAGGTCTTCGGCGATAATCGGCAACTCACCAAGCTCATCTCTGATAGCTGTGAACAATTCTCGTCCGGGCGCCTCAACCCAGCGGCCACGTTCCGCGGTCTTGTCGCCGCCGGGTATTTCCCAACAGGCAGCGAAGCCGCGGAAGTGATCGATGCGGGCAATGTCGAAAGTCTCCAGAGTGGCGTGTACTCGCTTGATCCACCACTTGAAGCCGTCGGCAAGCATGTGGTCCCAGTTGTAAAGCGGATTTCCCCAAAGTTGACCGGTGGCGCTGAAGTAATCTGGCGGCACGCCGGCTACTACAATCGGTGATCCATCTTCGTTCAACTTAAACTGGTCCGGATTGGTCCAAACGTCGGCTGAATCATGGGCCACAAAAATGGGGATATCGCCCACTAACC
>Ga0184619_10000494_pt1 | contig 13590 bp, 12 predicted proteins | sample PLM0_60_b1_FD_133146 | JGI IMG/M metagenome (GOLD analysis project Ga0184619, IMG submission 133146) | Groundwater sediment microbial communities from an aquifer in East River, Colorado, USA - PLM0_60_b1 | ecosystem: Environmental > Terrestrial > Soil > Riparian zone | place: USA: East River...
AACACCACGCCGAACGACGTGCATCTGCCGACCACGCGCGCGGCGGCGGCGGCCGGCAAGCACGTCTTCCTCGACAAGCCGATCGCCAACAATGTCACCGAGGGCCGCGCCATCACCGAGGCCTGCCGCAGGGCCGGGGTGGTGCTCGCGCTGGGATACCAGCGGCGCCGCGAGAGCCATTTTCGATGGATCCGCGAGAGAATCGACGCCGGCGAGTTCGGCAAGCTCGTCAACGCGGAGGCCAACATCAGTCGCGACCGGCTGGGGAAGATCGATCTCAATTCATGGCGGTATACCGCGGCAGGAATGCCGGGCGGCGTGATGCTGCAGATCGGCATTCACTACGCCGACGTGCTCGAATACCTTCTCGGTCCGGTGAAGGCGGTGAGCGGGAGGTTCGCGCAGCTCGTGCTCCCGGGCGACAACCCGGACGTCGCGAGCCTGGTTCTCGAGCACGAGAACGGCGCCCTCTCAACGCTCAACGCGAGCTACGCCTCCGCTTCCGAGTACTACCTGATGAATGTCTACGGCAAGGAAGCGAGCGCGTATTACGATATGCACCAGGGTCTGCGCATGCTCAAGCGCGGGACCCGCGGCGCGAGCCCGGTTGCTTGCGCGAAGAACGACACCTTCGTTGAGGAGCTGGAGGAGTTCACGAACGCGGTTCGCGGGCAAGGCACGCCCGAGATGAGCGGAGAAGCGGCGATCGCTTCGCTTGCGGTCATCCGCGCCGGGATCGTCTCGGCGCGCGAGGGGCGCCGGGTCGAAGTCGCGGAAATCCTGTCGAAGGATTGAGATCGGGAGACTATTCATGAAGGCAGGATGGTTACTTGTCGGTGCGCTTCTCGCGGCGGCCGTCCAGGCACAGGAGCCGTCATTCCCCCATAAGGGTCCGATAGAGATCACGGTTCTCTTCCCCGCCGGGACCTCGGCCGACGTGACCGCGCGCTTGCTCGCCGACGGGATGTCGAAGCAGCTCGGCGGCGCCAAGGTGATCGTCTTCAACCGCCCGGGCGCCGGGGGCGCGATCGGCTACAAATACCTTGCCGCCCAGAAGCCCGACGGCTACTCCCTCGTCTGGAATTCCAACTCGGTCTCCACCACCTACCACTCCGGGATGATGCCGCTCGATTACCGCGCGTTCGACGCTGTGGCACGCGTGCTGGTCGAGTCTCCCGTGATCGCGGTGCGCGGCGACTCGAAGTGGAAATCGCTGGGTGGGCTCATCGCCGAAGCGAAATCGCGACCCAGGCAGCTCACCGTCGGGAACTCGGGGATCGGCAGCCACACGCATATTTCCTCGGTCGCGCTGATCAAGGCTGCCGGGGCCGAGGTCGTGGACGTGCCTTTCGGCGCCGCGCAGGTGGTGCCGAGCCTGCTCGGCGGGCAGGTGGACGCCGTGGTGCAATTGCCCGCGGCGCTCTCCGGGTACGTGAAGGCGGGCCAGGTGCGCCTGCTCGCCGTGCTGACCTCGGCCCGCGATCCGGCGCTCCCCGATGTTCCCACCGCGCGCGAGCAGGGTTTCGACGTTTCGCTCGAAGCCTGGCGCGGCATCGCGGTGCCGAAGGGCACGCCGAAGGCCGCCGTCGCCGCCCTCGAGGAGGCGATCCGGAGGACGGCGGCGAGCCCCGAGTTCGCTCAGGCGAGCGAAAGGCTGGGCGTGCGTCCCGCCTTTATGGCGGCGGAGGAATTCGGCAACCTGATCGCGAAGGAAGACGCGGAGCTCGCGCGCATCATGCAGCTCATCGGCTTGAAGAAATAGGGGCCCTCAGCGCGCGGCGTCGGCGCGGACCGCGCTCGCCCGCCTCACCATGTCCTGCCAGAGCCTGGACGTGTCCTTCAGGAAAACCGTGTCGGCGGCGGCATCGACGACCAGCCAGTCGCCGCGGTCGAGTTCTCCGCGCAGCTGGCCCGGCGCCCATCCGGAGTAACCCGCGAAGAAGCGGATCCTCGGCGGAGGGTCGTTGAGCAGCGCGTCGATCGAATCCGGCACGACCGCGAGGTACAGTCCCGGGAGCATCGTCACGGCCGCGCCGGAAAACCTGTCAGCCTTGAATACGGCGAACAGTCCCTGCGGCGCCACCGGCCCGCCGAAGAATATCGGCTCCTTGAAGGGTTTGAAGCGCTCGCTCGGCAGCATTTCGGCGAGCGAGCGGTCGGTGGGCCGGTTGATGATCACGCCGGTTGCTTCCGCGCCTTCCTCCTGGGTGACCAGGACCACCGTCTCCCGGAAATTCGGGTCGGGCATCCCGGGTCTTGCGATGAGAAAAACGGTCTTGGACGAGCCTTGTGCGTAAGCGGCCGTCGTGAGGACGAGAAACGCGAGAAGCGCGGCCCGGCGCGAGCGTTTCATCCGGGGGCCCGGGCGGTCACCGCCCGCGCGCGCCGCAGCAGCTCTTCCCAGAGTCTTGCAGGATCCTTGCGGAACACGAACTCCGGGTCGGCCTCGAGGACGTACCACAATCCCCGGTCGACCTCCTGGCGCAGCTCGCCCGGCCGCCAGGCGACGTAGCCGACGTAGTAGCGCGCCTCGTTGGGAGACTGCTCGATGATGTGATCGACGACCGTGCCTTGGGTCGCGAGGAACAGCTCTTTCATGATCCGGATCGATCCGGGGCCTGGCGTATGGTCGATGTGGACCACCGCAAAAATCGCCTGGCGCAGCATCGGCCCGCCGAAGTACACCGGATCGCGTACCAGCTTGGAAGGGGCGTGCTCGGGGAAGAGGCTGGAGAGGGAGCGTCCGGTGGGGCGGTTGATGATGACGCCGACGTGCCGGTTGTTCTCGACGGGCACCGCGAGCAGCACGGCGCCCCTGTAATCCGGGTCGACGAGGCGCGGCGTCGCCACCAGCGTCACGGTGCCGTCCGGATCGCCTTCCTGGGAATGGGCGCTCACGCCGGGAAGACAGGCGAGCCAGGCCAGAACGGCGAGTCGGAGCATCGATCTCCCCAAATTATTCACCTTCTCCCCGGAGTTTAGCCGAAGAACCGCGTCTTGGGAGAGCCGCCAGCTGCGAGCGTCGAAAACAGACGGTCAGATGATCGTTGACCATTCCCACCGCCTGCATGGTGGCGTACACGATGGTCGAGCCGACGAAACCGAAGCCGCGGCGTTTCAGGTCCTTGCTGATCGCATCCGACACCGGCGTGCGTGCCGGCACCCGCTTCATGCTGCGCCTGAGATTCTGCAGCGGACGTCCGTCCACGAAGGCCCAGAGATAGGTATCGAAGGAGCCGAATTCCCGCCGGACTTCGAGAAAGGCGCGGGCGTTTCCTATCGCCGATTCGATCTTGAGGCGGTTGCGCACGATTCCGGCATCGGCCATCAATCTCTTCACGTCGCGTGCGCCGAAGCGTGCGACCTGGGCGGGGTCGAACCGGGCGAAGGCCCTGCGGTAATTGTCGCGCTTGTTGAGGATCGTCGACCAGGCGAGGCCCGCCTGGGCGCCTTCCAGGATCAGGAACTCGAAGAGGCGCCTGTCGTCGTGGACCGGCACGCCCCATTCCTCGTCGTGATAGCGCAGATACTGCGGGCTTCCCAGGCACCAGGGGCAGCGGCGCTTGGCGTCGACTTCATTCATCGCTCCATGATACCGTTTGAGCGCTCACTAGGAGGGGCGGATCCGTTGCGGGTGGCGATCGATATCGGCGGGACTTTCACGGACTTGATGGCCTTTGACGAGGCCACCGGCCGGTTCGCTCAAGCCAAGAGCCTCACGACGCCCGCAGAGCTCGCGCAGGGCATCGTCGATTGCCTGAAAAAGAGCGGCTTGGACCCCGCGGAGATCGGCGAGGTGATCCACGGCTCGACCACCGCCATCAACACCTTGATCGAGAGAAAAGGCGCGAAGACCGGGCTTATCGTCACTCGAGGGACGCGAGACGTATACTCCATCGGGCGCGGCAATCGCCCCGAGTCCTACAACCTTTTTTTCCACCGGCACCGCCCGCTCGTTCCGCGGCACCTGACGCGGGAGATCGACGAGCGGATGCTCGCCTCGGGCGAGGTGCTCGAGCCACTGGAGCACGCGAGCCTGGCCGAGGCCTGCCGCCGCCTGGCCGAGGAGAAAGTCGAAGCCGTGGCCGTCTGCTTTCTGCACTCCTACGCCAACCCCGAGCACGAGCGCGCGGCAGGCGACACCGTGCGCCGGGCTCTGCCCGCCGCCTACGTTTCGCTTTCCCACGAGATACTGCGCGAATACCGGGAATTCGAAAGAACGTCCACCACGGTGGTCAACGCCTACATCGGGCCGAAGGTCGGCGGCTACGTCCGCAACCTCAAAGCCAGCCTCGCCGAAATCGGTTTTCGCGGCGAGCTCACCATCATGCAGTCGAACGGCGGCGTGATGACGCCCGAGGTCGCGACCGAGCGTCCCGTGGCGATGATGGAATCCGGGCCGGTCGGAGGAATCATCGCTTCCGCGCAAACGGGCTGCGCGCTGGACTTCGCCAACGTGATCTCCTTCGACATGGGCGGCACCACCGCCAAGGCGAGCTTGATACGCGAAGGCGAGCCCACCATGGCGCCGGGCTACTACGTCGGCGGCTACGCGAGCGGCCACCCGGTCATGGTGCCGGTGATCGATTTGGTCGAGGTGGGAGCGGGCGGCGGCAGCATCGCCTGGATCGACGAGATCGGCGCGCTCAAGATCGGCCCGCAGAGCGCGGGCGCCGATCCCGGGCCGATATGCTATCGCGGCGGGGGAACGGAGCCGACCATCACCGACGCGAATCTCGTGCTGGGACGGCTCGATCCGGACGATTTTCTCGGCGGGCAAATGGTGCTCGACGCAAAGGCCGCGGCTCGCGGCATCCTGGAGAAGATCGCCGATCCGCTGAAGATGAGCACTACCGCCGCGGCGCAGGCGATCGTCGATATCGCGGTCTCCAAGATGTCGCTCGCCGTGCGCGAGGTCTCGGTCGCGAAGGGCTACGATCCGCGCGACTTCGCCCTGGTCGCCTCGGGCGGCGCAGGGCCCTTGCACGTCATGGCGATCGCGCGCGAGCTGCACATACCCAAGGTGATCGTGCCGCTTTACCCCGCGCATTTCTCGGCGCTCGGGATGCTCGCAGCCGACGAGCGCCACGATTTCATCCGCACCTTCTACGCCGATCTTGACGGCGCCGATTTCCGCCAGCTCGAACGGACGGTGGAGGAGATGGCGGCTGAATCCGCCTCCGCACTCGCGAACCGGAAAAGTGCGGAGCACAGGATCCATCTCGACTTGCGCTACGTCGGCCAGGAATTCACGCTCTCGGTGCCCGTCACGCAAAAGCAGATCAGGGCGGAGGACCGCCGCGCGATCAGGAAGGCGTTCGACCGGCTCTACGATCGGCGCTACGCCCATCATTCTCCGGAGGAGCCCGTCGAAATCGTCAATATCCGGCTCGCCGCGATCGGCAAGCGCGCGACCCTTTTGCTCCCCCGCCTCTCCGCGACGCGCCGCGCCAAGGCTCATCGAAAGATGGAGGTGCACCTCGGCGATCCGGCGAGTCCCGTATCCTGTCCCGTATACCGGCGCGAAGACCTCGGGGCGGGGGCGCGGGTCTCGGGGCCGGCCCTGGTGCGCGAGCACGGAACGACCACGGTGCTTTTCCGGGGCGACGCCTGCAGCGTCGCCAGGACCGGCGAGCTCCTGATTTCGGTTGGAGGCGCGGCATGAGGACGAGGCTGGATCCGGTGACGCTCGAAGTCATCCGCAACGCGCTGCCCGCGATCGCCAACGAAATGGCGGCGGACCTGCAGCGCACCTCCTACAACATGATGATCTACGAGGTGCGCGATTTCTGCACCGCCCTCTTGAACGTCGACGGGGAGCTCGTCAGCCAGAACGTCGGGGGCGTTTCCCATTTCGTCGCGGACCTGGGCGTGATCATCACCGACGCCGTGAAGCGCTACGGCAGGAAGGGTTTCAAGCCGGGCGACGTCATCATCACCAACCACCAAGCGGTGGCCGGACAGCACTTGAACAACGTCGTGATCTACGTCCCGTATTTCTTCAAGGGCGAGCTGCTCGCGTTCGCCATGGTGCGGGCGCACTGGATCGACGTCGGCGGCACGAGCACCGGCTTCGGCGCCGGGCCCGAGGTGCCGGACCCCTGGCAGGAAGGCCTGCAGCTCGACCAGCTCAAGATCTACGACGGCGGCCGGCTCGACGAGACCCTTCACCGCGTCATCCGCGACAACATCCGCTTTCCGGAATCCTCGCTCGGTGACATGAATTCGCAGATCGCGTCCTGCAAGCTGGGGATCCGGCGGCTGGACGAGCTCGTGCGCAAGTACGGCAGGGAGACACTGCTCCGCGCGATCGCACGCATCTTCGACGAGACCGAGACGAAGTGCCGCAAGGTCGTCGCGAAGCTCTCCGACGGCGTCTACGAGGCCGAATCGTTCTTCGACGACGACGGCGTCACGCCCGACGAGCGCGTGCGCATCCACGCCAAGGTCACGGTCAAGTCGGGAAGTATGACCATCGATCTCTCGGGCTGCTCCCCCGAGCGCAAGGCGGCGGTGAACTCACGCACGCTCGCCGGCGCGCGAGTCGCCTACAAGGCGCTCACCGCGCCGCTCGATCCGGTGAACGAAGGCTCGTTCCGTGCCCTCGAGGTGATCATCCCCGAAGGCAACATCATGATGGCGCGCTACCCGGCGCCGATGGCGGGCTGGAGCATTTTCGTCCCCACGGTGGTCGAGACCATCATCAGCTCGCTCGCCTCTGCCATGCCCGATAAAATTCCTGCCGCGCACCACGGGCTGCTCGGGGGATCGGTGGTGTTCTTCGGCGTCCACCCGAAGTCCAGGCGCCGCTTCGTGGTGCAGAGCATAGAAGGCGGCGGCTGGGGCGGGCGTCCCTTCGAGGACGGCGAATCGGCCACGGTCTCGGTGTGCCAGGGCGACGTGCGCAACGGCTCGATCGAGGGCATCGAGCTGAAGTGCCCGGTGCTGGTCAAGGCGCGCGCGCTGCGTCGCGATTCGGCGGGCGCGGGCAAGTTCCGCGGCGGCCTTGGCATCGACATGCAGGTGCGCAACTTCGTCGACGGGAAATGGAACTTCGAGCGCGCGAACCGCCGCGGCTGCCCCGCGTGGGGCCTGTGGGGCGGCGGGCCCGGCGAAAGCGGAGGCTATTACCTGCGCGCGCCCGGCGAGAGCGAATACCGCATGATGCACGGCAGCCACAAGCCCGTGAGCGCGAATTCGGATGTGATCGTGCGCACCGGGGGCGGCGGCGGATGGGGAGAGCCGTTCGAGCGCGACCCGGAGCGCGTTCGCTTCGACGTGCTGGAAGAGCTCGTATCGAAGGAAGCCGCGCGCGACTTGTACGGAGTGGCGCTGAAGGAAGATCTTTCGGTCGACCAGGCTGCGACCCGCGACCTGCGGAGCAGGCCGAGCGCTCGCGCGGAGGCGGTAACGGGGGAACCTCAAGGTTCCCCTGTTCGTAATCGGAGGGGGTAACGGGGGAACCTCAAGGTTCCCCTGTTCGTAATACTAATCTCCGAACTTGATGTACTTCACCATCTCCTTTTGCACCTCGGGCGGCTGCTCGAAGAGCGCGGCGAACATCTTCGTCACTTCGTGCGGCGGGATATAGCCGACCTCGATCTTCGCCTTCTGCGCGTCGGCGAGCAGCTCCCTGTCCAGCATCGCTTTGGCAAAGGCTTCTCTCAGCACTTTCACCCGGTCCGCCGGCGTTCCCGGCGTGGCCGCGTAAGCCCGCCCGATCGTCAAGGGCGCGGCGCGGATTCCCATGATCGCCTCGCCGACCGGGCTGGTGGCGAGATCCTCATCGACGGGCAAGGCCTCGAACCCCGGGATCGCGACCCGGCCGCGGACGAGGGGGCGCACGGCGCCGCGATCGGCCGCCAGCTTGATGGTGGTCGCGAAGGCCGCCCAGGCATCCACTTCTTTGCGCTCCACGGCGAGGAGAATGTCGGAGTTGGCGGGGTAGCCGGAAACGAGCCTGAACTTCGCTCCCGCGAACTCCTTCAGGAGGAGCGGGAAGTCGTGCGCGTTGGAGCCCGGCCCGGTGGTTCCGACGACCAGCTCCTTGCCGGATTCCTTCAGCTCATCCCAGCTCTTGTAGGGAAGGTCCGCGCGGACCGACAGCGCCACGCCGTCGGCACCCGATGAGCCGAGCCACTCGAACTTCCGCAGGTCGAACCTTACGGCGTCGACTTTGGTGAGCTGTCCGATGCCGACCGTCGGATTGACCGCGAGCAGCGAGGGATGGACACCGCCAGCGCCGCCGCCCCGATCAGTGCGCCGACGAGCGAGCTCATCAGCGCGGCGCCCAGGGCCCGTCCCGCCTCGCCCTGCTTCGCCATCGGATAACCGTCCACCACGGTGGCGGCGGAGAGCCCTTCGCCCGGCACGCCGAAGAGGATCGAAGTGATGTCGCCCGTCGTGGCCGCAACCGAATGCATCCCGAGGAGGAAGGCGAAGGCCTCCACCGGGCTCATCTTGAACACGAAGGGGAGCATGAGCGCGAGCGTCGCCGCGCCGCCGATCCCGGGCAGCAGACCGACGACGAAGCCTATGCCCATACCGACCAGCATCAGGCTGAACGCCTTCCACTGCAGGACGAGGAGCAGGCCGTCGATCAGGGCATCGAACATGTCCGCCGGATGCTACGGCAGGCGCGCGGGAAAGCAAAGTGCTACGTGACGCGCAGGCCAGCCGTCTACCGCCCTTCGTTAGTGGAACGCCTGAATCCCCGTCTGCGCGCGCCCGAGAATAAGCGCATGGATGTCGTGCGTCCCCTCGTAGGTGTTCACCACCTCGAGGTTGACCATGTGACGCACCACGCCGAACTCGTCCGAGATCCCGTTGCCGCCCAGCATGTCGCGCGCGAGGCGCGCGATCTCGAGCGCCTTGCCGCAGGAGTTGCGCTTCATGATCGAGGTGATCTCCGGCGTATCGGTGCCTTCGTCCTTCATGCGCCCGAAGCGCAGCACGCCTTGCAGCCCCAGGCATATTTCCGTCTGCATGTCGGCGAGCTTCTTCTGGATCAGTTGATTGGCGGCGAGCGGCCGTCCGAACTGCTTGCGGTCGAGCACGTACGCTCGCGCGCGGTGCCAGCAATCCTCGGCCGCGCCGAGCGCGCCCCAGGCGATTCCGTAGCGCGCCGCGTTCAGGCAGGTGAACGGGCCTTTCAGGCCTTCGACGCCGGGGAGGAGGTTCTCTTCCGGCACGAACACCTCGTCCATGACGACTTCGCCGGTGATCGAGGTGCGCAGGCCCACTTTGCCGTGGATCGCGGGCGCCGACAGCCCCTTCGCGCCTTTTTCCGCGAGGAAGCCGCGGATGCGCCCGTCCTCGGTCTTCGCCCAGATCAGGAAAAGGTCGGCGATCGGCGCGTTGCTGATCCAGGTCTTGGAGCCCGCGAGGCTGTAGCCGCCCGGGACCTTTTTTGCGCGTGTCTGCATGCTCGCCGGATCGGAGCCGTGGTTGGGTTCGGTCAAGCCGAAGCAGCCGATCAGCTCGCCCTTGGCGAGCTTCGGCAGATATTTCTTTTTTTGATGCTCGGAGCCGAACTCGTGGATCGGCGTCATGACGAGCGAGCTCTGCACGCTCATCGTCGAACGGTAGCCGGAATCCACGCGCTCGAGCTCGCGCGCGATCAGCCCGTAGCTCACGTAGTTGACCCCGGCGCCGCCGTATTCGGCGGGAAGCGTGGATCCCAGGAATCCGAGCGCGCCCATTTCACGCAGAAGCGAGGGATCGGCCTTCTCGTGGCGGAACGCCTCCAGGACGCGAGGCTGCAGCTTGTCCTGCGCGAACGCGCGCGCCGCATCGCGCACCATGCGCTCTGCTTCCGTGAGCTGCGCCTCGAGGAGGAGCGGATCGTGCCAGGCGAATTCGGCCTTCTTGGGCTTGGCTTTGAGCGGCGCGTTCATGGAAATTCTCCGGTCGGACCTCAAGGTTCGGGAGTGAGCAATGATACGCCCAGGCGGGCGCGGCGCTTCAGCCACGGGCTCGCGCGGTAGCGCGGATCGCCGTAGAAATCGAGCAGGCGCTCGAGGATCCTGAGGATCTTTCCCGGCCCGATCGCGTCGCCCCAGGCGAGCGGTCCCTGCGGATAGCCCAGGCCCAGCGTCACGGCGGCGTCGATGTCTTCGGGCTGCGCGATGCGCTGCTGCGCGATGTCGCAGGCGATGTTGACGATCTGGGCGATGACGCGCTGCGCGACGAATCCCGGCGAGTCGCGGATCACGGTGACCGGAACGCCGTCGCTCGCCAGCAGGCCGTGGGCGGCCGAGCGCATCGCGTCCGAGGTGACCGGCGTGGTCATGAGCGTGCGGCGTTTCTCCACCGGGAACAGACAATCCACCGCGAGCGTGCGTGCCGGATCCAGCTCCTCCTCGAGCGCAGCCGTAGTCGCATCGTCGCCGAGCGGCGCGACCAGGCACAGCGACTGCGCGGCGGGCCGCGCGCCGCGGTCGATATGCGCGCCGAGGGGCCGGAGCAGCTCGCTGAGCTTCGCGCCGAGATCCTGGTGGCTGACCCAGACGCTCGCGAGTCGCGCGCCGGGCGCGGGCGGCTCGGGGATCTCCTCCTGCTTGCCGCCGGCGTGGCCGTAGAAGCCGCGCCCCGACTTGCGGCCGAAGAGTCCCGCGTTCACGCGCTGGCCGGTGATCGGCGAGGGGCGGTAGCGCGGCTCCTCATAGTACTGGCGGTAGATCGATTCCATCACCGGATGCGAGACGTCGAGTCCGGTCAGGTCGAACAGCTCGAACGGGCCCAGGCGGAAGCCGGCGCAATCGCGCAGGATGCGGTCGACATCGTGGAATTCCGCGATGCCTTCCCCGAAAATGCGCAGCGCCTCGGTGCCATAGCCGCGGCCCGCATGGTTGACGATGAAGCCCGGCGTGTCCTTCGCGCGCACCGGCTTGTGCCCGCAGCGCAGCGCGAGCGCCGCGAGCGCCTCGCCGACCCAGGGAGCCGTCAGCAGGCCGTCCACGACCTCGACGACTTTCATCAGCGGCACGGGATTGAAGAAATGGAAGCCCGCGATGCGCTCGGGTCGCTTGCACGCCGCGGCGACCGCGGTGATCGAAAAGGACGAGGTATTGGACGCCATCAGGCAATCGGCGGAGACGACATTTTCCAGCGAGCGGAACAGCTCGCGCTTGGCCTCCAGGTCTTCCACGATCGCCTCGATGACGATGGGGCAGGAAGCGAGCGCCTCCCGCGAATCGGCGACGACGAGATTCGCCCGCGCCCGCGCCAGCGCGTCGCGCTCGAGCCGGCCTTTTTCGGCGAGCTTCGCGAGCTGCGCGGAAACGGACTCCTTCGCGTCTTGCGCGGCGCCCGGGCGGCTGTCGTGGAGCAGCGCGCGGATGCCCGCCTGCGCGGCGATCTGGGCGATGCCGCGTCCCATGACGCCGGTGCCGACCACCGCCAGGCTCAAGTCGGGTCGGGAAACGTCGAGGGGCATGATGCAGGGCGGAAAAGCGCCGATTCTACGTGTTTCGATCGGACCCCGGCGGCGCGTTGACGTTCCAGGGCGTTTTGGGCAAGCTTGAGCGATTCGGCTACTGGAGGAGGAGCCGCATGCATTCAGTCGCACGCAAGCTCGCTCTGCTCGGGCTGTTCTTGGCGCTACCGGCGATGGCCCAGGAATTTCCTTCGCGGCCGATCAGCCTGATCTGCCCCTGGCCCGCGGGCGGCTCGACCGATACCCATCTGCGGCGCTTCGCCGAGATCGCCGCGAAATACCTGGGCCAGCCGGTCCTGATCGAGAACAGGCCCGGAGGCGGAGGAACGATAGGGCCGGGTCACATCGCGCAGACCGCCAAGCCCGACGGCTATGCGCTCTCGCAGATGCACATGGGCGCCTTCCGCATCCCGCACATGCAGAAGCTCGCCTGGGACCCGGTGCGCGACTTCACCTACATCATCGGTCTGTCGGGGTATACCTTCGGCGTGGTGGTGAAGAGCGAGTCGCCGTTCAAATCCTTCCGCGATCTCCTCGACTATGCGAAGGTCCATCCGGGAAAGATGTCCTACGGGTCCACCGGGACCGGCACCTCGCCGCATCTGCTCATGGAAGAAGTGTCGATGAAGACCGGTGTCCAGTTCCTCCACGTGCCGTTCAAGGGCAACGCGGATTCCACTCAGGCGCTCCTCGGCGGCCACATCATGGCGCAGTCGGATTCCAGCGGCTGGGGGCGTTTCGTCGATGCGGGCCAGTTCAGGCTGCTCGTCACCTTCGGGACCCAGCGCACCAAGCGCTGGCCGACCGTGCCCACGGCGAACGATCTGGGGCTCGACATGGTTTACAGTTCTCCCTACGGCATCGCCGGCCCACGCGGAATGGAGCCGCGGGTCGTGAAGATCCTGCATGACGGCTTCAAGAAGGCGCTCGACGATCCCGAGAACCTGAAGGTCCTCGATCAGCTGGATCAGGAGCTGTGGTACCAGTCGAGCGAGAACTACGCAAAGTACGCCCGCGAGACGCTGCAGAGGGAGCGGGCGCTGATCGAACGGCTGGGGCTGCTGGCAAAATAGGGGAAGGAGGCTGCCATGTTCAAGAAAATACTGCTCGCGTACAACGGCTCTCGCGAGGGCAAGTCGGCGCTGCTCGCCTGCGCCGAGATCGCGGCGTTCGCCCATTCGGAAACCCACCTCCTCGCGGTGGCGGGAATGCCCTCGAGCATGTTCCTCACCGAGGGCTTCCTGCCCGAGGAGCTGCTCGAAGAGGAGAAGAAGCGCGCCCAGGAAATACTGAACGAAGGCATCGCGCAGCTCAAGAAAAAAGGCTTCACCGTCGCCGGGCACCTCGCGGTCGGCGAGCCGGTCGAGGAGATCTCCCGCCTCGCGGCGGAGCTGAAGTGCGACCTCATCGTGGTCGGGCACCAGCAGAAAGCTTCCTTCGGCTCGCGCTGGTGGCGCGGCTCGGTGGGGAAGACGCTGCTAGATCATGCGCCGTGCAGTATTTTTGTGGCGCAGACGAGGGATTGAGGATCGGTTTCAAGAATGTCATTCTGAGGGCGCAGCCCGAAGAATCTGCTCGTCGCTAAGGCCGTTCAACCTTTTTCCGCGTCGGTCGTTGTCACCCATGTGCACTCGCTGGGTTACGACCGATGTCTCGGCATTACAAGAAGAACAAGACAGCTCTGATCGCGATCGAGGCCATCGCCACCCGCATCGTTGTCCTGCGCGGCCAGCGCGTCATGCTCGATGCGGACCTCGCCGCCCTGTACGGCGTCACGACCAAGCGGCTCAATGAACAGGTGAGGCGAAACCTCGAACGGTTCCCGTCCGATTTCATGTTCCGGTTGACAAATCAGGAGGTTGCCACCTTAAGGTCGCAATTTGCGACCTTAAAGACGGGACATGGTCAGCACCGCAAGTACCTGCCGCTCGCCTTCACAGAGCACGGCGCCCTCATGGCCGCGATGGTGCTCAACTCCCCGCGCGCCACAGAAGTCTCGGTCTACGTGGTGCGCGCCTTTGTCGAGCTGCACGACACGCTCATCGCACATAAGGAACTCGCCAAGCGCCTCGATGAGCTGGAATCAAGACTCGAGAGGAAATTCACCACCCACGACCAGGCGATCGCAGGCATCCTCGATGCCATCCGTCAAC
>Ga0184619_10000495_pt1 | contig 13539 bp, 13 predicted proteins | sample PLM0_60_b1_FD_133146 | JGI IMG/M metagenome (GOLD analysis project Ga0184619, IMG submission 133146) | Groundwater sediment microbial communities from an aquifer in East River, Colorado, USA - PLM0_60_b1 | ecosystem: Environmental > Terrestrial > Soil > Riparian zone | place: USA: East River...
CGCGGGAAGCTGGCAGTCAACCCTCACCAAAGATCCACCCGGCACTTTCCCCGAGCTCCGACCACTCCGCGCCACCTATCATTTCGGCTGGGGCGGATTCACCGCGGCTACTGGCGAAGTCCATTTTACAAAACCGTCCGAAAGCCGCTTCCAACTCGAGGCAACAGGGCGCACGATCGGCTTCGTCCGCGCCTTATGGAAATTGGACGTGAATTATCGAGCGCTCGCCGATGCGGAAACGCTGCGCCCGGTCGAAACCAGGCAGACCGAGAGCTATCGATCAAAAAAAATTACTACCCGTCTCACTTTCACCAACAATGGCGTCACGCGCGCGAGGACCGAAGGTCGGACCGGCTCTGAGCGCGCAAAAACCCGTGAGTTTATTTTTCCGAGTCTATTCGATTTGCACTCGGCTCTGCTTTATTTGCGCAGTCAACCGCTCGGCGATGGCGGCGTCCACCGGATCGTCGTTTATCCCGCGACTTCGAGTTATCTTGCCACTGTCACTGTGATCGGTCGTGAAAAAATCTCGGTGCGCGCCGGCACTTACAACGCAATCAAAATCAATTTGCAGCTCTACCGAGTCGGCAAGAATCTTGAATTGGAAGCGCACCGTAAATTCCGGCGCGCCACCATCTGGGTATCCGACGACGCCGATCGAATCCTGCTGCGAGCCGAAGCGCAGATTTTTATCGGCACAGTCTTCGCCGAATTGCAGTCGGTCCGCTTCGAAGAAATGAAACATTAGGTGGATCGCCCCGGCAGCTGCCGGGGCGATGCTGAAACAAGTGCGGCTTCGCCGCCTAAATTAACATCGAGCTCGCCACCGGACGAGTCCGTCCACTTGGCGGACAAGGGACTGCTCGATCCACCGAAAGACCGATCTCTACGGCCGAATCCATTCGCCGCGGACGGACGGTTCCCATTCGGGACGGGGTCGCACCACTCGCCGACGGGGAATGAAGACCGGCGTGTGCGCGCCGGGCAACAACTCAAGCGCGGCCAGCGTTTCCAAATCGAACCGGCCCGTGACTGGAAGCCCAATGCGCGCCTGATAAGCACGCAGCGAAAATTCCATGGCCGAACCATAAATTCCGTCGATCTCGCCGCGGTAAAGATCGTGCCGCGCCAGCGCGGTTTGCGCAGAGACGACGACATTGCGTTGCACGTCGGGCGACGCATTCTCGTAAGGCGTGCCGGCGAACAACCCGTCCGCCGGAGGCGCAACCGTCGCTGGATTGATAGGCGCGGGCGCGGTTTCCGGCGAGGATTCATCGCGTAATTCGGACGTGTCCTCATTCGCCGACGGCGCGCGCGTCGCGGCTGGTTGCGAAGAAGTAGACGGAGCGCCGCGGAGTAAGCGAACAGTTTCCTCGTTCAGCTCGCCGGTAATTTGCAAACCGTGGCGGATTTGAAAGCGCCGAATCGCGGCGGTCGTATCCGCATTTTTCTCGCCTGTGATTTCTCCGTAATAAAACCCCTGCTCTTTCAGCGCCTGCTGCACGCTCTCGATGGTTTGGTCCGCGCGAATCGCTGCAACGGAAGCAATCAAAATCAGAATGGCGATTCTAATCCTCATCTCGATGTTGATCGTTTGACGCGCCAGTTGGGCGGTTATTCGGCGTCTTCCGGCGTAGTGACGGCGAGCGGCGGTTGACGCTCTCTTAAGAGATCGCGATAACGAATGATACCTTCGCTGATCGCCGCCGCCATTTGCTCACGATAATCATCGCTGGCCAGTTTCGCCATGTCCTGCTTGTTTGTGAGAAATCCGCCTTCCACCAAGACTGCGGGGTGCCGCACATTCGCGATCACAAAGAATTGCTCGGCTTTCGTTCCGCGATTCGCCGCTTGGGTTCGCGCCGCCAACCCTTCCTGGATGAATCCGGCCAGGTTTTGGCTTTCCCCATTCGGCGATGCGGAAATCGCTCGCCACAAGAAAGGAAACCACGACGCCACGGACAATCCCGGCGTGATTTGACGGGCGGCGTAATAAGTTTCCACCCCGTTGGCCACCGGCTTGTTGTCTTCGTTAAAGTGAATGCTGACGAAAACGCAGTTCGGCACGCGATTGGTCAGCGCTGCTCGCTCGGCCAGCGAGACGTAGGCATCGCCCACGCGCGTCATCACGGTCGCGAGACCCTGCGCCTGCAACAATCGATCGACCCGCTGCGCCACGTCCAGCGTGAGATCTTTCTCGAGCATGTTCCCAACCTTCGCGCCCGAATCCTGGCCACCGTGGCCGGGATCGAGAACCACCACCGCGAACGGTTCGTGTGGCACCGGCGCTCGCGTGAATGTCGGGGCCTTTGATTTCGAAGTCCACTGCAACCAGGCAAACGACGCGATCATGAGGAGCAGCCCCACCCAGGCCACGGCGTTTCGCAGCGCCCGCGGCATTCGAAATCGTGGGAACATCGTTTGCTCCGCTACTGGTCAATCGCAGAGCGCACTTCTTCATCTGATAAGGCTCGATAACGAATCGCCGTGTTCGCGTCGCGCTCGAGGATGGCTGCTTCGATGCCGGCGACGGCGAGCTGTTCTTCTCGATGTTTCGTGAGAGCTGCGCGCTCCGGAAGTTCTTTCGCGTCGTTTTTTTGCAACGTCATATGCCCGATACTCCACGCGTCGAGCGCGACTTTCAGCGCCGCTTCGAATGCTGCGCCGGGCGCGTGTTCGACCTTGAGAAAAGATTCCATCAGCTCCGTCGATTTCCCTGTTCCGCTCAGAACCGCGAACCCCTGCCGCGCTTGCGCGAAGGTTGCGCCGTTGGTTGCGATCGCTCCATCATACTCCACCCGCAAAAACAAATCCTCCCCCGGTTTGGCGCCGACCTCGGCAAAGAGCATCCGCGCCAGAAAAGGCGCGCCATAAACTTGTTCGAAAGCATTCTTCATGACGGGGCTGAGCGAATAATGCGCCAGGCGTCTCAGTGAAACGTCCCCCGCCGATCGCGTAAAACCTTCCGTGCTGGCCAGCTCGATGGCGGCCATGCGCAGCCGCTCGATGTCCCCCGGATGACCGATCGCGCCCATGGCGATGCGATCGTAAATCTCAAAAATTTTCTGGCGCGCCTGGCCGAGGGTGAAAAACAGAATGCCGCTGCGATAACCCACCGCCGCGATCGGACTGCCGGAAGCCAACTGCGTCTCAATGTACTCGCGGCGGTTTGCGATCGCTTCCACCCAACGATACGGCTCTTCGATCATGCGACCGTTTGCTTAAAGACCGCCGCGATCCTGCGCTCCGCCAGCGTGGTGATGCCTTCGCGCGAAACAACTTTAATGAGTGGATAAATTTTTCCGCTGCGATCGACCCCTCCAGTCGCCGTATCGGATTCGGCCGCCGTATCGAGCGCGCGCAGTGCGATCGTCACTGCCTCGTCTTCGCCCAATTTTTGCAACCGCTTCGCGCCCCAATTATTTTCGTAATAAAGGATGCCGCGCACAGCAGGCGATCCCGACCCAGTGGCCGCGTAATCCGCCACTTCAAATTGCGCCCCCATCGCATCGTAGAAATAAAGCCGCGACCCCGGGTTTGAATTGAAATCGTAAGTCGCGAAAATCGGGACGACCATGCCCACGCCTTGCATGACAAATCCAAAATTGTCGCGCAACAGTTTCGAGAGCGCGCGCACTTTCCCATCGACACTCATCTCCTGCAATTGCGTCCGCCGGAAGTATTGGAATGAATGTTCGAGCACGCGCGCCATTTCCCAAGCCGTCGCCGGCACGCCTGCGATCGCCATGATCGAATGTCGATCGATCTCCAGGACTTTGTCCGCCCGATCATAAACCACTGTATTGCCCGAAATCGCGCGCCGATCGCCCGCCACCAGCACGCCGCCGGAAAACTTAAACGCCAAAATCGTGGTCGCCTCCGTCGGCTTCCACGATGGCTCGCGAGAATTTGGCGGCCGCGCGGTCGAACCGACCATCGCCGCCGGACTGAGCAGCCCTTTGCGTCGCAGTAGCGCGGGGAAATCTTCGCTCGCGCCAGAAAAACTCGGCTCGAGCGCCACCAGAGACGGTTCCATTACTGGCCCGTGCGCTGGCGGTAGCGCTTCGATTGATTGGGATCGACCTTGCGCATCTTTTTTAGAAGATCTTTTGTGTCCGGCCGCGAAACGTCCGGCGAGCGCGGCCCGCCGCCATCGCCTTGTTTCGGACCCCACGGAACCGGATCGATTGGTTTTTGAATGCGCTCGGGCATGCAAAAAACTTAAGAAGAAATACTGGAAAGGCAAACTGCCGCGCCCCACCGCCCTCTCTGGTTCCGGCAGGCTTGCCAGAGAAAGCGGCTGGTGCCAAGATTTGGAACGATGAAGCTCTTCGCGATAAGTGTCGTCGGCTTTTTTTCCGCCGTGCTGTTCGGCTTGGTCCTGTGTCCGCAAACCCCGGCTCAAACGCCCATCGCCTCATCTGACGCGGCCCAACTCGAAGCATTGGCAAAAAAAATCGATGCGCAAAACGCCAAGATCGACACTCTTTCTCAGCAAATTCTCAAGCTCGAGCAACAGATCGCTCACATCCGCCCCGGAGTGATGATCGGTGAAGGCGCGCCATCGCCGACTACGGGCGCCACTTCGGCCGAGACGCCCCGACCCGCCAACGGCAACACGCACACCGTCACGCGCGGAGAGACGCTCACTTCCATCGCCAAGATGTACAAAGTTGGCGTGGAAGAACTGCAAAAGTTCAATCAAATCGAGGACGGCCGTAAATTGCAGGCCGGACAAACGATTATGATTCCGCCTTCTCCGGCACCCACGCCCTCCGCACCCTGATCGACGAATCATTAATCGAAATCGCAGCGAGCCAGGGCCGACCACGCTCGGCGAGATCCAGGAACTTATTCGGTCGGCGAAATCAACGCAGAAACTTTCCTGATCAATTCCTGCGACGGAACGCGCCTGCAGAGCGCCGCGCGCTAATGGAAGCGAAGGAACGTTGCCGCGATCTCGAGCAAAAGTATCAAGCGCTCCCAGGAACGCGGTTCTTAAGCTCGAGATCGAAGTATTAAGTGCCGGTAGGGCGACGCTCCGCCGGAGAGCCGACGAAATATTTATTGTCGATCCAACGACGAAACTTCCTTTTCGATTTCAGTCGGCTCGACGCATTCTCGCCCTACCACAACTTCATCGACCTCGCTGGCCACGCGCTTCTCGCGCGTTTCGAGTAAACTTTGCTGGCACAGCCGCGCATACTTTCCGCCACGCGCGATTAGCTCATCGTGCCTGCCGCGCTCGATGATCCGTCCGCGATCCAGCACGAGAATTTGGTCCGCGTGCACAATCGTTGAAAGCCGATGCGCGATCACGATCGAGGTGCGATGGAACATCAGGTGTTCGAGCGCTTCCTGAATCAGCCGCTCCGTCGCCGTGTCCACACTCGCGGTCGCTTCATCCAGAATCAGAATCGGCGGATCTTTCAAGAGCGCGCGCGCAATCGACAACCGCTGTTTTTCGCCCACGCTTAACTTCACTCCGCGCTCGCCCACAACTCTCTCCAAACCACCCGGCAACCTCTCAATGAATCCGCGCGCATTGGCCGCGTCCGCCGCGCGCCACAATTCCACCTCGGTCGCGCCTGGTTTTCCCATCAACAAATTTTCACGGATCGACCCGTTGAACAAAAAACTTTCCTGCGTCACCACGCCGATCGCTTCCCGCAACGCGCGCTGCCCGTATTCCCGGATCGCCTTTCCATCGACGTAAATCTCGCCGCTGCTGAACTCGTAAAAGCGAACGAGCAGATTCACCAGCGTTGACTTCCCGGCGCCGGTCGCCCCCACTAGTGCGATCGTTGCGCCAGGCGGGGCGTGAAAAGAAACGTGATTAAGCGCGCGAAGTCCTTTGGTGTAACTGAAGCTCACATCTTCGTAGCGAATATCGCCTGCGATGCGCGCCGAAGTCTGCTTGTTCGCCGCAGCGAATCCGTCCTTTGGCGGATCGATCCAACCCGGCTCGATCGGTTCATCGAGAATTTCAAAGACACGCTCGCCGGCTGCGCGTCCGGCTTGCACAAGTTGATTGAGCTGATGCAGTCGGCTTGCCGGATCGTAGAGGAATGCCGTCAGCATGAGGAACGCGACCAAATCGCCAATTTGCATCGTGCCCGTGAGCACGGCGTGACTCCCGAACGCGAGGACAATTACGGCGCCAAATGCTTCGACCATCGACATCGACGGGCTGTACATTGCCCAGACCCGCATCACCACCAATGTGGCGTGGCGCAGTTGATCGCTCACGCGGTTGAAGCGCGCGTGCTCTTCGTGCTCGCGCACGAAACTTTTGATCTGGCGAACGCCGGAAAGATTATCGTGCAACAGCGCGTTCATGGCCGAAGCGGCGCGACGTTGCAGCCGATAACGTCGGTGCGCGGTGAGCGTGTAGGTGAGCGCGCCCGCAATGAGCAACGGAAACGGCGTGAGCGCGAGCAACGCCAACTTCCAGTTCAAATAAAACATCACGCCGATGACGATGAGCACTTGCAAGATCGCGACCACCCCTTGCTCGATGCCGTCAATCAACACGCGCTCGACCGCGTTCACGTCTTCCAGAACGCGCGTCATCAAGTCCCCGGTGGCGCGATTGTCGAACCAACGCAGCGGGAGCAATTGAATGTGCGAGTAAAGATCGCTGCGCAGATCGAAAATAACTTTTTGTTCGAAAGTGTTGTTCAACAAAATGCGAAGCGCGTTGAACGCGTGTTGAAGAAGAAACGCCAGCGCCGCAAGCAGGACCAACGGCACCAATTTCTCCGGATGATGCAGCCGCACCACGTCATCGATGATCCGCTTCGTCACCGCGGGAAAAACGATCACCATCAACGTGCCGATGATCGCGCAGCCCAGCGTCCCGGCCGCGAGCCATGGGTAACGCTTTAGATAAGCAAAAACGCGCCAGACCGTTTTCATTTTCGATGGAGAATATTATCACACGCAGCACCTTCCTGCATTGGACGTTGGTGTGGCAGTTGAACGTTAAACGTTGGGTAAGGCGTAGGTGGATCGACCGCTCCGCCGGTCGATGCTAGATAAATGTGGCTTCGCCGCCTAATTTTGACATCGAGCTCGCCGATGGACGAGTCCGTCCGACTGGCGGACAAGGGACTGCTCGATCCACCCTTGCTCACACGCGATCGCCGGAGTGTTTATGTCGATCTTTGAACGTCAGCTCGGCAATGCCGGACTTGTCGAGTTCGCCCAGTCCTTCCGCAATCATGCGATCGTACTGCTCCTTGGTCGTACGTGCGAGCGGCAGATCAAGACCGGCATCGCGCGCGAGATCGAGCGCGATGCCGCTGTCTTTCGCCGCGTGCGCGGCGGAGAAGAAACAAGTGTGCTCGCGGTTTTGCATATCTTCACCGTCGGTTTCGAGCACGCGCGAGGCCGCGCCGGTTTGCGAAAAAACTTCGCGTAACATTTTCAGATCGAGACCGAGCGCGGCGCCGAGTCCGAGCCCTTCAGCCAGACCGGCCGTGTTGATGTTCATGACCATGTTGACCAGCGCTTTTACTTTCGCCGCTTCCCCCGCTTTGCCGATGAAGCGCACGGAAGCGCCGAGCGCTTTCAGCACCGGTTCCGCTTTGCGAAACGCTTCTTCGCTTCCGCCGCACATCAAATAAAGCGAACCCTCGCGCGCCTGCGTGATGCTCGAGGCCATGCACGCTTCCAGCGTTTGCGCGCCAGCTTTCTCCGCGAGCTTTTCAACTTCGACATGGATCCGCGGCGAGATCGTGGCGCAGTTAATGAAAAGTTTGCCGCGCGCGTTCACGAGAAGATTGTTGCCGCTTCCGCTGAAGATCATGCGCATCGCATTGTCGTCACTCACAACGGTGAGGATCACGTCCGATTCCGCGGTAACTTGCGACAAGTGCTGACATGCTGCGCAACCGAGTTCCGTCGCCAGCCCTGTCGCCGCCGCGCGATTCGTGTCGAAAACAGCGGTCACAGGAAAACCGCGATCCTTCAATCGGCGCGCCATGTTCGCGCCCATTCGACCCACACCTACGAAACCAATATTCACGACGATGACGTTTGAACCCTCCCGCCGATGGTGTTGGGCAAATGTTCGATAAGTTTTAGGACTCGCAACGCGAACGCCTTGGTTCTCTGCTGCAATTCCGCGGTCTTCTTCATCTGCCAACATCAAACCTCAGACATCAACCATCAAACTTTCCCAACAAAGAATGGATTGTGCTGCTTCTCCTCGCCCACGGTTGTCATTGGTCCGTGGCCCGGACAAATGATCGTCTCGTCTGGTAACGTCAGGATTTTTTCCAGATTATTTTGCACCGCGTCATCGTAAGAAACGTTGCCGCCGCCCATCGATCCGGCAAAAAGCGAATCGCCGACAATGGCAATCGGTCGCGCGAGGCCAGTCACAAAATAAGTCATGCCGCCGGGCGAATGGCCCCAGGTCAGCCGCGCCTCAATATCAATCTTGCCGAGCCGGAAATGCTTGCCTTCCTCGATTGATTCGGCGCCCGCGATCGATTCGCGCCCTGAAATGAAAACGTGCGCGCCAGTTTCTTCCCGAAGCCGCGGCAAATCGGCAACGTGATCGCCGTGCGCATGCGTGAGCAAAATTAGTTTCACGCTCAGATTTTCCTTCGCCGCAAACGCCAGCATTTTCTTGCAATCAGCTCCGGTATCGAATGCGGCGGCCGCGCGCGTCGCTGGATCCAAAACGAGATAGGAATTCACAGCCATGCCGCTGTAATCGGTCGTGAATTGCGCGAGTCCGTCGAAGTTTTCCAGCTTACCCGGTTTCCACTCGCCTTTGGCGAGATCGACAAGGGCTTTCGCGTTCAGTTTTAACACCGGCGCAATTCGCTCGATAGTTTGATTGTCGATTTTGCCGTTGCGAACATCGTTGATCTTTTCGCGCGATACGCCCGATTTTTCAGCGAGCTGGCTATCCGAAACGCGCAAACCGCGCTGGGCTTTGCCGATAATGTCGCCGACGTTGTCCTCGAGCGGGATGGCCATTGCTAAATCAAAAACGCGTTGTCGTGTTGTCGAGAAATCTGGATGAGAGAGCCCTCGGTCGTGAGATCAGCGATGGTGTGGAATGCAATCTCTGCCACGCGACGACTGACCTCCTCGGTTGAAAAGATTCTGCCGGTTTCTTTTTCGATCGAAGTCATGGTCACGTTCTGGATGCCGCACGGAATGATGCGATCGAAAGGCGTGAGATCGCCGCAGACGTTGAGCGCGAAACCGTGCATCGTGATCCAGTGGCGCACGCCCACGCCGATGGAGGCGATCTTGCGATTTTCAATCCAAACGCCGGTGAGACCGGGGCGCGCCTTCGCCGAGATTTCGTAGATCGCGAGCGTCTGAATCAAAAGGTCTTCGAGCCAGCGCAAATAACGATGGAGATCTTGTCCGCACCAGCGCAGATCGATAATTGGATAGCCGATCAACTGGCCAGGACCGTGATAGGTCGCCTGGCCGCCGCGATTAATCGCAAAAAGCGGATGCGGCAGATGCGCCGCGTCCACCAGGCTCGATTGATCCGGCGTCCGGCCAATCGTGTAAACCGGCTCATGTTCGAGCAGAAGCAACTCGTCGATGGCGTCGCGATTTTTCCGCTTTTTCGCGACCAGTTCTTCCTGGAGCGCGAGCGCTTCTTCGAAATTCATGCGGCCAAGCCAGCGCCACTCGAATGCCTTGTTCATATTTGTTTTTCAGCAGGAATCCCGCGACACGCTGCTTCGTGCGCTCTCAAATGGGTGAGGCCGATGGCAAGCGCGTCGGCTGCATCCGCGGCCGGTGTTTCAGTCAAACCAAGAAGCGCGCGCACCATGAACGCGACCTGATTTTTTCCCGCGCCGCCATGGCCGACGGTCGCCTGTTTGATGCGCCTCGGTGCGTACTCAAAAACCGGCAAACCGTTTTCGGCGGCGGCCAGAATAGCTGCGCCCCGCGCCGCGCCGAGCAGAATCGCCGTTTTATAACTCTGCACGTAGATGACCGATTCGAGCGCGCAACAATCCGGTTCGTGTTCGCGAATTAACTCAGTGAGTCGATCGCGAATCGCTACGAGACAGGACGAAGAGCGGAGTGAACCGGCATTGCAGATCGTTCCGAAATAAAGCGCGCGCATTTTGCCGTTGTTTGCGTCGACAATCGCGACACCGGTGTTCCGCAAGGAGGCGTCGATGGCAAGCACACGCATAAGCAATTGAAGTCTAAGATCCACATTCGTGTGTTCAAGGTCGAATGGCGGTCGTGGATCGACAATGGAGCCGCGGGGGCGCGAGCGACATAGACGGGCAGGCCGCCAGGCCGAGCATGTGCGAGCGGACGAGTCAATCAGCCGTTCAAGACGGAATCACGATCCAGAGAATTCGCTGCTGATGTCCACATTCATCGCCATGACGCTGTCCAGTCCTCGCTTGATTGGAAGTGTCACTCTACGCTGTTCCAATGCTTCGAGAACTACTTCGGTGGGGATATTCCCCACGAGCGCATCCTGCGCAAAGGGACACCCCCCGAGCCCCCCGAGGGCGGCATCGAAACGCCGGCACCCTGCATCGTAGGCGGCCAGCACCTTCGCCACTGCGCCTGCACGGGTGCTGTGCATGTGAACGCCGACATCGCACTCACCGTAGTCGCGCATCACCGCCGCCACCACGCGACTGATCAACTCCGGCGCAGCGACGCCGACCGTATCTGCCAGCGAGATCGAGCGGATCTCAAGCCCGGCGATGTTCCCTGCCGCCTGCACTACTTTGTCCTCGTTCCAGGGCTCGCCATATGGGTTGCCGAATGCCATTGAGATGTAGACCACCATGTCGAGCCCGCCCGCGTCGGCGCGCTTCTTGATACTCTTCAGCACTTGGTAATTTTCTTCCGCCGATTGGTTCTGGTTTTTGCGCAGAAAAGTCTTGGAGACGGAGCAGGGATAGCCCAGCGTCGTGACGGCCTCCGTGGCGACAGCGCGGTCCGCGCCTTTCTCGTTCACCACGATGCCGATGATCTCGACGTCGTCCGGCGGGGCGAGTTGCTCGAGCACCTCTTCACTGTCGGCCATCTGCGGCACGGCCTTCGGCGAGACGAAGCTCACCGCGTCGATGTGCTTGAAACCGGCGCCGATGAGCGCGCGCAAGTATTGCACCTTAACTTCCGTCGGGATTTGTCGCTTAAGGCCTTGCCAGGCGTCGCGGGGACATTCGATCAGCTTTACCGTACCGTTCGGCATGGGTGAAAATCAGCTCTTCGCGGTTAACTCCTGGTTTTTAGCGAACCGTTGCCCGTGTTCGAGGCTTTAGCCAGCGCCAGCTTGATTAAGAACAGCGAGTTTCGTCCAAGCGCGGCATCGACAACTACGCAGCAGGGGTTTTATTCTGAGGACGAGATTCCATGAGCAAAACCGCGTCTAGCGAGCCTATCTGCCAGGTCTGCAAGAAACATAAGTCGCCGCACCAGGGAACGATCACGGAAGTGATTCGTCCGTCGCTCCTCGAATTCATCAAGAAACGAATGCCCGATTGGGACGGCAGAGGCTTCATCTGTTTGGATGATCTTGGGAAATTCCGAAAGGACTACGTGAAGGAAGTTTTGCAGGACGAGATCGGCGAACTCTCCGCGCTCGACAACGAAGTGATCGAAAGTTTGCAGCAACATGAAATCCTCTCCAGCGACCTCAGCAAACAGTTCGAAACAAAGCTGACATTTGGCGAGCGCCTGTCCGATCGGATCGCATCATTCGGCGGGAGTTGGCGATTCATCATCCTCTTCGGCGCCATGCTATTCGCCTGGATTATCCTGAACGCCATTTTACTGCTCAATCGCGGGTTCGATCCATATCCCTTCATTCTGCTGAATTTGATTCTGTCCTGTCTGGCCGCCATGCAGGCGCCGATCATCATGATGAGCCAAAACCGTGCCGAGGCGCGCGATCGCTTGCACGCGGAAAACGATTACAAAGTGAATCTGAAAGCCGAGCTCGAGATCAGGCACTTGCACGAAAAGATCGATCATCTCTTGCGCCGGCAATACAATCGCCTCTTCGAGATTCAGCAGATTCAAATCGAGCTGCTCGAAGAGCTCAGCCGCAAACGCGAAGGCTGAATGATCTAAATTTGGCGATTCGCGCACACGGACGCAGATTTTTGGTTGAAGTGCATTTGCGCACACAGCAGCGTAACCGGCAATGTCCCGTCAGTACACGCTGCAACGCGCGCCAACATCGACATCGATCCATATCGATTACGCGGTGGAGCTGAACGAGCAACAGCTCGCGGCCGTGACGGCGCCGCCCGGTCCGCTGCTGGTCATCGCCGGCGCGGGCAGCGGCAAAACGCGCACGCTCACCTATCGCGTGGCGTATTTGCTCGAGAACGGAATCGACCCGCGCAACATTTTGTTGCTCACGTTCACCAATAAAGCCGCGCGGCAAATGCTCGATCGCGTCGCGAATTTGTTGCCGGTCGATGCGAGCGGGCTTTGGGGCGGGACGTTTCACTCGATTGGAAATCGCATGCTGCGCCGCCACGGCAACGTGCTCGGTTACTCGAGCGGGTTCACAATTATGGACCGCGAAGATCAAAAGGATTTGATCAACACCGTAGTGGCGAGCGCGGGAATTGATCCGAAGGAAATTCGGTTCCCGAAGGGCGATGTGCTGGCGGAGATTTTTAGTTTCGTTGTGAACACGGAGCGACCACTCGAGGAATTGCTCGCGGAAAAGTTTCCTTATTTCCTGCCGTTGCTCGACAAGATCAAAGACGTGCACGCGCGTTACGAGAAAAAGAAAAAGGCGACCAACTCGATGGATTTCGACGACTTGCTGGAAAAGACATTGTCGATGTTGAAGCAGCACGAGGGCATCGCGGCGTTTTATCGCCGGCAATTTCAATTCATCCTGGTCGATGAATACCAGGACACCAACAAGATCCAGGCCGATTTGGTCGACACGCTCGCCCGCGATCATCGCAACGTCATGGTGGTCGGCGATGACGCGCAGTCGATTTACTCGTGGCGCGGCGCGAATTTTCAAAACATTCTCGAATTTCCGAGGCGTTATCCGGACGCGCAGGTTTTTAAGATCGAGATGAATTATCGCAGCGTCCCGGAAATTCTCGAGGTCGCGAACGCGGCCATCGCCGCGAACGTGCAGCAATTTCGAAAAACTCTTAGCCCAACGCGCGAAGCGCACGCGGTAAAGCCCGCGGTCGTCGCGCTAAATGATGGGACCGAGCAAGCGCAGTTTGTCGCGCAACGGATTTTGGAGCTGCGCGATGAAGATGTCGATCTAAACGACATCGCCGTGCTTTATCGCGCGCACTATCACGCCATCGAGCTGCAACTGGAATTGTCGCGCCGCGGCATCCCCTACCAGATCACGAGCGGCGTTCGTTTCTTCGAACAGGCGCACATTAAAGATGTGACCGCTTTCCTGCGCTTTGTCGCTAATCCGCGCGACGAAGTTGCGTTTAAACGCATGGTAAAATTGCTGCCCGGCATCGGCAACCGGAGCGCCGACAACTTGTGGCGCACGTGGGAAAACTCGCTCCCTGTGGCCAC
>Ga0184619_10000496_pt1 | contig 13509 bp, 12 predicted proteins | sample PLM0_60_b1_FD_133146 | JGI IMG/M metagenome (GOLD analysis project Ga0184619, IMG submission 133146) | Groundwater sediment microbial communities from an aquifer in East River, Colorado, USA - PLM0_60_b1 | ecosystem: Environmental > Terrestrial > Soil > Riparian zone | place: USA: East River...
ACGCCGAGCGCGTTCTTGCGTTCAAGATCATCGGGCTCGCCGTCGCCGTCGCGGTGGGTTTCTTCGTCATGAGCGTGGTCGGTGATCTGTCTCCGTTCATCCGGATCGTGCTGATCTGCCTCTTGGCATTCGTCGGCTTCGTGGCGCCAGACTCGGTGCTGAATCGACGCGTGGACGAGCGGCAGAAGGAGATCCTCCGGACGCTGTCGGATACCCTCGACCTCCTGACGATCAGCGTGGAGGCGGGTCTGTCCCTGAACGCGGCCATCGCGCAGGTGGTTCAGAACGTTCCTGGCGTCCTGTCGTCGGAGTTCGCTCGCATGCTGCAGGAGATCCAGCTGGGTGTTCCGAGGGCCGATGCCTTCCGGAACCTCGCCGAGCGGACCGACGTCGACGAGCTCAACGCCTTCGCCCTTGCGATGATCCAGGCAGACGTCTTCGGCGTGTCGATCGCGAGCGTGCTCCGGACCCAGGCGCAGCAGCTGCGGATCAAGCGCCGGCAGCGCGCCGAGGCGAAGGCGCAGCAGACGCCCGTGAAGATCGTGTTCCCTCTGATCCTGTGCATCCTGCCGGCTCTGTTCATCGTCATCGTGGGGCCAGGCGCGATCCAGATCTGGGAATCGTTCATCAACGTGTGAGCCGGGCGCCCGCCCGTGGTGAGAACGGCTACCCTCCCGCGCCATGAAGGTCGCCTACCAGGGAGAGCCCGGCGCCTACAGCGAGCGCGCCGTCCGGTCGCTTTTCACCGACGCCGAGCCGCTTCCGTGCGACACCGTCCGACACGCGTTCTCTCGGGTGACCAGCGGCGAGGCATCCTTCGGCGTGGTGCCTTTGGAGAACTCACAGGCCGGATCGGTGAACGAGACGTACGAGCTTCTGTCCAACACCAGCCTGCTCCGTATCGTGGGGGAGTCCATCGTTCGCGTCGACCACGCATTGCTCGGGGTGCCCGGCGCACGTCTGGAAGACATGCGCCGGGCCCACTCCCACTGGCAGGCCCTGGCGCAGAGCGAGGACTTCCTCTCCGCGATGCGGATCGAGCCAGTGCCGGAGCACGACACGGCGGGCGCCGCCCGGAAGGTGTCGGAGGCGGGTGAGATCGGAGACGGGGCCATCGCGAGCGTGGACGCGGCGGGTTTCTCCGGCTTGATCGTCCTGGCCGAGCGGATCCAGGATGAGAAGGAGAACTTCACGAAGTTCGCCGTCATCGGCTCGGCCGACCCCGGGTTCGGTGCCCCGGACAAGACCTCCATGGTGATGGCCGTGCTCGACGAGCCCGGCTCGCTCCTGGGGGCGCTGGAGCCCTTCGCCACCCGAGGCATCAACCTCCACAAGATCGAGTCGAGGCCGAGGCGCGGTGCCGCGTTCGAGTACCTGATGTACGTGGACTTCATGGCGGACGCCGAGGATCCAGAGGTCGATGCCGCGCTGAAGGAGGTCCGGGAGCACACCTCGCTCCTGAAGATCCTCGGCTCCTATCGCTCCGCGGGCGAGCCCGTCTGAGCACATAGCATGGGTCGGATGGCCCATGCGAGACCGTCGCCGTCCGTGACGCGAAGGTTCCCCATCCTTCCCGTGGTCTCGGGTGCCCTGGTGATCGGCGTCGCCGTCCTCGTGCTGGCGCTCGTCCTGTCTCGGGTCGAGGACGAGCAGCACCGGGGCGGACCGCTCCGGAACCCCTCGCCGCCGAAGGGCGTCGCTCCCATCAACACGACGTTCGAGGGGATCACGACCTTCCGCGGCAACGCGACCAGGAACTATTACGGAGAGGGTCCCGTGCCCCTAGATCCGATGATCGGCTGGCGGATCCCGTCGAAGCGGATGTGCTCCGTTTCCTACGTGGGGATCGAACGGAGCAAGTGGTGCGGCACCGGGTGGACGGGCCAGCCCAACGTGCTCGTGGCAGAGGACGGGGCCGTCGAGGTGCGGGAAGGTGCCTACGACGGGATGTACCACTTCCTTGACGGGACGACGGGCCTGCCGATCCGGTCGCCGCTCGCGACACGCGACCTTGCGAAGGGATCCGCGACGTCTGATCCCGACGGATTCCCGCTCTACTACGCCGGGTCCCGCGACGGGCGGTTCCGCATCGTCGCGACGGACCGGAAGGAACCGCTCGTGCTCTGGTCGGTCCAAGGAGCGACCAGCGTCGATCGGCCGCTTCGCAACGACGACTGGGACGGGGCCGCGCTCGTGATCGACGACGTCTTGTTCGAGGGCGGTGAGAACGGGTGGTTGTACGTGATCAGGCTGAACAGGCGATATGACCCGCTCGGGCTGGTACGGGTCGCGCCGGAGATCGTCGCAACCGTGCCCGGGTTCGACGACCAGTTGCTCAGGGTCCTCGGCGACGAGGAGGTCTCGATCGAGAACTCGGTCGCGTTCCGCGATGGGGTCCTCTACTGCGCCAACTCCGGCGGTCTCGTGCAAGGGTGGGACGTCTCCGACGTGCTGGCGGGTGGCTCCCGCCTGGAGCGCGTCTTCCGGTTCTGGACGGGCGACGACACGGACGCGACCGTCGTGATCGACGACGCCGGCGATCTCTACGTGGCCAGCGAATACCAGCGCTTCGACGACCGGAGCCGCGAGGTGGGCCAGCTGATGAAACTCGACCCGTCGCGTCCGAACGACCCCCTGGTTTGGTCGATCGATGCCAGGGAGATCGGCTTCGAGGGCGCCGGAGGCAGCTGGTCGACCCCGGCGCTGTACAGCGATCTCGTCTTCTTCACGACCGCGGCGGGCCGCGTACTGGCGGTCGAGCGCGAGACCGGCGACGTCCGATGGGAACGACGGGTGGGAGCCCCGGCGATCGGATCGCCGGTGGTGGTGGACGGTGTGTTGATCCAGGGCGACTGCGGGGGCGACCTCTGGGCATGGGATGTCTCAGAGCCGGATTCGGACCCGGTGCTGCTCTGGAAGCTGCATTTCAACGACTGCATCGAGTCGACGCCGGCCGTCTGGCGTGGCTGGATCTACCTCGGGACGCGCCAGGGCTACCTCTACGGGCTCACCGAACGAAAGACCGTCGAGGCATCTCCGTAGCGAGCAAGGAGCCGGAGGTCCCTAGCGGTCTAGGAGCGGAGCAGGATCGACGGGTCCGCCTTGATCTGCGCCGTCCGGACGGCCACCAAGACCACCGCCCCTCCAAGCAATGCCATCAGGCCGACCGCCGCGAACACGCGACGCTGCGCTGCCGGCCTCGAGGGATCGACCGCGAAGCCCGCCACCAGGCCAGCCACCAGGCCGCCGACGTGTGCTCGCCAATCGATCCCGGGGATCGAGAACCCGATGATGAGGTTGATCAACAGCATGCTCAAGGCGCCGCGCAGCCGCGCCTGCGCCATCACGTGGTGGCGCCGCAGGTAGTTGTAGGCGATGAACGCGCCGACGAGACCGAAGATCGCCCCGGAAGCGCCCACCCCGACCGTGAGGCCGGGCGCGAACGCGAAGGAGGTGGCTCCCGCGAACACGCCGGTGACGAGGAACACCGCGAGCGTGAAGAGTCGGCCGATCTGGCGCTCGATCTCATTCCCGAAGATCCACAGGACGTAGGAGTTCAACCCCAGATGGATCAGGCCCGCGTGCAGGAACATGGAGCTGAGCAGACGCCACCATTCGCCGCCGACGATCCCACCGATGGGGTGGACGAAAGTTCCTCCCGTGACGGGGACGAGCGCTCCCGCGTCGATGAGGGCCCGCAACCCGGGGCCGTCGAAGAGCGAACCGGGCCCACCGGCCACGATGAGCTCCCACAGGTAACCGATGGCCATCGCGATGAGCAAGATCTTCGTGACGGGGGTCGCCCTCAGGTTGGCCACCGCGATCTGCCGGCCGGGTCCTTGCCGGTACTCTCGCCGCGCCTCCGCCACGCACTCCGGGCATTGATGGCCGACCGGGGCGGGGATCATGCAATCCGGACAGATGGGCCTGCCACAGCGCGTGCAATGCACCCCTGTTTCCACGTTCGGATGCCGGTAACAGCGCTCCCGGGTCGGGGGTGGGGGCATCGTGGGCGTCTGGTCCACGCCGCCAATCGTACGCGTGAGAGGGGCGAACGACGCCTCAGCCCGCAGCGTGGGAGTTGTGCTCGTGGGGATCCACGTGGACCGCCGCATCGCGCAGCCGTGGCACCTCCGTGAGGAGGGCCGCCCGGACCAGCTCCGCGATGTCGTGTCCTCGCTCCACGGAGATCTCCCGGTCCACGTCGACGCTGAGCTCAGCGCGGAGCCGATGTCCGGTCCATCTCGCTTTGGCCTCGGTGACGTGCTCGACGCCGTCCACCGAGGCCGCCACCGCTTCGATCAACGTGATCGTCTCCTCGTCCGTCCCGTCGAGGATCCGGTGCAGGACCGTGCGTGCCGCACGGACGAGCGTCCACCCGATGACCGCCGTGATCGCGAGCCCGACAACCGGATCGGCTCGTTCGATCCCCGCGAAGGCGGCGATCGCCGAGACCACGACGCCCAGCGACGTGAACCCGTCTGCTCGCGCATGGTGACCGTCGGCCACCAATGCCGCCGAGCCGATCCGCCGGCCGACGCGGATCCGGTACAGGGCCACCGCCTCATTGCCGAGGAAGCCCGCGATACCGGCAGCGAGGACGAGTCCGAGCCGTTCCGGCGTGACGGGGTGCACGAGGCGGTCGAAGGCCTCGACACCGGCGAACACGGCCGAGGCCAGGATCATCAGCACGATCGCGACACCGGCGAGGTCCTCCGCGCGGTGGAGACCGTAGGGGTAGCGAGGGCTCGGCGGCTGCCGTCCCAGACGGAACGCGAGAAGGAGCGGGACCGCGGTCAAGGCATCCGTGATGTTGTGGATCGTGTCCGCGAGGAGCGCGACGGACCCGGTGAGGGCCACGATCGCCAGCTGGACGAGGGCGGTGGCACCCAGGACGCCGAGCGAGATCCACGTCGCGCGCACGCCGTGGCCGGTGGCCGAGATCGAGTCCCCCGGCCCGAAATGCTCGTGTGGATGATCGTGCCGGTCAGCCATGGCTCGATGCTAGGGCGAGACCGGCCCGTGGCCGGGAGGCGTCTAGGTCTTCATCGGCGGGAGCGCCTCGAGGGCGGCGGCGACCTCGGCCGTGTCGAAGAGCGGCCCCCATCGGTCCGCGATGACGCCGTCGGAGGCGATCAAGAACAGCCAGGGCTCGGTCATCTCCGGGCTTCCGTCGGGGAGCTTGCGGAGCAGCCAGTCCGCCGCCCCCTTGTTCACGACCTGGGGTTGGGCGTTGTAGTCCTTCCAGATCTCGATGTGGATGTACACGGCCCGGTCCGGGTGGTCGGCGGCGAGCCGCTGCAGCTCCGTCACCTCCGGGCCGCAGAACTGACTCACGCAATACGCGGGCGTCCCGAAGAGCACGAGGGCCGGACGGCCTTGGGCGATCGCGTCCGCGATCGTCCACCGGTGGAGCTCGGGGTCCGGGATCTTCCCGCCCGCGTCGGCCATCGAGTCGATGGCCCCCTTCCGCACACCCTTCGAGGCGAGGGTCAGGTTCTCGGTCTTGGGCGCCGGCATCCCGGGCGCCGGGATCAGCGACTCCTGTGAGACGGGGAAGTCCGCCGTGAGGTGGCGGGTGGCGCCGTCGATCTCGAACGACAGCGCCGCCCGCCACACACCCGCCTGTTCGAACGTCACGTCCTTCGCCTCGTAGACCCCCCTGGCCCCCGAGGTGATGGTCGGCGTGTCCCCCGATGCGTCGGTCCCAGGGACGGGCACGTACGTCGCGGTCGCTGTCGGGCCCGCCGCCGGCTCGCCGTTGCCATCCGTCCCCAGGTAGGAGAACCCGATGTCGAGGGTGCCCTGGGTGACGAGATGCCTCCCGTCCGCATCGCTCGCGACGATGCCCACCTCGACCCGCTGAGGCGCGCCCGCGTAATGCCAGGTGCTGGCCATCTGGGCGGAGAAGGAGGTGGCTGTGTCTTGCTTTTCCGTCGTCCCGCAGGAGACGGCCGCGGTCGCCAGAACGAGCATCGAGAGCAGGAGGCGTCGCCGGATCATCCGACTCCACTTTCTCATGGGTGGGAGGAACCGTCGGAGAGAGCGCCCTCCAAACGGAGCAGGAACCGCCGGCGATCATCGTGCCGCCCGTAGCTGCCGAGGCTTGGGCCGGCTCGCACCACGCGATGGCAGGGAACGAACAGCTCGATCGGGCAGCGCGCGAGCGCGCTGCCCGCCGCGCGGCCGCCGCGGGCTGCGCCCGCGGCGGCCGCCACATCCCCGTAGGTCCACATCTGGCCGTACGGGATCGTCCTCACCGTCTCGAGCGCCCGCCGCACGAAGCCGTCGCCGAGATCCGAGAGATCCGCGGGCGTCTCGAATCCGTGGAGCGCGCCGCGGAAGTACGCCTCCACCTCGCGCCGGATCGGCGCCGCCCTCCTACGATCCTCCACGGCGTCGAGCTCGGCCCCGGGACCGGGGCCGTCCTCGGCGAAGTGCGTGCGCACGACCCCTCCGTCTCCCGAGAAGATCGTGAACGGGCCGAGCGCGGTCTCGATCGTGGTCCGCAGGAGCATCAGATCGGAGGCCAGGGGAACGGACGATGGTCCTCACCCGGCTCCGGGAACCGCTCCATCGCGGCGACCTCTCGCGCGCGCGACTCGAGTGCTTCCAGCTCGGGCTCTGCCAGCAGGTTGCCCAGCTCGTCGCGGAGCGGCCCTGCTCGAACCTCACCCGCGAACCGGCGAAGGTCTGCCCGCACGTCATCCCCGAGCGAGTCGCCGATGAAGTCCCAGATCACGGTGCGGAGCTTCGGTTCATCGCTGAAGCACACGCCGTGGTCCACGACGTAGATGCGGCCGTCTTCGCCGAGCAGGCAGTGTCCTGCCTTGCGATCGGCGTTGTTGATGACCAGGTCGAACGCGGCGACGCGGCGGAACTCGGCGGGGAACCGCTCCTGGAGCGTGAAGTAGTGCTCCTCGGGGTTAGACCGAACGAAGCGCTGGACCGAGCCGATCCCGTAAGGGCCGTCACGAAGGACGGTGGCGGGGACGTTGGGCCAACCCACGGTTCGAGCGACGACGTACGTCGCGACCTCCCGGGCGCACAGGGTGCCCTCCGGGAAGTCCCAGAGCGGCGTCTCCCCTCGCCGCGGCTTGTACACCCCCAACATGTCCTCGTCCTCCCTCCGGGCGCGGGCGAGGAAGGTGTGGTTCGAGGCGTTCGGCAACAGGCCGAGGACCTCGAGCTCGCCGGTGGCGAGGACGCGGGGAACCGCGGGGTCGGTCAGGCCCGCTTCGAGTGCCCGTTCATCGCGGGACACGCATGGCCCTCCGCGTCGATCGGATTGCCGCAGAACTGGCACGTCGGCCGGCCGCGCGCGGCCACCGCTGCTCCGTGCCGGGAGAGCGCCAGCATCTGCGCCGGTGACGCCCAGATCCGGATCGATTCGGGCTCGATCGCCGCGACGATCGATCCCGGGTCGTCGACCTCGAGGTCCTCGAGCTCCGGCTGGAACTCCTCGACCTCGAGCATGAACAGGTCGCGATCCTGGTCGAAGCCGATCGAGAGCCGACCGGCACGCCATCGCGGGTCGAGGGGTTCCTCGAGGGCCATCGCGGGTTCCTCGGGCACCGGATCGGTCGCCGGTGCATCCTCCATCAGCTCCAGGACGGATGCGGCGAGCAGTTGCACCTGCTGTTTCTCCACGATCACCGTCACGAGCTCCTGACCGGCGCGCGCTTGGATGTAGAAGGTCCGTTCACCGGGCTCGCCCACGGCGTCGGCGGTGATGCGATCGACCGGCCCGAGCTCCATCGACCTATCCTCGCAGCTTCCTCTTCTGGCCGTCCCCCTTCGTGGCGCCGTCTCTCTTCTTGGCGCCGTCCCTCTCGGTTGCGCGGCTTCCCGCGGGCGCCGAGAATCGACGAAGGCTGCCGGTGTCGTTCACGAGCAGGATGCGCGGCACACCGTCGCCGAGGTGGACGATCGAAACCGAGGCCGGGTCCGCCATCACCCGCTGGAACTGATCGAGGTGCGCTCCCGTGTAGTGGGAGATCAGCACGCGGACGATGTCGCCGTGCGTGCCGACCACGATCCGGCCGCGCGGATGCCGGGCCACGATCCGCTCGAGCTCGTCGAGGACCCGGGCCTCCGCGTCGACGAAGCTCTCGCCGCCAGGGAAGTGGAAACGAGACGGATTGCGCTGCACCGTGTTCCAGAGCTTCACCCGACTGAGCGAGGGGAGCGTCCTTCCCGTCCAGTCGCCGGCGTCCATCTCGATCAGCGCGTCCGAGGTGCGGATCTCCAGCCCGCGGGCGACCGCCAATGGTTCCAGCGTCTCCACGCAGCGTTCCAACGGGCTCGAATACACCGCGCTCAGCCGGATGCCCTCGAAGCGCTCGACGAGCGCGGCCGCCTGCCGGCGGCCGCGCTCATCGAGATGGATGCCCGGCGTGCGGCCGTACAGGCGCGATCCCGTCACGGCCGTGAGGCCGTGACGGATCAGGAACAGGGTCGTCATCGCGTCGAGGAGCATACGCGGGACGCGAGAACACTCCGCCGCGAGTGTTCCAGCGTCATCGAACATCCGCGGCGCCGACATGGACGCCATCCCGCTCTCGTGTGGGAGCATCCGCCCGTGGAGGCCCGCCTGGGGACGCGACGCGACGACCGGCGGTTCGCGGTCGTGGATGTCGGCTCGAACTCAGCCCGGATGATCGTCTTCCGCCTGCGCCCGGGCGAGCACCTCGACGTGCTCGAGGATGCGCGCGCCCCGCTGCGTCTTGGCCGCGAGTTGCGTGACGACGACCGGCTCGGGTCGGAAGCCATCGATCGGACGCTCGAGACGCTCCGGGACTTCCGCGCCGTCGCGGACGGAGCGGGCGCGGAACACATGATCGCGGTGGCGACCTCCGCGGTCCGCGAAGCCCGGGATGGGGAGGAGCTCGTGGAGCGAGCGCGAGCGCTGGGAGTCCCTTTGGAGGTGATCGATGGCGACCTCGAAGCGCGGTTCGGATTCCTGGGCGCCGTGCACGACCTCCCGGTCTCGAACGGTGCCGCGATGGACGTGGGCGGCGGGAGCCTGGAGCTGACCAGCTTCCGCGATCGCCGACTCGACCGATCGTGGACGTTCCCGTTCGGTTCTCTTCGCGTGAGCGATCGGTTCCTCGCGTCGGATCCGCCTTCGGAGCGCGAGATGAAGGACCTCCGCAAGGCCGTGGCGGGATCGCTGGGGCGATCGTCCGTGCCCGAGCTCCGGGAAGGCGGGGACCTCGTGGGGATCGGAGGCACCGTGCGGAACCTCGCGAAGATGGACCTGCGCCGGACCGACCACCCGCTCCCGCTCCTCCATGGATACGAGCTGGCGGAAGCGAACCTCGAAGGGATCATCGAGGACCTCGCGGCGCGGACGATGAAGCGTCGTGCGCGACTGCGCGGGCTCAACCCCGATCGCGCCGACTCCATCGTGGGTGGTGCCTTGGTGGTACTCGCGGTGATGCGACACCTCGGCGCGGAGCGTGTCGTCGTGTCCAGTCGAGGGTTGCGGGAAGGCCTCGCCCTCGGGGATCCATCGGCCGGGATCCCCACGCCTCGACAGGTGCGCACGATCTCGGCGGCGACGCTCTCAGGTCGCTTCGCGACCTGGGATGCGGTCTCCGCCGAGCGCAGGTCGTCGCTCGCGGCGCAGCTCATCGATGCCCTGGATCCCGATGTCACGCCGTTCGTCGCGGAGATGCTCGAGCACGCGGCAGCATTGCTGGACGTGGGGAAGGCGATCGACTACTACGAGCGGTTCGAGCACTCGGCCATGATCGTCACGACAGCGGATCTCGCCGGATTCACGCACGAGGCACTCGGCATCCTCTCGGCGATCCTTCGTCACGCGGGAGGGGACACGAGCCTCGGTCCATACGCTCGTTTGATCCCGACCGATGAACGGGCCGCGGTTCGTCGAGCGGCGGTCGCCCTGGCGCTCGCCGAAGAGCTCCATCGCCGCATCCCGCCCAAAGAACCGGCCGTGCTCACATGCACGTGGCGGGGCCGGTTCGAGGTGGAGGCTCCGGTACCGGCACGCTGGCAGCCGAGAGGCATCTCGGATCGTTTCCGCGCGGCCTTCGGAGCGAAGCTCTCCGTGGTTCCGGCGCCGGACCTGCGACCCCTGAACCCGGTGATCGCACCCGACTAGGAACGACTCGGCGCATCGTCGGGACGGGATGCCGCCGGGAAGCTGATGCGGAACAGCGTCCCGCGACCCAGCTCGCTCTCCACCTCGATCTCGCCTCCGTGGTTCTCGACGACGTGTTTCACGATCGCGAGCCCCAGTCCCGTGCCGCCTGTTTCCCGTGATCGAGCTCGATCGACCCGATAGAAGCGCTCGAAGATCCGATCGAGGTCCCGGGACGGGATGCCGATCCCCGTGTCGCTGACGCGCAGGACCACCTCGTCCCCTTCCACATCGATCTGGACCGCCACTCGATCACCTTCGTGGCTGTATCGGATCGCGTTATCGATCAGGTTGCGCGCCAGGAGAGCGAGATCTCGCTGCGATCCGCGAACCGGTCGTTCGTCCTCGGTCTGGATCTCAAGCGTCACGCCCGCGTGCTCGGCCGTCTCCTCCAGCCGCTGCCCTTCCTCCCGGGCGGCGGCTGCGAGCGACACGAGTTCGTCGAGGGCGCTTCCGGATTCGAGCCTCGACAGGTCGAGCAGGTCGGCCACGATGCGTGAGAGGCGAACGGCCTCGCGTTCCAGTTGCGAAGCGAACCGAGCGACCGCCTCCGGGTCGTCCGCGGCCGCGCGGCCCAGGGTCTCGGCGACGGCCTGGATGGTGGCGGCGGGCGTCTTCAACTCGTGCGACGCGTTCGCGACGAAGTCGCGCCGCACCGCCTCGAGCCGGCGCTGATGGGTCACGTCCCGGACGACGACGAGCGTCGCGTCGTCGGCCGCGGGTGTGACCGTTCCATGCAGCCAGCGAGCCGGGGCGCCGGTCTCCACCAGGACGGACGTGGGCTCGCGACGTGTCCGGCTCTCCTGGATCGCCGTTCGAAGGGCGAACGGCAACACCGCAACCAGAGAGGTGGGGGTGGATCCGAGGTGCCGATCGATGGCGTCGTTCGCGAACGCCACGCGTGCATCTCGCCCGATGAGCAGGACCCCTTCGTCCATCGTCGACAGGCTCAGGTCGCGGACCCGGCGCTCCTCCTGCGCCTCGAGTCGTTGCTCGCGCCCGGTGGTCTCGGCCACGACCGCCCGCTCCTGCCACTCCCGACCCGATCGCATGGCTCGGCGCCAGGCCCAGGAAACGGCCATCACGACGACGAGCGCCACCACCAGCACCACCGTCGTTGCCGCGTCCACGCGCGGCAGTGTAGGGGCACGTTCGCGTGGTTCATGAGCCGTTTCGACTCCATTCATCCTCCGTCCATCCGAGCCCGAGAGGGAAAGCCTCGGAACCGCCATGACCGCGGCGCCGGGTTCACCGCGCGTTCATCTTGCCGCCGCAGGCGCTTCATCCGCCCCACCTAGCATCGCGTTGAGAGTCGATCCCCGGGATGGGGACGTCGTGAACGGGAGGGGGAGTATGACTACGAAGCCCTGGACGCGGTTGGTCCTCGCTGCGCTCGTGTTGTCGCTGGCCGCGGTGGCGTGTGGCGACGATGGGAACACGGGAGGGACCAACGGGGGGGCCAGTCCGGTCACCGGTTCCCTGAACATCTCCGGCTCGTCGACCGTCGAGCCGATCACGTCGCTGGTCGCCGAGAAGTTCCAGTCGGCGAACAACGGTGTCGAGATCGCGGTCGACGGTCCCGGGACGAGCGACGGCTTCGCCCTCTTCTGCAACGGGGAAACGGACGTTCAGGACGCGTCGCGTGCCATCAAGGACGAGGAGATCGCCGCGTGCAAGGACTCCGGCGTCGACTACATCGAGCTGGAGATCGCCCTGGACGCTCTCTCGGTGATCGGCAACCCACAGAACTCCATCGAGTGCCTGAACTTCGGAGATCTCTACGCCCTGTTCGGGCCGGAATCCGATGGGTTCAAGACCTGGGCCGACGCGAACGCGCTTGCCGGGAAAGTGGGAGGCAACGGTGGCTTCCCGGACGAGCCCCTCACGATCGTGGCGCCGGGTACCGAATCCGGGACGTTCGGGTCATTCATCGACCTGGCGATCAAGGGCATCGCCGAGGATGAGCGAGGCAAGGACGCCACGCTGCGCACCGACTACCAGTCCTCGGCGGACGACAACGTGATCGTGGACAACGCCGCTCAGAACGCCGGGGGTATCGGGTTCGTCGGGTTCTCGTACGCACAGAATGCCGGCGACACGGTCAAGGAGTTCCAGGTCGACAAGGGCGATGGTTGCGTCGCGCCGTCCTCGGAGTCGGTGATCGACAACACCTACCCGCTCGGCCGCCCGTTGTTCCTCTACGTCAACAAGGAGAAGCTCGCCTCGAACCCGGCGCTCAAGCCGTTCGTCGACTTCTACCTCACGGATGAAGGTATCGCCTCGGTCGAGGAGGTGCAGTACATCGCGCTGCCATCGGATCGCCTCGAGGCGACTCGTACCGCCTGGGAAACGGCGAACGCCTGACCCGGATCCGTACGTCGCGTTCGGAAGGGCTGGCGGAGGCCAGCCCTTCCGGCGCGGCTCCTGAAGCTGATAGAACCAGGTGACCGGCGGCCGTCATGAGCCGGAACCGGGAGGGCAGGATGGCGGACATCATCAGCGGAACCGGCTCGGCCCGCGTCGATCTCCGCGGTGACCCGCGGCGTCAACGCCGGGAGCGGGTAGTTCGCATCTCCCTGTTCGCGACGGCCGTGTTCTCGATCGTGATCAGCGTCGGTATCGTGTCCGCGCTCGCAGGCGGCGCGGTGGAGTTCCTCCGGCGTCTCGGTGACCTCGGCGTCCTCTTCTCGGCCAAAGGGTGGTTCCCTCGGAGCAACGCGTTCGACATCCGGGCGATCTTCGTGGGTTCGCTCATCGTATCCGTGATCGCGATGTTCGTGGCCGCGCCGCTCGGCCTCGGCGCAGCGATGTACCTCTCGGAATTCGCGAGCCCACGGGCGAGGCGACGCCTCAAACCGATCCTCGAAACCCTCGCGAGCGTGCCGAGCGTGGTGATGGGGTTCTTCGCCCTGCGTTTCATCAGCCCTCATGTCGTGGAGGCCCTCTTCCCGCAGGCGGAGTTCTTCAACGCCCTCGCGGCCGGGATCGGGGTCGGTCTGCTCGTCACGCCGCTCGTCGCCTCGGTCGCCGAGGATGCGATGCACGCGGTGCCTCGGGGGTTACGTGAGGCGAGCTTCGGACTCGGAGCCCGGCCTCGGGCGACCAGCCTCCGCGTCGTGTTCCCGGCTGCCGTCTCGGGGATCACGGCCGCATTGATCCTGGGGATCTCCCGGGCGATCGGCGAGACGATGATCGTCGCGATCGCCGCGGGCGGCACCTCCGGAACGACGCTGCACATCGATCCGCTGGTCGGGACCCAGACGATGACGGCGGCGATCACGGCGCTCGCGACCGGCTCCGACCAGGTTCGTGGTGCGGGGCCCGCGTACTACAGCTTCTTC
>Ga0184619_10000498_pt1 | contig 13482 bp, 10 predicted proteins | sample PLM0_60_b1_FD_133146 | JGI IMG/M metagenome (GOLD analysis project Ga0184619, IMG submission 133146) | Groundwater sediment microbial communities from an aquifer in East River, Colorado, USA - PLM0_60_b1 | ecosystem: Environmental > Terrestrial > Soil > Riparian zone | place: USA: East River...
GGCTCTCACAAACAACATCCCTGGTGGAAGGTGATGTGTTTGACGGGCGTCGATTACTTTTCGACTCTCGGTTACCAACCCGGTATCGCATTTCTTGCGGCAGGCGCGCTCTCACCAATCGCAACACTGATTCTGATTCTCCTCACTCTCCTTGGCGCATTGCCAATTTACAGTCGGGTTGCTCAGGAGAGTCCGCACGGCGAGGGTTCCATCTCGATGCTGGAGCATTTGCTTTCGCGTTGGAAAGGCAAGCTCTTTGTACTCGTCCTGCTTGGCTTCGTTGCTACAGATTTCATTATCACAATTACTCTTTCGGCGGCGGATGCTACTGCTCACATTATCGAAAATCCATTTACACCCCAGCTAATGAAACATCAGGTCGGCGTTACGCTGGTCTTGGTTGCATTGCTCGGGGCGATTTTCCTGCGGGGCTTCAAAGAAGCTATTGGTATCGCCGTCATTCTCGTTGGCACATACCTGCTTCTAAATTTCATCGTAATCGGTTTTGGCTTGAGCCAGATTCTCACGCATCCCCACTATTTTCCAGAATGGAAACAGGCGTTGGTCCACCATCCCTCGGTGCACGGCAACGTTTGGCTGGTCGTCGGTATTTCTTTGATTCTATTTCCCAAACTGGCTCTCGGATTATCCGGTTTTGAAACTGGCGTGGCTGTCATGCCCCTGGTCAAGGGTGATGAAGACCTGACCGACGCTGACTGGGAAGACATTCACAGCACACGCACCGGCCGTGCTCCGCAACCACGTACGCACGAACTACTTGAAGGGCGAATAAAAAACACACGCAAGTTGCTGCGCACCGCGGCCTTGATCATGAGTGTGTTTCTTATCACCAGCAGCCTGGTGACGACCATGCTCATACCGGCTGAAAAGTTTCAGGATGGTGGTGAAGCAAACGGACGCGCCCTTGCTTACCTGGCCCACCAGTTCTTCGGCAACATATTTGGCAGCGTGTACGACTTGAGCACGATTGCCATTCTTTGGTTTGCAGGGGCCTCAGCGATGGCGGGTTTGCTCAATATTGTCCCGCGCTATTTGCCCCGTTACGGAATGGCTCCGCAATGGGCCCAGGCTACTCGGCCGCTCGCGCTTGTGTTCACGCTAATCGCTATCGCAGTGACTTTGATCTTCAACGCTGATGTTGACGCGCAAGGCGGAGCCTATGCTACGGGCGTGTTGGTGCTGATGACTTCGGCGGCCATTGCCGTAACTCTGGCAATGCGCAAGCGAGGTCAAAACTGGATTCCTTTTCTTATTATCGCGATCGTTTTTGCTTACACGACGATTCAAAACGTTCATGAGCGTCCAGAGGGTATTAAGATCGCATCGTTCTTCATTCTGGCAATCGTCTTTTCGTCGCTGGTCTCTCGTGTCTGGCGCACCACTGAACTGCGCGTGGAACGCATAGAATTGGATGACCTCGCACGCGAGTTCGTGCGCAAAGCGGCAGCCGGGACGGTCCGCATTATCGCCAATCGTCGCGACACGGGAGATGCGCTGGAATATGAAGTTAAAGAAACGGAGAAACGCACCGACAATCATATCCCCGCCAATGAGCCTATTCTTTTCTTCGAAGTAACACCGGGCGATGCCTCGGAATTCTCCGGTGTTTTGCAAATTCATGGAGAAAAAGTTGACGGCTATCGTGTTTTGCGAGCGGTGTCGCCAGCCGTGCCCAATGCGATTGCCGCCTTTTTGCTTTTCCTGCGCGATGAAACTGGCAAGTTGCCGCACGTCTATTTCGGGTGGAGCGAAGGCAATCCTCTATCCTATTTGCTGAAGTACATAGCCTTCGGCGAAGGAGATACGGCTCCGGTCACACATGAAGTGTTGCGCCAGGCGGAAAAGGATCCGGAACGTCGCCCGGTTGTCCATGTTGGCGGTTGATGGGTTCAACTTCGTTGCTGAGACCGCGGGCGTCTCGCCCGCCGTCGTGGAATGCCACTTTGTATGGGGTGAAATATTCAACTGTTGCTTGAGTGAGTGCGCGGCTTGAGGCGGGCGACACGCCCGCGGTCCCAGTAATAGCTTTGAGTTTCCCGAGCGCTCCTGATCCTTCCACGAGCATATTGTCCATCCTCCAGCCACTAGCCTTACAATCATCTCGTGTGGAGAGCGCTTGCCAGTAAACAACTTCTCGGATACGTCGTAGCGATCGTCGTGATCGTCGTCGCTACCGCTGTGCTGAAAATCTTCGGCGGTCATATCAACCACACGACAGTAGCTCTTTCGCTGTTGCTGATCGTGCTCTTTGTCGCTACCGCCTGGGGATCCAAACCGGCTGTTCTTGCTTCACTCGTTGGGGTCGTCTGCTTTAATTTCTTTTTTCTTCCTCCTGTCGGCACCTTCGCCGTCGCTGACCCCGAAAATTGGATCGCACTCTTTGCATTCCTAATTACAGCAATAACCGCCGGGCAACTTTCATCGCGGGCTAAACGACGAGCTGAGGAAGCTAACTCAGCGAGACAAGAGATCGAACGCCTTTACCGGGAACTGCAAGACACGTTTGAAAAATCGAGCCAGGCAAAGGCACTTAAACAAAGTGAACGTTTAAAGTCGGCCCTGCTTGATGCCGTTACCCACGACTTACGTACGCCGCTTACTTCGATCAAAGCATCGGTCACCACACTTCTCAGCGATCAGCACTCTCTTAAAAACGGTGAAGGCGCAGTCAGGCTGGGAGAAGATGGCCGCCAGGAGATGCTGGAAGTAATTGATGAGGAGGCTGACAGACTTGACCGGTTCATCGAAGACCTCATGTCGCTGGCGCGCATCGAGGCGGGCGAGATACAGCTGCGTCGCGAATGGAGTTCGCTGGCCGAAATCATCACCGCAGCCATGAAACGCGCCGCACCTTTGACAAAAGCCCATCGGATCGAATTGTGGCTCTCGGATGACTTGCCATCCGTCAGGGTTGACGAACGGGCAGTAGCGGAAGTCATTTATGTGCTAGTTGAAAACGCGGTGAAATACTCTCCACCCGGCGGTGTCATTCGCGTCGCTGCCGAAAAGGGAACGCAGAACATGGTGCAGTTGGTCGTTGAAGATCAAGGCCCGGGGATTCCTGTAGAACTGCGCGAGAGAGTATTCGACAAGTTCTTTCGTGCGATGCGCGATGGTGATCATGGCAGGCCTTCGGGAACCGGTATGGGACTGGCGATCGCGCACGGCATCGTTGAGGCCCATGGGGGGTGCATCGGGATCGAAGAGGGCCCAGGGGGACGCGGGAGCAGATTCGTCGTGGCCTTACCCACGGATGAGGATGTGAAGCTTGCCTGAAAAGCAACGCATATTAGTTGTAGACGACGAGCGCCAGATCACGCGTGTGTTGAGCCGAGGGCTAACCACCCAAGGGTATGACGTACATACTGCCGCGGATGGCGAGGCCGCGTTACAGACATTTAGCGACTGGCACCCGGATCTCGTAGTTACCGACCTATCCATGCCAATCATGAATGGTTTGGAACTTTGCCGCCGGCTGCGCGCATTTTCTGAAGTTCCGATCATTGTGTTGTCCGTGAAAGGCGAAGAACGCGCGAAGGTTGAAGCGCTTGATGCCGGGGCCGACGATTATGTGACGAAACCTTTCGGCATTGACGAGTTGTTGGCACGCATACGAGCCACGTTGCGTAGAGTTCCCACTTCCCCAGACGGGGCAAGGACTGTTTTGGAAGCTGGTGACTTCCGCATCCAGCTCGAAGAACGGAAGCTGACAATTAAAGACCGTGACGTACACCTAACTCCAAAAGAATATGATCTGATGGTCTATCTGTTAGGTCATCAAGGGAAGGTCCTTACACATCATGCCCTGCTCGGCGCCGTTTGGGGCGGCGACTATACAGAACAGAACGAGTACTTGCGCGTCTTCATTGGGCAGCTAAGAAAAAAGATCGAAACAGATCCTGCCAACCCAAAATACATCCTCACCGAACCCTGGATCGGTTACCGATTCCAGCCTGGTGATTAGAAAGCAGAAGGCAGTAGGCAGAAGGCAGAAAGCAAGGAGACAGATAGCCAGTAAGGCCCGGATTATGCGGTAAGCCACAAAGCCGTTGCGGATCAGCCAGCTACTGCTTTCTGCCTACTGCCTTCTGCCTTCCCGTCCTTACGAACTTTTTATAAACCCCTTACTCCATCTTTATGAGTGCGGGCGTAGGTTCTTTGTATGGACAAACAAAGAACCAAACACGCCGTGTGGTCATGGGAAGCAACCGGCGCCTTCTGCTGCTTTGTGGGTGGGATTGGCGCTGCTTTGCTTGGCAGCGTGCTGACAGCAATCACCTGGGTAGTCGGCGCGCAACTGCATCCGTGGCTTCGAGGGTCGGGCACAGCGCTGCTGATAATCACCATACCCTTATTGATCTTCTCCGGCTACTGCATGGATTGGATGGAGCGCGACCGTAACAACCCGGCGAAAGAGCGAGCTGGGGAGCGCGAGCAAGGAAGGCCTTTGAATTGAGCATCGCTAGCGGAGCGACAACAGCGATAAGGAACGGCAGGACGAAGGTGGTTGTTGCCACCTCAGTCATGTTGTCCTTCATTTCGTTTTGGCGGGCCGCGGCGATTGTACTTAACGATCTCGGATCGTCGGCGTATTACGTTGGCGGTATTGCAGAGCAAGCAGTGGGACGTGCCGCTCCGTGGTTCATTCTCGGCGTGATGCTCTTCTCTTACGCAGTGCGTGCGGTCTACGTTGAGTCTTGCGCAATGTTCACGCGCGGCGGTGTGTACCGGGTCGTCAAGGAAGCAATGGGCGGCACGCTGGCAAAGTTGTCAGTCTCCGCATTGATGTTTGACTACATCCTGACCGGACCCATCTCAGGTGTCTCCGCCGGTCAGTACATAGTCGGCCTTGTCGCCCAAACTCTCACCTACTTCGGGCACCCGTGGTCTCCTCCAAAAGAAACCATCAATCTCCTGGCTGCGGGAATCGCCCTCCTCGTCACGATTTATTTTTGGTGGCGCAACACCAGGGGTATTCACGAATCATCAGACGATGCCCTTAAGATCATGTACGTCACAACCATAATGGTCGTGTTACTAATTCTCTGGAGTGGCATAACGATTCTCACGAAACCGGAAACGCAGCGACTACCGCCCGCGCCGGCGCCTCACAACCTGACATTTAATCGCGATGCGGTAGGCTGGCTGCCGAATATTGCTCCAGCCGCATTGCGTGAACTACGGGTAGAATCGCCTCCCGCCGATTCTCCAAACCCGGACCAGGTAACGCCGGAACCGCGCTATGGTCTTATTCCAAATGCGGGAGCGTTGCTCGGACTGATCGGCATCCTCATCGCTTTCGGGCATTCGTTTCTCGCCATGTCGGGTGAGGAATCTCTCGCCCAGGTCAATCGCGAGCTCGAGTATCCCAAGCACAGGAATTTGATGAAGGCCGGGATGGTTATCTTCCTCTACTCGATGCTATTCACTTCGCTCGTCTCCTTCTTCGCCTACGCGATCATTCCAGATAGTGTGAGGCCACATTACTTCGACAACATGATCAGCGGCATTTCGATGAATCTCGTTGGCCCAATGCCGCTCAAATTGATCTTCCAGGCCTTCATCGTGGTGGTTGGTTTCCTGATGCTGGCGGGCGCGGTCAACACTGCGATCATTGGCTCAAATGGCGTGCTCAATCGCGTTTCAGAAGATGGCGTGCTCACTGACTGGTTCCGGGCGCCACATAAGAAGTTCGGCACTACATTCCGCATGATCAACATGATCGTTGCTCTGCAACTTCTCACGATTATCGGCTCGCGCGGGAACGTCTACGTGCTCGGCGAAGCTTACGCATTTGGCGTGATCTGGTCGTTTGCTTTCAAAGCGTTGGCAGTGCTGGTCCTTCGCTTTAGAGATAAGTCGCCTCGCGAATGGAAAGTGCCGTTAAACATCAGGCTGGATGGCAACGAGATTCCACTAGGGCTCGGTATCATCGCGGCGCTGCTTTTTTCCGTCGCGGGAATCAACTTGATTACAAAGCAGGTTGCAACCATCAGCGGCGTGGCCTTCACGCTCGTGTTCTTCATTCTCTTCCTCGTTTCCGAGCGCATCAACGAGCGCAAACGCGGCCACGCTCAACACGTCGAAATGGATCAGTTCCGGCTGCAAATGCAGGATGTGGTGACAAACGAGACAGTTCAGGTACGCCCCGGCTGCACGCTTTGTCTCGTGCGCGACTACAACACTCTCGACCACGTGCGCAAAGCGCTGGAGTTGACACACACAGGGAAGCACGATCTGGTTGTGATGACAGTGCAGGTAATGAAAGGGCCCGATGCCGGACATGAGAACATTGGTGAGCACCACCTCTTCACCAATTATGAACAATTACTTTTCAGCCGCGTGATAGCCCTCGCTGAAAAGGCCGGCAAGCATGTTGATCTGCTGGTTGTTCCATCGTCGAATGTCTTCGAAGCCATTGCTCACACCGGTGCGCAATTGGACTGCTCGGAGATCATTGCCGGGCGGTCATCCGTACTGTCTCCCCAGGAACAGGCGAAGCACTTAGGAGAGGCGTGGGAAGCATTGCCTCATAAGCCGCAGCATGAAGTGTGTTTTCGCGTGGTGGAGCCGGGCGGCGAGACCCGAGATTTTTACCTTGGCGCCCACGCCCCACACCTCGCTGATGACGATATCAACATCATTCATAAGCTGTGGCTCGACGTCACGCGCGAGAAAGATGGCGAGCATGCGCATCACAAGGAGATTGTGACGGTGGCCCTGGAGCGTCTCGAAGAAGACCTCAAGGGAAATGAAAGACGCAGCGTGCTGCAACAGATTCAAGGTCAAATGCGTCGCCGCAGCCAGGCGGAGCGTGCTCAAGACGAGGAAGACAATGGAAAGCATGACAGTGCAGGTGCTTCTCACTGAACTGGAGACCGCGCGCGAATCGCTGGATAGGGCATTCGCTTGTCTTGTCCCAACTCCGAGAATTTTGAACAACGAGCGTCGGCTCTCAGTCAACCCTGCCCCTCGAGACCCCACCATCAAGTTCGTTACCGAAAATGGTTTTACTCTCGAGCGCGTCTGTGAAAGAGAAGAATCCGTTACTGACTCGGCTAGCGGATGCCATTTTGTTGTCCGTGGACCGAATGATGAAGAGCGCCGTGTCAAAGTCACTTTTGGTGAGGCAGCAATACGACTGGTTCAGAGTTTACAATCCCCAGTTCCTTTATCGCTCAAAAGTCCTTTTTGGTTGCGCTTTGCCGAAAGTCACCTGGCTACATACCTTTGGCAAGAGAATGACTATCCGCCGGCCGAGCAACTGATCATAGATGCGTTATCTGAGGAAGACTTGCGGCAGGCTATCCCGTCTCACTAAGAAAGACACATCACGAGCAACAGTATTTTTTAACTCTCCTTCACGACTTCCATTTGTTAATCGTTCATCATTTGCGATCTACCCTGTTGATTCGTACGGCCAACGCGAGTAACATTCGCCCCATTGACAACCAATGTCTGCCGAAGTTAACGGCGGTTGCCGCTAACGCGGGGGAACCAAGATTTCGCATTCGCGAAATATGGGGCGAATCTTCGAAGGCTGAAACCAGCCGCGAAGTAGAACACTTCCAGTTCGAGCCCGACAGCTAACCTCGTAGGCCAGCAGGGAGGGCAGTCCCGCGGTCATTTTAAAGACGCGGAGCTAATCGCTCCGTGTCTTTTTCTTTTTCCTGATGCGGGCAAATGACCTCCTCCACGAAGTTTCGACTTGGAGGAATCCATGTTAACTGGGTTAAAGCGATTGCTGGTTGGCAGTCCGATAAGAACCGAGCAGGCAATACACGAACGGTTAACTAAGAAAACGGCCCTCGCAGTTTTCTCTTCCGATGCCCTCTCATCAACGGCCTATGCTTCGGAAGAAATTCTTCTCGTTCTGGCCGTGGCCGCTGCTTACGGGCAAACGCGTTCGTACTATTACGTCGTGCCAATCTCGATCATCATCGCCATGGTTTTGGGAATAGTGGCGACCAGCTATCGACAGACCATCCATGCGTATCCGTCCGGGGGCGGTGCTTACATAGTCGCGAAAGAGAATTTGGGAATCTATCCGGGGTTGATTGCCGCTGCCGCGCTTCTGGTTGATTACATTCTGACAGTTTCGGTGTCGATATCAGCAGGAGTGGCAGCCATTACCTCCGCGGCCCAGGGGACAAGTTTCGCATGGCTTGATAATCACAAGGTCGCAATCTGTCTTATTCTGATTTTTCTGATAGCGGTTGCCAATCTGCGCGGCGTACGCGAGTCGGGCGCGCTGTTCGCGGGACCAACTTACGCTTTTCTGGTTTGCTTCCTGTTGATGATCGCCTACGGCCTGATCTACTACTATTTTCATCCCGGGACAGTAGCGCCGGTTAATGATGCTCACTTAAAACTGGCTGAGGGATATCACACACAGCAGTTGACGTGGTTTTTGCTACTGGGAGCATTCTCGAACGGCTGCGTAGCGTTAACGGGAACTGAAGCGATCTCAAATGGTATCCCCGCTTTTAAGCCACCTGAGGCCCACAATGCTGCCACCACGCTCACGGCGATGGCGGTCCTGCTGGCCATAATGTTTATCGGCACCAGCGCTCTCGCCTATCTTTATCATGTTCATCCTCATGACAATGAAACCGTCATCTCTCAATTCGCCCGCGTAATTTTTAACGGACCTCTGCACTGGTTCTATTTCGTTATTCAGGCAACTACGGCCCTTATCCTGGTGCTTGCAGCCAACACATCGTTTGCCGACTTTCCGCGCCTGGCAAGCTTGTTGGCGCGCGATCGTTTTCTACCACGACAGTTTGCCAGCCGCGGCGATCGTCTGGTGTTTTCCAATGGCGTAATTATCCTGGCTGTTCTGTCGGGTATTTTGGTAGCTGCATTCAGTGGCGATACCAGCCGTTTGATTCCGCTGTACGCCGTCGGCGTTTTTCTTTCGTTTACGCTTTCCCAGTCAGGCATGGTGCGTCATTGGCTGAAAGAAGGCAGGCAGCTCCGCGTGCGCCGCGCGGGAGAGCGAAAAAACAACGGCGCTGAAAATTATGCGGCGACAATCACAGCCGAGGGCGATGCACTTGACGATATTCATGTCAGTGTGACACCGGAAGCGCTCGCCGGCCGGAATCCGACCGACGTTGCTTTTGTGCGCAAAGAAAGATCCCATTGGAAACGGTCAATTCTGATCAACGGTCTGGGCGCCATTGCCACGACAGTTGTCCTGTTCGTTCTGATTATCACTAAGTTCATACACGGTGCCTGGATCGTCATCGTTCTAATTCCGATACTGGTAATGATGTTTCGCGGCGTGCACCGCCATTACGTGCAGGTTGCGCGGCAATTGACGACTGAAGGATTGGAGAAACTTCGACCAATCCGTCACCAGGTGATAGTTCCGATTTCGGGAATTCACCGCGGTGTAGTGCGCGCGCTGGAATACGCAAAGTCAATTGCGCCTGATCACGTCACGGCGGTCTATGTGGATCTGGATGATGAAGCGACGCGGAAACTGCGGGAGAAATGGAAGGAATGGGGAGCGGGCGTAGAATTGGTTGTGCTGGCGTCGCCTTATCGTTCGCTCATTCGTCCCTTAACCCGGCACATAGATCGAATTCGCAAACAACAAAACAACGATATGCTAACGGTGGTGTTGCCGGAGTTTGTTACCGCTCGTTGGTGGCATCAACTGCTGCACAATCAAAGCTCATTGCTATTAAAAGGCTCGTTGCTTTTCAAAAAAGGTGTGATAGTTACCAGCGTGCCTTATCATTTGGAAAAATAATTTCGAGCTTCGTGAACGCGAAACGAGGATGACGAGGTGGGCCTCCGTGAAGCTGTTGATGCGGTTCGAACTTTCGGTCGCTAACTGCTGGCGGCATCAGCTTCGCCGGTTCGTCCAGCAAGAAAGCAAGAGCGGCAATAAACCGGCCGGCCCTGCGAAGGATAAAACGGAACCGTCGTTTGTTGACCGCATTGAGCGCATTGCACTGAGACTTCAATGCGTTGTCGCACGCCTGAAGTTTGCGCCGCCGTGATTGCGGCCAGTCGTTCGTTTTTGGCCTGCTTGCACGGCTTGCAACGCTTCGGTTCGTTCTTTAAGCCTTTGTCGTGGAAAAAGGCTTGTTCGCCTGAAGTCCAGATGAAATTCTCGCCGCAATCGACACATCTAATGGTGCGATCGGGGTGTTCGACTTCAGAACTGGTTTTCAAATCACCGACATGATCTTGTTCTAGCATGGTTCGCTCTCCCTGGGTCGTTCGTTCCCACGACTGTTGGCGAGGCCACTTTGGAAGCGGTTTTAACCGTTATCTTGAAGGAGCCGCTGTTCTTTCCTGGCGAGTATCGGGGTGAGCGTCGGCTACCTCGAACAGGCAAGCAGTTGGCAAAAAGTATAACTATGGCGAAAATGTGTCAAGGTAAAAAACGAACGCCCTGTGAAAGTGAGTAGTTCTCGCGTACTCACGAGGCGACAAATAAGATATGAAAGTTTTAGTAATCGGTTCCGGAGGCCGCGAGCATGCGCTGATTTGGGCGCTAAAACAGACTTCTGCATCGCTACTGAAACTTTATTGCGCGCCGGGCAATGGAGGAATCGCGCAAGTGGCGGAATGCGTAAACATCGCTACCGACAATCATTCTGTCCTTGTGGATTTTGCCCGCGCGAATGCAATTGACTTGACGATTGTCGGCCCCGAAGCTCCTCTGGCTAATGGCATTGTTGATGAATTTCACAACAACGACTTGAAAATTGTTGGACCCTCCCGAGCGGCGGCCCGTTTGGAAGCGAGCAAAGCTTTTGCAAAAGATTTCATGCGACGCCACACGATACCGACTGCTGATTATGTGATCGCGAATTCGAGTGACGAAGCTTTGCGAGCAGTCAGAAGTGGAAGATTTGGCGACGTGCATGCGCCCATCGTAGTCAAAGCAGACGGCCTCGCTGCCGGCAAGGGTGTGGTTGTTGCGCAATCGCGCGCTGAAGCCCAACAGGCCATCGCTGAACTCTTGGGTGGAAGCCTGGTCGCAAAAGAGGCTGCAAGTCAAATTTTGGTGGAAGAAGCACTTGAGGGAAGAGAAGTTTCGGTCTTGCTTTTCGTTGACGGCACCGATTTCGCGCTGATGCCTGCTGCCCGCGATCATAAACGCATCGGAGAAAACGATACGGGTCCAAACACCGGAGGCATGGGAGCAATAACGGATGAACCAATTCTTGATGCCAAAACACTGGAGCAAATCGTCCGCGAGGTCATTGAGCCAACTCTCAGCGGCGCAATAAAAGAAGGGTTTCCGTTTCGCGGCGTCTTATTTGTCGGCTTAATGCTGACTGCTGATGGTCCAAAAGTGTTGGAGTACAACGTAAGGTTTGGCGATCCCGAAACCCAGGCAGTTCTGATCAGACTCGAATCTGATCTGTTTGAAATCTTTCAGGCGATGGTAGAGGGTCGACTGCGGGAAGTTGACGTTCGCTGGAAGAAAGGCTCGTCTGCATGTGTCGTGCTGGCGAGCGGCGGTTATCCTGGCGCGTACGAAACAGGGCGGCAAATCGAGGGTTTGGATCGGGTTATCGTCGGCCCTGAGCTGCAGGTCTTTCATGCCGGAACGTCGTGGTCGGAAAGAGGGGAGTTGGTGACGGCCGGTGGCCGTGTGCTGGGCGTAACAGCGCGGCAACCGACATTGGCTGGGGCCCTGGCGCAATGCTACGGCGCAATAGACCGGATTGACTGGCCGGGTAAGCAATACCGGCGCGACATCGGCGGTTTCGCACCGCGCCCAAAAGTAAGGAGTTCTGAGTCCAGGCTTTAGGTTGCGTTCTGGAAGGCAATGCGGCTCAACTGTTATACTCCAACTTCAATTTGGCCTTCGTATTTTGAACCCTTCGCAATTATTCATCGTACAAACATATGCGGACGGCCAGAAGTTAAGTCGCAGGGGTTTTAGACGCTGCCCCACAGGGGTTTTAAAAAAGATCTAACATCCAATCGATAGAGGATCGGTGAAAAATGGGACTTCTTAGCAGAATCAAACGCTCTGTGCGCGCGCTGTTCGGCGGCATAATCGAATCAACCGAGAATCCCGAACTCATACTGCAGCAAACCATTCGCGACATGCGCGACCGCGTGCCGGAACTCAATAATTCCGTGGCGCAGGTGATGGCTACGGAAAAGCTGCTGGCAAAAAACAAGGAGCGGCTGGAAACGCAGGTCGTGGATCTGGATTCGAAAATCAAAGCCTCCGTAAAGCTGGGCCGCGACGATATTGCCACCGCCTACATCGGCCAGTTGGGGCAGGCGCAGATGGACCTGCAAAAGACTGGTCAACAACTTGAGCATGCAACACTCGCCTCGGTCCAGGCACTGAAGGCGCGCGACAATTATGTGTTGCAGATGCAGCGGCGCACCGCCGAAGCGATGCAGTTAATTAATCAATCGAAGCAGGCGAAGCTTCAGGAGCAATTGGCCGCCACCATGGAATCGTTCCAGATTGGCGACGATGCCTCCACGTTCAATGAGATGCGCGACAAAATCGATCGTCGCGCTGCGGCTGCTGAGGCAAAGTTGCAGCTCGGTTCGGCATCAGTAGACAATCAGATGCAGGACATCGAACGCGAAGCCATGGACATGCAACTACAGGACAAACTGCTTGCCTACAAACGCGAGATGGGTCTGTTGCCGGCGGCTCCAGACGGCAGCGCTCCGCAAGCACTCCCTGCGGAAGGCGAAAGCGGAGCCCGCGGGCAGAATTAATCTCGAACTCGGTAACGTTTTTGCGTGAGGTTTTAGTGCACCGGAAGATCGTGGCATTGGATAGTTTAAGTTTATGGCCGAGTTCCCCAAGTTTGATTACAAGTATTTGAAAGAGGCGTTCAAGGAACCGCTAAACTTCTGGGGCCTGGCGAGCTTTGCGGCGGTTGCCACTTACACTCAGGATGTGACAATTCTCGCCGGCGCCCTGGTCGCAGAAACAGCCTACTTAGCAACCGTGCCAGCCAGCTCATTTTATCGCCGTCTCGTTGACCGCCGCGAGAAACAGCGCCTACTTAAACAGCGCGACCAACAGCGCGAAGCTGCGATCAAACTTTTCGATCCGCGCGAGCGCGAAGCCGTTGAATACCTGCGCTGGATGAAGAACCAGATTTACTCAAACTACAAAAAGTTCACCGGCACCAAACAAGTTCCCTCGAACATTCAAAGCCTGGATCAACGCTGGGAAGATTTTGTCGATTTGCTGGACGTCTACCGGCGACGCAAACATCACCTGCGTTCGATCAACCGGCAGGCGGTGCAGAACCAACTCCTACAAGCTGAGCGCGCCGTGCAAGTTTCACGAGACGATCGCGAGCGGCGCATTCAACAATCGAATGTGGAGATTCTTAAGAGAAGGGTGGCGGCGTTTCAAGACATTGAGCGCTCGGTGAAATTGGTTGAGGGCCAGTTGCAATCAATTGAAAACTTCTTTGGCTTAGTTAACGATCAGGTTGTCAC
>Ga0184619_10000500_pt1 | contig 13469 bp, 14 predicted proteins | sample PLM0_60_b1_FD_133146 | JGI IMG/M metagenome (GOLD analysis project Ga0184619, IMG submission 133146) | Groundwater sediment microbial communities from an aquifer in East River, Colorado, USA - PLM0_60_b1 | ecosystem: Environmental > Terrestrial > Soil > Riparian zone | place: USA: East River...
ACCGCAACGCCGATGCCAATGTGAGCCACCGCTGCACCGACAACGGCACCCAGTACGACACCCACGAATATGCTCAACGGCAAGGCAGCTAGGCCCCAGCGTGAAATCTTTGTTCCTTGACTTCGGTTTTTTTCACTGACAGTCATAGTTCCAGACTCAGGTGTACCGCGTCATTATCAGAGACAACCTTCCCGGTTTTGCAATCCACCAAAAGAAAAACGGTATCGGCAGCATGAAGAATACCAGCGCGAGGTAATACATGAGAAGCGCCCAGCCTTTGTCAGAGCCAATCGAGTCAGACATGAACACAATTGCAGGCGCGAGAATCAACGGCGACAGAACTGCGTAGGCTAGGACGTACCCGCCTAGCACCTGCTTCTTGAACCCACGCAGCACAAAGAACACTATCATTAGGAGCAGGACGGCCCCGATCAAAGGCCACGGCAATTGACGAGTGAGAGCCCAACTAACTTCAAGAATTGCGCTAGCTCCGCGTGCTGAGACTGCCACGTGTGCATACGGGTTAAACAACACACTCACCAATGCGTGCATTCCCAACCAGAGCAAAGCGGTCAGCATTGGCGCAAGCACAAATCCTAGTAGTAGCCGCCTCATGTTGTCGTCTAACGTCGCCCTTGAGCCGCATGCGGAGGTGGGCGAAGCCCGCCGGAGCTTGTCGGCTCGAAGCGCTTGTTATGCGGCATGATTGACGCTAAGTGCGATGGGCCGTACTCGGCCAGGAGAAGTCACCATGATGACTCCTAACTACGTTTCTTCTTGCATTTGAATACAGCTTCCGGTTTCCGCCGTTCACCTTCTTGAGCGCCGGTGAAATCGTAGTACGCCGCGCTGAAGTCAGCGTCTAACTCAAGGTATATTTTTTTTTCGAAAATCCAGATTTGTTTTAGGCCCTTTCGAACGTACGTTGCCTCCTTAGGGTCACCATGAAACATGACCGTCACTGTGCCAACTTCTGAGTTCAAGGGTGCAACTGGCAACGTCAGAGCGTGATTACTTCCAACGTAGGTGTAACACTCATAGCGCACGTCGTCTCGAGCACTCACCGGCTGCGATCCAGTGCTGACGGGCTGCGTAACACAACCAGCAGCAAACAGCAGTGCTATCGAAGCTACAAGAGTCTTCATGTCACGCTCCTTCCGGCACTTCAGCAATAGTATAGGAGTGCATCGAGTGACTGCATTTGGTCGAGGCGTTGCGTACCCGCGTGCAATGCCGCACAAGACTGCGATCGCAAGGCCGCGCAAGTAACCGAATCGCCGTGTGTCCTCAATCCTCCCACTCAGGACGGCGCTCCAAGCAGCTGCGAACGCAGCGGCAAGTGGCGCCAAGATCAAGACAGAAAGATCTTGCGCCAACGCTGCAATGACCGTCGCAGGAAGCGCTGTCGTAAGGAGCGCGACGAGCCCAAAGACTACTGAGATATTTGCGCGCGTAGACACGAGCCTAACGTTCGCAGTAACCGGCGCGCGCGTCCGGTTCACTGCGGTGTTAGAGAGCACCTTCACTGATCGCCCCCGATTGAAGGGTTAGCGGGAATGGGCCGCGCGAAGTAGCTAAAGAGGATAGCGAGCACCGCCAAGTAGAAGAGGCCGGCGACAGGCCACAGGAAGACGGCCCACTTGCCGAGGTTGAACGACGGCAACGCCGACCACGCCATGAAAGGTAGTAGAGCCAATACGGCGAATAAGCCCGCTAGTTCGTATCGGTAAGTCAGGACCCGCCCGCAACGATGGCACCGAAACTCCAGCTTTGGACTGTAGGCGAACGGAGGTACGCCGCGCATAGTCCAGAAATTGGCCAACGCAAAGGATGTTCGCAATCCTAGGAGTGCGCCGCATCGCGGGCAGGCGGCCATGGTGCTCTCTAACGAGAAATCGACCCCCTAAGCGGGGCCTTGCAAAACCCCGGAAGCGGGGCCTAATTCGGGCAGGCTACGCCCAAGCTTCTGATCCATCAAGCTGGCCTCCGTGGATACGTGTCCGAACATCGGTACCTATTAGGCCCGGTCCAGGAGATCCCATGCCCACTCCGTGCTTGTTCGATCAGCGAGGGACGGTGCGCGCAATCACGAAGTTCTCGACTCTCGTCGCGCCTGCGCGCTTGAGCGCCCGTGCGAGCTCGTTCAGGGTCGCGCCGGTCGTCATGACGTCGTCCAACACGGCGACGCTCGCTCCGGAGAGATCGAGCTTGCACAGGAACGCACCGCGCACGTTTTTTGCGCGCTCCTCGTAAGGAAGGTCCGTCTGCGGCGGCGTGTCCTTCACGCGCAGCACGCCGCGCGGCTCGATCGGTCTGCCCAGGTGCCGCGCGAGACCGCGGGCGATCTCGAGAGCCTGATTGAATCCGCGCTCGGCGAGGCGCCTGGGGTGCAGCGGCATCGGCAGGATCAGGTCCACCTCGGGAAGCGGCCGGGACGCGAGGCTTCGGGCGAAGAATCCCGCGAGCGCGAGCTGCGCGCGATACTTGAGCGCCTGCACCAGCCTGTCGCACGGGAATTCGTAGCGCCACAGTGCGAGCGTTGCGTCGAAGTGCGGGGGATGGTTGAGGCAGCTCCCGCACAGCGCCGCGGCGGGACTGGGAAGGGCGCACCGGGGGCAGGATTCCGGGACGGCGGGCAATTCGCCGATACAAGCCGGGCAGAGCAGCTCGGGCGCGGGTTCCGCCCCGCAGAGCAGGCAGTCTTCGCCGGCCCAGGCGTGGGCGCTTCTTGCGCAGCTGTTCAGCAGAGCGGACAGCATCATTTGACAACTCCACGGCTTGCCCCGATGATCGTGCGGTGCAGATGATTCCTCATAACGGGCAAGCCAGCGCAGCGGTGCACGGCAGTCGAATCGAAGACGCGCCGCGCTGGACGCGCGCGACCGTGGAGGCGCTCTTCGAGCAGCCCTTCAACGATCTTCTCCACCGCGCCCAGACCGTGCATCGCTCGCACTTCGACGCCAACGCGGTGCAGCTCTCCACGTTGCTCTCGATCAAGACCGGAGGGTGCCCCGAGGATTGCGCCTACTGCCCGCAATCGGCGCGCTACCGCACCGGGGTGGAAAACGAGCCGCTCGTTCCTCTCGAGACGGTGCTCGCGGCGGCACGCGCGGCGAAGCAGAATGGAGCCACGCGTTTCTGCATGGGAGCCGCCTGGCGGGGGCCCAAGCAGAGAGACATCGAACAGGTGGCGCAGAGGGTGCGCGCGGTGAAAGCGCTGGGCCTCGAGACGTGCGCGACGCTGGGGCTCTTGCGCGAAGGTCAGGCGGAGGAGCTCAGTGCGGCGGGTCTCGACTATTACAACCACAACCTCGACACGGCCCCCGAGTTCTACGGCGAGATCATCACCACGCGTACTTACGGCGACCGGCTCGATACGCTGGCGCGGGTGCGCCGTGCCGGAATCAAGGTGTGCTGCGGGGGGATCGTGGGCATGGGCGAGTCGCGCGCGCAGCGCGCGGGCCTGATCGCCGCGCTCGCGTGCCTGGACCCGCAGCCCGAATCGGTGCCGATCAACGATCTCGTTCGGGTGGAAGGCACGCCGCTCGAGGATGCACCGAAGCTCGACTGGAGCGAGTTCGTGCGCACCATCGCCTGCGCCCGCATCACCATGCCGCGCAGCTTCGTGCGGCTCTCCGCGGGACGCGCCGAGATGCCCGAGGCCGTGCAGGCCCTGTGCTTTCTTGCCGGGGCGAATTCGATTTTTTACGGCGACAAGCTCCTCACCACCGGCAATCCCGAAGCCGCGCGCGACCGCGCCCTGCTGGACAAGCTCGGACTTCGCCCCGCCTGAACCGAGGGCACTGAAACTTTCGGTGTTGTTCGGTGTCTGCCATTACTTCGACCGCGCCACGATGCGGCCGGCAGCGGCCTCGAGATTTCCTCATTGAGCCATAGTGGAAAAAATATCTCCCAAATTTAGCGTCATGATGGCGTCCGTCGTGCTGGCCGCGATCCTTGGCGGAGCGTGGCTCGCTGCCCTATATCGGGAAAACGGTTCGCGGGCCATATTGCTGCCGGATCGTGTGATGACCTTGCTCCCCGACCCGAAGCCGCTGACGGCCTTTGCGTTCACGGATCACGAGAATCGAGTGTTCGATCTGTCGCGCCTAAGGGGGAAATGGTCGTTCCTATTTTTCGGTTACACCCATTGCCCGGACGTCTGTCCGATGACCCTGGCGACATTGGCCCGCGCGCATGAAAACATGGCCAAGAGTACCGCCGGCGCCAAAGACGTGCAGTTCGTCTTTATCTCAGTGGATCCCAGTCGCGATACCGCCGGCAAGCTCATGCAATACGTGACCTATTTTGATACGACCTTTCTCGGCGTGACAGGAGACAACGCGCAGCTCGGCAAACTGGCTGATCAGCTTGGTGCCACGTATCAGCTTGCGATCACACCGGGTGTGGAAAACTATCCCGTCTATCACACCGCGGCGGTGTTCCTGGTGGATCCGCGGGCCCGATATCACGCCGTGTTCGCGCCGCCCCTTGACGCGGAGGGTATCAGCAGGCGTTTCGAAGTGCTGCGGGATCTTGAAGGACCCAAAGCGACATGAGATGGCGACATCTTGTCGGCCTGATATTGGCGCTGACCCCCATCGCCGCTGCGACCGAGGAGGCCAGCGTTTCCGTACGCGATGCCTGGGTGCGGGAAACGCCGCCAGGCATAGCCATGACGGCGGGGTACATGGTGCTGCAGAACAGGACGTCACGGCCACAGGTGCTCGTGGCCGCGAGGAGTTCCGGCTTCGAGACTGTGACGATTCACCGCACGATCGCCAAGGAAGGCATGACGGGTATGGAACACGCCCCGCAGATCGAACTTTTACCCAAGGCGAGTTTGCTTTTTGCGCCGGGGGGGTATCACCTGATGCTCTTGAACCCGAAACGCACGCTGCACGCCGGCGACCGGGTCGACGTCACCCTGGAATTCCGCGGCGGCCTCGTGTTGCCCGTCACTTACGAAGTGCGCAAATGAAAGCCGCCAGCGGTTTTGCGGTTTCCGCCGCTTATTTCGACCTCGCCACCATATAGTCGACTGCGGCCCGGACCTCGGCGTTGCTCAGCGCTGGGTTCCCGCCCTTGGGCGGCATCGCTCCCGCGCCCCCTTGTATCCCATTGAGGGCGCTGGCGTAGAGAGTGTCGAGGCCCTTGGCGATGTGCTTGGCCCACTGGCCCTTGTCACCCAGCTTCGGCGCGCCGGCGATGCCGGCATCGTGGCACGCGACGCAGGTAGTCTGGTAGACCTGTTGCCCGTTGCGGCTGGACGGCGGCGCGGCCGCCGCGCTTTTTACGGGCTCCCGCTTTGCTTCCGCCGGAGCGACATCGGCCTGGGCGACGGGCTTGATCCGCTCGGCCACACTGGGACCGGTGCTCAAGAGCACCCTGCGATCCATTCGGACTCGGTCGGGCATGCGGTAGTGATGACCCACAAGGAGAAAGATAAACAGCATCAGCACTACACTGATCCCGAGAATCGTCCAAACATTGGTCGCGTAGCTCTTATCAGCCATGGGGTGTTCTTCTAATAGGGGAACGGAGTCCGGCGACAGGCGGGCTCGCCGCAGCGATCTCGTTTACGCTAGAACAATCCCTTCAGGAAAAAGACACCCCGCGTAAAAAAGGTGTAATCGGCTTCGAGTGCTCCGATGCCCAAGAGCACCATCAGCAACAGCGTCGGGACCAAAATGGCGTACACCATGGCCAGCCGCTCCCAGAGCATGTGCATGAAGACGGCAACGATCAGCCCTGCCTTCAACAACATGAACAGGATGATCAGAAACCACCTGAGGTAACCCTGAAAGTGGAAGTAGTCAACCAGATAAGACGCCGTGCTGAGGACGAACAGCAATCCCCAGATCTTGAGATAGATGCCGATCGGATGTTGCTGCCCCTCTACGTGTGCCGCGGTCCCAGACGTTGCTGCTCCCTCTGCGTGTGCCATGTTTCCCTTCTCACCAAAGATAGAAAACCGCGAATATGAATACCCACACCAGGTCGACGAAGTGCCAATACAGGCCCATGATTTCGACGATCTCGTATTTACCCTTCCTGCCGGTCATGAAGCCCGGCCTCTCGTGATCCAGATCGCCCCGTATAACTTTCGTAGCCACGATGAGAAGGAAAATCACGCCGATCGAAACGTGGGTGCCGTGGAAGCCCGTGATCATGAAAAAAGCCGCGCCGAACTGCGCCGCTCCCAGGGGGTTGCCCCAGGGACGTATTCCCTCATCCAAGATCAGCTTGGTCCACTCGAAGGCCTGCATCCCGACGAATGTGGCACCCAATGCCGCGGTGCACAGCAACAGGATGAAAGTCATCTTTCGGTTTTTTTCATAACCGAACTTGACCGCCATGGCCATGGTCCCGCTGCTGCTGATCAGGACGAAGGTCATGATGGCGATCAGAAGCAGGGGGATGCTCTTGCCCCACAGCGTCAAGCCGAAAACTTCGCTGGGGTTCGGCCAGGGCTCGGTGGTGGAGATTCGCACCGTCATGTACGAGATCAGGAAACAACTGAAGATGAATGTGTCGCTGAGGAGGAAGATCCACATCATGGCCTTGCCCCAGGGGACATTCTTGAACGCCCGCTGGTCCGAGGACCAGTCGGAAACGATGCCCTGGATGCCTTCAGGCAGCGGAAGGGTTCCTGCTGCAGTTGTCCGAATCGCTTGTGTCATGTTCTTTTTGACCTGTTCACCTAATCCCACAGAGCTTCAACAAAATATCCAGGTTATTCCCTGAAAACAGCAGACCAAAAAGGACCAACCACACCCCAAGCAGAAAGTGCCAGTAAAGGGTACACAGCTCCATGCTGTGCCTGATTTTCACCACGTCAAAATCGCCCCACACTCTGGCGAAAGTTCTGCCCCAGGCGACTAAACCGCCCAGCAGGTGCAGCCCGTGCAACCCCGTGATCAGGTAGAAAAAGGCGATCGCAGGGTTGGTTACGTCGAAATAAACCATCGTACCCAGTTGCCGCCAGGCCAATACCTGCCCGATCAGAAAAACAACGGTGAAAGCGCCGCCGGCAAGAAAAGCGACTCGCATGCCGTCCATGCGCCCACGACGTACTGAAAACAGCGCCCATTGCAAAGCGACACTGCTCAATATCAGCGCAAACGTATTCGCCCACAGGAGCCCCAGTTGAGGCGAGGGACGCCAATCCTCATAGGCCATCCGGCGTCCATATGCGACGACCAAAAGCATGAACAGGACCGTGACCACCGCGAGAAATACCCTCAGAGCGAGCTTCCGCGCAGTGGCTTTGTCGTGAAGATTCTCGACAGTACCCTGGGCCGGCACCCAAGGCTTGACCATCAGATCATGAAAAATACTCACGTCGCTGGAGTCCGGATCGCCTACGTCTTACTGCTATTGCGGCCGGCGACCTCTCGCGGGGGGACGTTTTGCGGTATGAAGTCATCGACGGCGCCCGGCACGCTGTAATCGTAGGCCCAGCGATAGACCACCGGTAACGCCGGGCCGAAGTTGCCGTGCTTCGGCGGCGTGTCGGGGGTTTGCCACTCCAGCGTCGTGGCGTTCCAGGGGTTGCTACCCGACGGCTTGCCTTTGAAATAGCTCCAGATGAGGTTGTACAGGAACACCAATTGAACGGCGCCCACGATCAGCGCCGCGATAGTGATCCACTCGTTCACGAAGTGGGCTGATGCGGGGATGAAGTCCGTGCCTCCAATCGCGTAATAGCGGCGCGGCACGCCCATCATTCCCAGGTAATGCATGGGATAGTAGATACCGTAGCTCCCGACGAAGCTGATCCAGAAGTGAAACTTGCCCAGGGTATCGTTCAGCATCCGCCCGGTGATCTTGGGGTACCAGTGGTAGATCGCCCCGAACACAACCATGATGGGCGCAATGGCCATCACCATATGAAAGTGCGCGACCACGAACATGGTGTCCGAAAGCGGGACGCTCACGGTCGCGTTGCCGAGGAACAGGCCCGTCAGCCCGCCGTTGATGAAGGTGAAGATGAACCCGATGGCGAACAGCATCGGGACGGTGAGATGGATGTTGCCGCGCCACAGCGTCAGCACCCAGTTGTAGACCTTGATGGCGGTAGGAACGGCGATGATCAGCGTGGTGGTGGCGAAAAAGAAGCCGAAGTACGGGTTCATGCCGCTGACGTACATGTGGTGCGCCCACACTATGAAACTGAGCGCGCCGATGGCCACAATCGCCCAGACCATCATCCGGTAGCCGAAGATGTTTTTTCTTGCATGGACGCTGAGCAGGTCGGAGACGATGCCGAAGGCCGGAAGCGCGACGATGTACACCTCGGGGTGGCCGAAAAACCAGAACAGATGTTGAAACAGCAGCGGATTGCCTCCCGTGTGTTCGCCCAGTTTTCCCATCGAGACGACCGCGGGCATAAAGAAACTCGTTCCCAGCGTCAGGTCCAGGATCATCATGATGGCGCTGACGAACAAGGCTGGAAAGGCGAGGAGCGCGAGGACAGTGGCCATGAAAATGCCCCATACCGTCAAGGGCAGTCGCATCATCGTCATCCCTCGCGTGCGCGCCTGCAACACCGTCACCACGTAGTTCAAACCGCCCATGGTGAATCCGATGATGAAGAAAGCCAGGGAAACGAGCATCAAAATAATTCCCCAGCTCGCCCCCGGCGTGCCCTGGGCGATTGCCTGGGGTGGGTACAGGGTCCAGCCGGCGCCCGTGGGCCCGCCGGTCACGAAAAAGCTCGCCACCAGTAGCAACACGGCGAACAGGTACACCCAGTAACTCACCATGTTGACGTAGGGAAAAACCATATCGCGGGCGCCGACCATCAGCGGGATGAGGTAGTTGCCAAATCCCCCCAGGAACAGCGCCGTGAGAAGGTAGATCACCATGATCATGCCGTGCATGGTGACGAACTGAAGGTAGTTGCTGGGGTTGATGAAGGAGAAGCTGTTCGGGTACCCCAGCTGCAGCCGCATCAGCCACGACAACACCAACGCCACCAGACCGATCCCGATCGCGGTCATCGCGTACTGGACAGCGATGATTTTGGCGTCCTGGCTCCAGACGTACTTTCCCACCCAAGTTTTCGGGTGGTAGAGCTCTACCTCTTCAACTTCGGCGGGCGGGGCGAAAGCCGATTCATCATGCGCGACGTAAGACATTGGCAATTCCTCTTCGCTATCTCTTCACTCGATTCGCCCGAGTCTCAACACACCGTAATAATAGCAGCATGGCGCTCGAGCCGGTCACCGCAGAGTATTGATGTAGGCAACGAGGTCATTGGTTGCCTGGTCATCGCCCAGAATTTCGGCCATCGAGACCATCTGCGGACCGTACAGGTCTTTGGGATGAGCGCCGCGGATACCCTGTTTGAAGTTCTTCAACTGAGTGACCAGATACCAGTCGCTCATGCCCTTGAGCCGGGGGGCATTGGTTGCCTGCACGCCCCGCCCATCGGCACCGTGACAAGTTCCGCAGGTCGCATAAAGCCCTTGACCGTTCCTCGCTGTCCCCTTGGTGGTGGCCGGGGCAGGATTGTCCGGCAGCGTCTTGATATAAGCGATGACGTTGTCTATTGCGGCGTCATCGCTCAGTGTCGCCGCCATCGGTGCCATCATCTTACCGAAAACATCTTTTTCGTGGGTACCCCGGGCACCGTTCTTGAAATATTTCAATTGCCGTTTCAGGTACCAATCTCCCTGTCCGCTCAATTTCGGCGCATTCATCGCAGGATGCCCCTCCGCTTGCGAGCCGTGGCAGGCAGCGCACACTGCATAGAGCGGCTTGCCTGCCGCAGCATCTCCGGCGATTTGAGCTGAGGTTTGCGCGAACGTCGGATAGCTGCTCAACCACGTTTGAAAAGCGGCCTCTTCCTCCACGACCACGCTGCCGCGCATGACAAAGTGCCCGGTGCCGCACAATTCGTTGCAGAGGAGGTCGAATTTTCCGGTCCGGGTGGGGGTGAACCAGATATACGTGACCAGGCCCGGCACCAGATCCATCTTGGCCCGGAACTGCGGTACAGCGAAGTTGTGCAGGACGTCTATGGAGCGGAGCAGCGCCTTGACCGGCTTGCCCATGGGAAGATGCAGCTCCGGGCTCGATACCAAGACGTCGTCCTGTCCGTTGGGATCGTCGGGATTCATACCAAACGGGTTTTTATCGCTGACGTGCTTGGCATCGACGGTGCCCATCACGCCGTCCTTCCCGGGGAAGCGGAAGCTCCAGTGCCACTGCTTGCCCACGGCCTCGAATACGCCCGCGTCTTTCGGGACCTCGACGAAATTCGCCCAGACGAACAAGCCGGGGGCCAGCATGGCGGCGACGCCCGCCGTGGTCAATCCGGTGAGCCACCATTCCAACTTCTTGTTCTCGGGTTCGTACTGCGCCCGTTTGCCCTTCTTATAACGGTAGCGGATCACGGCATAGGCCATGAACAAATTGATGGCGACGAAGACGAACCCGGTGACCCAGAACGTGATGCTGATCGTGTCGTCCATCGCAGTCCAGTTGGAGGCGATCGGCGTGAAATACCACGGGCTCAGGAAGTGAAACAGGACAGAGCCAACGACCAGTAAAACCAATACGATTGCTACGACCATAGCGGTGGCCCCGGTTGAGTGGACAGAATTTGCAGGCGCTGAATTGTAAACTACGGCCTTATATAATGTATTGCGAACTTATTGTCCACTCCAGATGAGCGCACAGGCATTCGGACTGGACTCTGCACAGGTGCGGCGCGCCTTCGAACGCGCCGCGGCGGCAGGCAGCGACGCCGCGGTGCTCCAGCGGGAAGTCGAGCGGCGCATGTTCGAGCGGCTCGATTACATCCGCTGCCGGCCGCAGCGCGTGCTCGACTCCGGCTGCGGCGTGGGACACGGCCTGAAACTGCTGCGCCGGCGCTATCCCGAGGCGGATCTTCTGGGCATGGACTTTGCGCCCGGCGTACTCAGCGAGGCGAAGCGCGAAGAGTCCCTTTTCGAGCGCGCCCGGCGCCTCGTGTCCGGCTCCCGACGCTTTCATCTGTGCGCGGATTTTGGGCGGCTGCCGCTTCGCGCCGCCAGCGTGGATATGGTGTGGTCGAATCTTGCGCTTGCCTGGGCGGGCGATCCGCTCGCGGCCCTGCGCGAGGTTCACCGCGTGCTCACCGCGGGCGGCCTCTTGATGTTCTCGAGCTACGGGCCCGACACGCTGAAGGAACTCAAAGCGGCCTTCGGCGCGGGGTCGGCCGCGCGCCACGTGCATTCTTTCATCGACATGCACGACCTCGGCGACATGCTGGTCGCGAGCGGATTCGCCGCGCCCGTCATGGATATGGAAGTCATCACGCTGACCTACTCCGAGGTCCTCGCGCTCCTGCGTGACCTGAAAGCCTCCGGCGAGACCTGCGCGGCGCGTGATCGACAGCGCGGCCTCATGGGACGCCGTGCCTGGGAGCGCATGCTTGCCTCCTATGAACGCGAGCGCAAGGAAGGCAGGCTGCCAGCGACCATCGAGGTGATCTACGGGCACGCCTGGAAAGGCGAACCGCGCACGACCGTCGACGGAAGGCGGATCATAGAAGTAGAATTGGAAGCGAAAAAATCGCGCCCCCTTGTTCGACCTGAACCAACGAAGACATGATGACGAACAGGATGGTCAAAGGAATCGGCGCGGCGCTCCTCGCGCTGTCCGGGGCCGCGGAGGCGGCGTATCAGTGGAACCTGCCGACTCCGGTGACGCGCGTCGCCGGCGAAATCTACAACCTGCACCTCATCATGATGGGGATCATCCTGGTGATCTTCGTCGGCGTGTTTGGCGTGATGTTCTATTCGATCTACGCTCACCGCAAGTCCGTCGGCCACAAGGCCGAGAATTTCCACGAGAACATCGCCGTCGAGATCATCTGGGCAATCATCCCGTTCCTGATCCTGATCGCCGTTGCCTGGCCGGCGACCAAGTCGATCCTGAACCTCAAGGACACCGCCGGCCCCGACATCACCATCAAGGCAACCGGCTATCAGTGGAAATGGGGCTACGACTACTTGAAGGGCGAGGGTGAGGGCATATCGTTCCTTTCGAATCTCTCCACTCCGCAGGATCAGATCACGGGCAAGGCCCCCAAGGGCGAGCATTATCTCCTCGAAGTGGACAACCCCATGGTCGTGCCCGTGAACAGGAAGGTGCGCGTGCTTCTCACCTCCAACGACGTCATTCACGCCTGGATGGTCCCGGCGTTCGGCGTGAAGCAGGATGCGATTCCCGGCTTCGTGCGCGATAGCTGGTTCAGGGCGGAAAAGGAAGGCATCTACCGCGGCCAGTGCGCCGAGCTTTGCGGCAAGGACCACGGGTTCATGCCGATCGTGGTCGAGGTCCTCTCGGCCGAAAAGTACACTGCCTGGGTCGGCGAGCAGAAAAAGAAGATCGCTGCCGCGGCGGACGATCCGAACAAGAAATGGAATCTCGCGGACCTGAGAGCCCGCGGCGAGAAGGTCTACGGGGCGAACTGCGTCAGCTGCCATCAGACGAACGGGCAGGGTGTCAAGGGAACGTTCCCCGCGCTCGACGGCTCGCAGCTCGTCAACGGCCCAAGGGGGCGACAAATGGAGATCGTGCTGAACGGCAAGCGGGGCACGCAGATGGCGCCGTTCGGAAAGCAGCTTTCCGACACCGACCTCGCCGCGGTCATCACCTTCACCCGCAACAACTGGGGGAACAGGACCGGCGAAGTCATTCAGCCGAGCGAGATCAGGTCGGCGCGGAAGTAGACTCAGGAGAAACCATGAGCGCAGTCATCGACCACGGCCATGCCCGCGACGAGCACACGCACGGCCCCTACGGGGGGGTCATGCGCTGGGTCACCACGACCAACCACAAGGACATCGGCACGCTTTACCTGTGGTTCAGTTTCGCGATGTTCCTGGTCGGCGGGATGCTCGCGCTCGCCATCCGCGCCGAGCTGTTCCAGCCGGGCCTGCAGCTCTGGCATCCGGAGTTCTTCAACCAGCTCACCACGATGCACGGGCTCATCATGGTGTTCGGCGCGATCATGCCGGCCTTCGTCGGATTCGCCAACTGGCAGGTGCCGATGATGATCGGCGCTCCCGACATGGCCTTTGCGCGCCTGAACAACTGGAGCTTCTGGATGCTTCCGGTAGCGGCAACCCTGCTCGTCGGATCGTTCTTCGTGCCCGGGGGCGCGACCGCCGCCGGCTGGACTATCTACGCGCCGCTCTCGACTCAGATGGGACCGGGGATGGACCTCGCGATCTTCGCGCTCCACATCATGGGCGCTTCATCGATCATGGGCTCGATCAACATCATCACCACGATCCTCAACATGCGCGCACCCGGGATGACGCTCATACGGATGCCGCTTTTCGTGTGGACTTGGCTCATCACCGCGTACCTCCTTATCGCGGTGATGCCGGTGCTCGCGGGCGCCATCACGATGCTGCTGACCGATCGCCACTTCGGCACCTCCTTCTTCAACGCGGCGGGCGGCGGCG
>Ga0184619_10000501_pt1 | contig 13445 bp, 15 predicted proteins | sample PLM0_60_b1_FD_133146 | JGI IMG/M metagenome (GOLD analysis project Ga0184619, IMG submission 133146) | Groundwater sediment microbial communities from an aquifer in East River, Colorado, USA - PLM0_60_b1 | ecosystem: Environmental > Terrestrial > Soil > Riparian zone | place: USA: East River...
ACGACGTTGGCGTCGACGATCGTGTTGAAGCCCTTGCGGTAACCGGTGGCGATGGCGGCGCGCACGGACTTGCCGGCTCTCACTTCTTCCTTGATGCGCTCGAAGATGACGACGTTCGCGTCCGCAGCCACACCGATCGTGAGCACGAGGCCCGCGAATCCCGGCAGCGTCATCGTGACGTTGAAGATCAGGATGGCGCCATAGAGGAGGACGCCGTAGATGCCGAGGCCGATGATCGCGATGACCCCGAGGAAGCGGTAAAAGAGGAGCAGGAAGAGGGCGACCGCGAGCAGGCCGCCGATGCCTGCGATCAAGGCCTGGTGGAGCGAGTCCTCACCCAGTGTGGCGGAGATGTCCTGGCGCTCGAGCTGGACGAACTCCACCGGCAGGGCGCCGGTCTGGAGCACGAGCGCGAGGTCCTTCGCTTCTCCAATCGAGTCGAGGCCGCTGATCTCTGCCCGCCCGCCCGCGATCCCGTCCGGCAGCTTGTCGAAGTCGATCGATGGGAACGAACGGATCTCGCCGTCGAGGACGATGGCGAAGCTCTGGTTGTAGTTCTCCCGCTCCGCGCCGGACGCACCCGCGAGGTTGGCCTGCTGGAGACCTCGCTGCGCTAGTTGGCGGGTGATCTCGTGGAACTTGTCCCCGCCCTTGTTCGTGAACTCGAGCGTGACGATGGGCTCGTTGTTCTGTCCGAAGTCCTGTCGTGTTCCCTCCCCCTTGAGATCGCTCCCGGTCAGCTCCGGGATCGGCTTCTCCGTGTTGGTCGGCTCGTACTTGAAGAGGTAGTAGTAGTTACGGGTGGGAGGCACCTGATTCACTCCCGGACAGAGCCGGGCGCTCGGCCCGCAGGTCAGGATCGTGCGCCCCTGGGGGACGGCGTAGAGCTTCGAGTTTTCGGGCGCCTGGCCGCCGAAATCGCGCAGGACCTCTTCCTTGGAGTCGGCCGGGCCGGCGAGGCGCTTGCTGGCGCTCGAGTAGAGGTACCAGGCGGTCGGCGTCCCCTTCTCCGCGAGCTTCTGCTGGCTCTGGAGCAATGGAAGGAGGGCAAGGCTCGGCTGGATCCCGCCGTTCGCGGTCGCAGTTGGAGGAAGCGTGTCGCCCTGCAGGTCGTAGAACTGAAGCTGCGCCGTCTGGCCAACCAGCTCTGCGGCGCGGGCGGCGTCGTGGACGCCGGCGAGCTCGACGGCAATCTGGTTGTTGCCCTGCCGGGTGATGACGGGCTCGGCGACGCCGGTCTTGTCCACGCGCTGCCGCATGATCTCGATCGAGCGGTCGAGGTCTTCCTGCGTGATCTCGCGCCCGCGAGGCGCCTTTGCCTGGAGGACGACCTCGAGCCCGCCCTGAAGGTCGAGCCCGAGGGTGGGCGTCTTGAACAGCGCCAGGGCAACGACGCCGCCGGCGGCGGCGAAGATGGCGGCGAGGATGATCAGGTAGCGGCGCAAGTGTCTCTAGCGGCTGGAGGTGCGCTCCTCCGCGGTGAGCGGCTCCTCCACGTCCAATCCCTCGTCGGTCTCGTCGTCGTCGGCAGCCTCGAGGCGCTGGAGCTCTTCGGGGGGCACGACACTCGCGATCGAGCGCCTGGCGACGGCAATGCGCACATCGTCGTCGATCTCAAGCATCACACGCTCTTCGTCGAGCTGGACAACCTCGCCGTAGATGCCCCCCGCGGTCAGGACCTCGTCGCCGGGCTTGAGGGCGCCGAGCACCTCCGCATGCTTCCGCTGCTGGGCCCGCTGCGGGCGGATCAGCAGGAAGTACAGGAAGGCGAACATCGCCAGAAGAACGAGGAAGAAGCCACTACCCACGAGAAACCTCCTGGCCTGGCGCTGCGGCGGCTTGCTCGAGGCGGTCGAGCGCCGCCACCTTGAACGCGGCGAGCTCACCTCGCTCGATCGCCGCCCGCGCCCCAGCCGTCAAGTCGAGCAGGAATCGGACGTTGTGCTCGGACAAAAGTATCAAGCCGAGGAGCTCCTGTTGGTTGACGAGATGGCGCAGGTACGCACGGCTGAAGCGGCTGCAGGCCGCACAGGGGCAATCCTCGTCCAGAGGCTGCGGGTCGCGCGCAAAACGGGCATTTTTCAGATTGAGGCGTCCTTCCCAGGTGAGCGCAGAGCCCGTCCGGCCGAGGCGAGTGGGCAGCACGCAGTCGAACATGTCGATTCCGCGGGCGACGACCTCCAGAATGCCAGCCGGATCCCCGATCCCCATGAAGTACCGGGGCCGGTCGGCCGGCAGGAGCGGTGCCGACCACGAGACGGTCTCGAGCATCGCTCCGCGCTCCTCCCCCACGCTGAGCCCGCCGAGCGCGTAGCCGTCGAAGCCGAGCGCCGCCAGCTCCTCGACCGAGCGACGACGGAGCTCGTCATCGGTCCCGCCTTGTGCCACCGCGAACAGGAGCTGGCCGTCAGCGCGCGGCGCAGCGAGCTGCCGCTCAGCCCAGCGCGTCGTCTTCTCGGTCGCGAGCTCGAGCTCCGAGCGCGAGACGTCCGCCGGAGGGCAGACGTCCAGGCACATGGCGACGTCGGATGCGAGCCGGCGCTGGACATCGGCCGCCAGCTCGGGCGTGAATCGCGCAGGTTGGCCGTCGTACACCGACCGAAACGTGACCCCTCCCTCGTCGACAGCACTGATCGTGTTGCGCAGCGAGAAGACCTGGAACCCGCCGGAATCGGTGAGGATCGGTCCGTCCCAGGCCATGAACGCATGCAGGCCGCCAAGGTCCTCGATCAGCTCGGCGCCGGGCCGGAAGTGCAGGTGGTACGTGTTTCCGAGGAGGATCGTGGTGCCAAGCTCGCGCAGGCGAGCCGGATCGAGCCCCTTGACCGTCGCCTTCGTCCCCACGGGCATGAAGGCGGGGGTGGGCACGTCGCCGTGCGAGGTGTGGAGCACGCCGGCGCGGGCCTCGCCGTCGGTCGCGATGAGCTCGAAGCTCACCGTGCCCCCTTCATCCTATTTCGGCCCATTCCGCGCAACACACGCGAAGTTTCCCTGGGTACGCTGAAACCGGGAGGAGGCAAGGGGTGGCCCCTCACAAGATCAGCATGGCGTCGCCGAACGAGTAGAAGCGGTAGCGCCCCTCGATCGCGAGCCCGTAGAGCCGCCTCGTTTCCTCGATTCCCGCGAAAGCCATGACGAGTGCCAAGAGCGACGAGCGCGGCAGGTGGAAGTTGGTCACGAGCGCGTTCACGCGCGCAAACTCGAATCCGGGGGTCACGAAGAGGCTCGTGCGCCCCGAGGGCGGCGCACCGCGCGCAAGCGACTCGAGCACCCGCACGGTGGTCGTCCCGATAGCAGTCACATGCGTCGCCGCACGGATCCGCTCCCACGCGTCCGGGTCGACCTCGTAGCGCTCGCTGTGCAGCTCGTGCCGACTGAGCGTCTCGACGGTGATCGGGCGGAAGGTGTCGAGACCGACGTGCAGTCTGACCCGCTCGATCTCTAGCTGGCCCAGGAGTTCGCGCGTGAAATGCAACCCCGCCGTGGGCGCGGCCGCAGATCCGGCCTCGGCCGCGTAGACGGTCTGGTACCGCTCCGGATCCGCGAGCGGCTCGCTGATATAGGGCGGCAGGGGCGCCTCCCCGGCCGGCTCGCCGGTGAGCCTGATCCGCCAGCGACCCTCACCCAGGCTCTCGAGCAACTCCACCGCTCCGAGCTGCATCCCGGGCCTCAAGCGCCGGCTCGGTCGCGCGAGTGCCTCCCACTGGTCGCCTTCGAGCCGCTCGAGCAGGAGGACTTCCGCCTCCCCGCCGCCCGGGCGACTCAGCCTCAGACGCGCGGGGAGCACGCGGGTGTCGTTGACCACGACGAGCGTATCGGGAGGAAGGAGTGTCGGTAGGTCGCCGAAGCGAGTGTGCTTAACTCGGGCCGTCGAGCGCTCGTACATGAGCAAGCGGGAGTCGTCCCGGCGGGCAAGTGGCCGTTGCGCGATGAGCTCGGCCGGCAGCTCGTAGTCAAGATCGGACGTCTTCATGCCGACATCCGGATTGAAGACTAAGCTGCGGCCTATGGATCGCGACGCCATCGAAAAAGCCCGTATTCGCCTCGCCGCCGCCGGTGACGGCGGGCGTGACGATGCCGCCCTCGAGGCGCTCCTCGAGCGCGCGCGGGTGGGTCTCGAAGCTCTGGCCGTTACCACCGCCGAGCTCGAGGCCGGCATGCCCGATCGCCTTGAGAGCGCTCTGCAGCAGGGTCTTCGGGAAGAAGTCCTCCCGGTCGCGCGCCACCTGGCCGAGGTACGCGGCCTCTCCGGCCAGACGATTCGTCGTCTCGAGCGGCTCCAGGGCGACCTCGCGGCAGAGCGCAAGGCTCGCGTCGAGGATCTCGCCCTCCTGGTCGAGCTGATCACATCCGGCTGGCGCGGAGTCGAGCGGCGGCTCGATCGCCTCGAGCGCGTCCTCGACCGGCTCGAGAGAGCCCTCGAGCATCAGCCGGCCGCCGCGCCGGTGTACCGCATCGAGCGCAGGCCCGGCGCCTAGGTCCTCCCCTACCTAACGCCGGCCCACCGGCAACCGTAGTTCGAACCGCGACCCTTTGCCGACCTCGGACTCGAGCGCGAGCTCTCCCCCCAGAGCGTGCGCCAGTTGGCGAGCGATCGGAAGGCCGAGCCCGGTGCCGTCACCCGCGCGCGACCAGAAGGGCCGGAAGATGCGCTCCCGCTCGGCAGGCCCGATCCCCGGCCCGGAGTCGGACACCCTGACGGCGATCTTCCCGTTCTCGGCAGCAAGCTCCAGCGCGACGCGGCCTCCGTCAGGCGTCCACGCGAACGCATTGTCGAGCAGGTTGGACACGACCTGCAGCACCCGGTCGCCGTCCGTCGAGATGACCGGGTCGGCGCCGAACGAGCACTCATAGTCGATCCCGCGGCGCCGAGCCTCCTCCGTGAAGCTCTGGTAGGCCTGTTCGACCAGCCTGCGTAGCTCGACCTCCTCCTCCTCGAGCGTGAACTGGTGCGCCTCCATGCGCGCGAGGTCGAGGACGTCTCGTACGAGCCGCGCGAGCCGATCCGTCTCCGCTCGGATAACGGCCAGGGAGGCGTCACGAGCCTCCGCATCCTCCGCGAGACCCTCCCGCAGGGCGTCCACATGGCCCCGAATGGCGGTCACCGGCGTTCGCAGCTCATGAGAGACGACCATCAAAAAATTGCGCTCCCGCCGCTGGGCCTCGTTGAGCTTCTGCGTCATCTCGCGGAAGCGGTCGGTCAACTGGCCCACCTCGTCGCCGAATTGAGACTGCGGCAGCTCAGCGTCGTAGTTGCCCGCCGCGACCTGATCAGCGGCGCGCGAGAGAGCCAGCACAGGCTTCGTCAACCTCCGGGACAGGTACCAGATGAGACCGGCTGCGACGACGAGCCCGGCGAGGAACGCCAGGCCAAACCGCCCGGCGAGAGGGAGCCAGCCGGAACGAAGCTGGGTGCGCGGCTTGGCCACGACGAGGGCGCCGAAGGTCTCTCCGCCGACCGTGATCGGATGGGCCGCGGCAAGGTACGTGCGGTCGCTGCCGGGCGGCTCGAACTGGAACGTCTCGACCTTGCCGGCCTCGAGCATCTGCCAATCGAGGACCTCGCGGTCGAGTGACCGCAGTCCCGATTTCTGGCCCGGGAAGATCTCCAGCCCGGCGTAGTAGATGCGGGACCCAGTCGCCTCTTCCAGGAGCGGCGCCGCGAAGCCCGGCGCTTGCTTCGCCTCGTCGACGCTCCGAATCGCTTGCTCCTCGTACAGGAGCGCAAGCCCGGCTGCTTGACGGCGAAGCTCGGCGAGCGTGCGGTCACGAGAGTCGTCCCGGAAGAGCTGTACCGCAAAGAGCGCGGTGATCGCCGCCGCCACAAGCATCCCGACGAGGAAGAACGCGGGGATGCGATAGCGGAGGGAGCGCAAAGGCCCGCCTAGGAGGCGCGGGCGACCTTCGGCTCCGCCGAGACCTTGTAGCCGACGCCCCAGACGGTCACGATCGGCGAAGCGTCGCCGAGCTTGCGCCGGAGCTGGCGGACGTGGACGTCGACCGTGCGGGTGTCGCCGGCGAAGGTGTAACCCCAGACTCGCTCGAGCAGTTGGTCGCGGTTCAGGACGAGCCCTTGGTGGTCCAGGAGCTCCCAGAGGAGGTCGAACTCCTTCGGCGCAAGCTGGATCTCCTCCTCTCCCACGGTGACCTCGCGCCGCCCGGCGTCGATGCTCAGATCGCCGTGCTCGAGGTAGGCGCTCTCGAGCTCGCGGCGCTCCGGATTCGAGCGGCGCAGGATCGATTTCACCCGGGCAACGAGCTCGCCCGGATTGAAAGGCTTCGTGAGGTAGTCGTCGGCGCCGACCTCGAGCCCGATGATCTTGTCGATGTCGTCGTCACGGGCCGTCAGCATGAGGATCGGGACGTCAGAGCGCTGTCGGACACGGCGGCAGACGTCGATCCCGTCCAGGTCCGGGAGCATGAGGTCGAGCACGATCAACGACGGCGCCTCGGCGGCAGCCTGCTCGATCGCCAGCTCCCCCGTAACGGCGACGCGAACGGCGAAGCCGGCCCGCTTCAAATACATGGCGACGAAGGAAGCGATGCTCGGCTCGTCCTCGACGATCAGAATCGAATGGTTTTGTGCCCGACTCAAGGCGCTACATCCTGACAGAGACCCCGGAAGGCCGTGGCCAGCTGGTTCAACATCCGAGCCCGAGCTTGTACGTGGTGGCCTGGCGCGGCCAGCGCTTGAAGTCGGGAGACTTGATGCGGTACCAGCCGGTAGGTCCGACGTCGAGGGCGTTGAGTGTCATGCAGCCACGCACGAATCCTCCAGCACTGATTCCCCGACCCTTCAACAGCAGCCGCCACCGCCCCTCGGTGTTGAAGACCTTGAAGCGGAGCTCGGTTCCGCGGTAAGCGATCAGAGTCGGACTGATGCGGCGACGAGATTCCGAGCCCGTCACCGTGACGTTGTTCGTCGCCACGATTCGACCGCGAGCGACGTAACCGATGAACGTGCCGCGGAAGCGGATCTTCGCCACCCCGGCACCGGCCCTGACCTCGACCTCTGCCGAACCCGAAGTCCTCTCCAGGATCACGGCGCTCGAGGTAGGCGCCGCGACGACGCCGGCGACCAGCACGATGCAGATGAGAGGGAGCCGCCGCCGCATTCCAGGGAAGTTGGGGCAACTATCACGCCGCCGAGTGAGCCTTCTTTGAGCGATTTGTAAGGAGATTCTTAACGGGGAGGAGGGGTTCCTTCGCCGGCGCCGAAGCCGTCCAGCCGACGCACTAGGATCGGGCCTTCTCTTCGGGGGCGCTTTCTCAATGGACTTGCTCACCCGCCACGACCGCACCGTCCGCCTGCTCGCCGATCGGCTCGAGACGCTCGCGGTGGCTTCGCTCCGCGTCCCCAGAGGCGACCGTGCCTTCCGAGATCACATCCTCGCCGCCGTGGCAGCCACCCGGCACGCGGTCGCCCTGCGGCTCATCTCCCCGGACGAGGCGGCCGCCATCTGGGACGAGGTCGCCAGTCGCCACCCCGAGGCGGGCTGGTGTCGCAACGGGCCCAACCTCGCGGGCCCCCTGGCCGCCTAGGGCAAGCCCTCCTAAGCCACCCTGCGCACCGAGTTCCGCAGGCCGACGGCGTTTTCGTGGCTCGGGCGGCGTGGGTCGCGCATCCATCCCTCACGCGCAGCCTCTGACTCGCAGAGGAAGCAGACGACGCGTCCCGAGGGCAGGTCCCGGCGGGCCCGCCAGTAGCGGTAGCTCTCGCCGGCAAGGAGGTTCCGGCGGCACACGGCGCACATCGTCACCGCCCGTAGATCCTAGGTCCCGCGCCGGACGTAGCCGGCAGAGCCCTACGTGTCGTAGGCGAAGAAGCCGCGTCCGCTCTTGCGGCCCAGGCGGCCCGCGTCGCGCATCTCGACAAGCCGTGGCGGCGGCTCCATGCGCGCTTCGCCGAGAGCGGAATGGAGCGCCTCCGAAGCGTGCACGTGGACGTCGATTCCGATGAGATCGATGAGCGCGCACGGTCCGATTGGCCAATTGAGGCCGGCTGTCATCGCCGTGTCGAGGTCCTCCGGGGTTACTCCGGCTTCGTCGAGCACGCGCACGCAGTCGTTCAGGAGAGGGATGAGGATCCGGTTGACGACGAAGCCCGGAGTGTCAGCACAGCGAATCGGCCGCTTGCCGATCCGCTGGGCGAAGGCGTATGCAGTCTCTACAGCGTCCTCGGAGGCCGTGTCCGTGCGCACGACCTCCACGAGCGGCAAGACCGGAGCCGGGTTGAAGAAATGCAGGCCGATGACCCGTTCCGGACGCTCGGTGGCAGATGCGATGTCAGTGACCGAGAGGGCCGACGTGTTGGTCGCGAGCACGGTCTCCGGGCCGACGACCTTCTCGAGCTCCCGAAAGAGCTCGCGCTTCGCGTCGAGCTGCTCGACGACGGCCTCGACGACGAGTTCGCAGCCGGCCAGGTCGGCGAGCTCCGTGGTCGTAGTGAGCCGATCCAGCGCCGCATCTCTCTCCTCTGAAGTCAACCGGCCCTTCTCGACTCCTCGGCCAAGGTAGTGGGCGATCCGCGCGCGGGCCCGCTCGGCGAGCTCCTCGCTGACCTCTCTGCCGACCGTCTCGACGCCAGCCTGGACGCACACCTGCGCGATCCCGGCGCCCATCGTGCCAAGCCCGACGACGCCCACCTTGCGAACCTCCATGGTCAAGAGCCGGAGCGTACTGATTGAATAGCCCCATGGCGGTGACGGCTCAGGAGCGCAAGCTCCTCCTCGACGGCGAGTGGATCGAGACGGGCGAGTGGCACGAGGTGCGCTCGCCGTACTCCGGTGAGACGGTCGCGCGGGTTCCGGAAGCTGGTGCCGAGCACGCGCGCCGGGCGGTCGACGCGGCCGCGAAAGCGATGGAGAACCCCCTGCCCGCACATCAGCGCGCGGAAATCCTGGACCGTGTGGCGATTCTCCTCCGGGAGCGCCAAGACGACGTCGCCCAAACCATTTGCGCGGAGGCGGCCAAGCCATTGAAAGCCGCCCGAGTCGAGGCGGAGCGCGCCGTCTCGACGTTCACGATGGCCGCGGTCGAGGCGCGCCGTCTCGCCGGGGAGGTGGTCCCGATGGATGCCTCCCCCGCCGGCGTCGGCAAGCTTGCGTACACGCTCCGCGTCCCCATCGGTGTCGTCGGCGCGATCACTCCGTTCAACTTTCCGCTCAACCTCGTCGGCCACAAGGTTGCGCCTGCGCTCGCCGCAGGCTGCGCCGTCGTCCTGAAGCCCGCCGGACAGACTCCGCTCTCCGCCCTCCTCCTCGCGGAGCTGGAGACGGAGGCCGGACTGCCCGCCGGCTGGCTCAACGTCCTCGTCGGGCCTTCCGCGGAGATCGGAGACGTGCTCGTCGAGGACGAGCGCGTGCGCCTGATCACGTTCACGGGCTCCGCAGAGGTCGGCTGGAAGATCCGCGAGCGCGCGGCCCGCAAGAAGGTGAATCTCGAGCTCGGGAACGCGACGCCCGTCGTGGTCGAGGCGGATGCCGAGCTCGAGCAGGCCGCCACGAAGCTCGCGGCGAACGCTTTCGCCTTCGCTGGGCAGAGCTGCATCTCGGTGCAGCGGATCTACGTCCACCGGTCGGCCTACGAGGACTTCGTCGGCCGCTTCATCCCCAAGGTGGAGGCACTGCAGGTCGGCGATCCGGCCGACGAGGACACCGACGTCGGCCCGGTCATCGACGAGGACGCGCGCGAGCGCATCGTCTCCTGGATCGAAGAGGCGAAGTCAGGCGGCGCCACCGTCCTCACGGGGGGCGAAATCGTCGACGGCTTGCTCCGCCCGACGGTGCTCGCAGACGTGACCCCGGAGATGAAGGTTGCCTGCCTGGAGGTGTTCGGGCCGCTCTGCACGGTGTCGGCCTACGACTCGGTCGACGAAGCCTTCGCGCTCGCGAACGGTACGGAATACGGCCTGCAGGCCGGCATCTTCACGGGCAGCGTCCACACCGCCCTCGCGGCCGCCAACGAGCTCGAGTTCGGGGGCGTGACCGTGAACGAGGCGCCCACCTTCCGCGCCGACCAGATGCCCTACGGCGGCGTCAAGGCCTCGGGGAACACGAAGGAAGGCCCGCACTACGCCGTTCGGGAGATGACCGAAGAGCGCCTGGTCGTGTTCGCCGTCTAAGGCGTTAGACTCGGGCCGCACGATGCCCTGGGTCAGGAGACCGCCACGGCCGCCTGCGGGGGAGCCGGCTCCCGAAGCGCCGGGCGTGGCGCCGCCCCCGGCCGCCGACGCGGTTGAGCGGCTACCTCGCCCCTCACGCATGCGCCGGGAGCGACGCCTGCTCGCGCGCCGGCGCGAGGTCGAGCTCCGCGACGTGGGCGGATTGGCCGTGGAGATGGCACGCCGCGACCGTTTTCGGCCGGAGCTCATCTTCGAACGGGCGAACGACGTCCTCCGCCTGGAACAGCGTATGCACGAGCTGGACGGATTCCTGATCGCGTTCGCTGCCGCTCCTCGCGGGATGCGTTCCATGCCCACCTGCCGGTGCGGAGCACCTCTCCTCCCCGGCGGCCATTTCTGCTCCAACTGCGGCCGGCCCTCAGCCGCGGCGCCGCCGGTACTCACCTGCTCGCACTGCGGCCAGCCTCTTCCCGCCGACGTGAACTTCTGCGCGTTCTGCGGAAACGCGGTCTCCGCCCAAGAGCTCGACAACGCACCCGACCTGAGCGACACGATCGTCCCGCGATGGTCGGCCGGCGAGGAGTCCTGATGTCCGAGCCGCCGCCACCGCCGCCTCCGCCCTTCGGGCCCGACGTTCCCCCTCCCCCCGTGCCGCCTCCACCGCCACCGGAGCCGGGCCTCTGCCCGCGGTGCGGCGCTCCCCACGATCCCTACCAGGAGTACTGCCTGGAGTGCGGCCTCCGCCTCCCTCCACCGTACGGGATGCGTACCCAGGAGATCTGGTCGCGCGACTCTCCGCTCTGGCTCTGGGCCGCGCTGCTCGCCCTTCTCCTCGTGGCGCTCGTGGCCGGGGCGATCGTGGCGATCGCCTCTACCCGGGGCGACAAGGAAGGTCGGCCGAGGTCGTCCATACCGGTTGTGTCGACCGGGCCAAGCACGACTGACACGGTCGGGATCATCACCCAGCCTCCTACGGTCACCATCAATCCGCCGACGACCACGTTCGGGTCGACCACCACGCTCTCGACGACGACCGTCGGATCGACGACGACGCTGAGCACGACCACTACGACGACCGGGAACGTGACGTGGCCCGCCGGGAAGAACGGCTATTCCATCTTTCTCAAGTCGGTTCCCACGAGCGAGGGTCGCGCCAAGGCGGAGGCAGCGGCGCAGCGGGCTCGCAACAACGGGCTACCGCAGGTCGGCATCCTGAATTCCTCCGACTTCTCGAGCCTGCGACCCGGCTACTGGGTGACCTTCACCGGCATCTACGACACGCAGCAACAGGCGAATGCGGCCCTTCCGAACGCCAGGGCCCGCGGCTTCCCGACCGCTTACACCCGACCGGTGCGCGACTAGCAGGCCCGAGTTTGTAACACGGATGCCCGGGTACTTTGTGACAGGCCGGCCCGGGTGTAGGATGACTCTCTGCAAGTCCCCCTTGCACGTCTCCTTAACCTTCGCTTAACGCAATTTGCAGGTATTTCATCGGGCAGCACGGTAAGCTCGATGCCGCCAGCCAGTACGGGAAGGTCGCCCGCATGTATCAGTACTCGAGAGCCATTTACCGCTCCATTAAGGACCTGATCGACCCGTACGCCGACCTCGAGAAGCAGCTCGAATACCGCCGCGAAGTGCTGGCCGCCTGCGAGGACACCGTCGAGCGCCTGGCGAAGGATCCGCGCTACTTCGCGAACCCTGACCGGACGCTCTTCCAGGACATCAGGCGCTACTTCCCCATCACCTGCCAGGCCCAGGTCTCTTGGGCGGTGACCGAGGGGATCAACGCTGCGGTGGAGTTCATCGAGGCGCAGATCGAGGCGGGCGCCTTCGACGGCGGGGTCGCCCGCTGCCGCGCGACCACGCGCAAGGGCAAGCCGTGCCAGCGCACGCCGCTCCCCGAGCGCGAGTACTGCCCGTCGCACCAGCACCTTGAAGCAACGCCCGCCGCCGCCTAACGCCCTGGCCGCGGATGGCTTCGACCGGGCGAGCCAGGCTGCGCCCATCCGCTGACGCCGGTGACGGCGGGATCCTGCGCTCGCGGAGACTCGCCGTACGATTTGTACTGCCTCGTCCCCACTGGCTTGGCTCCCTTGCCAGCGACGACCCAGAGCACTTGACCGCCTGGCGGTTAGGGATAGAGCTTGCGATGCTCGTCAAGCATCGCGACGAACTGAGCGAGACGCCGGGCGCGGGTCTCGGGCTTCTTCGCGTTCTGAAGGCGGTACAGGATCGCGTAGCGGTTCCGACTGTCAAGCGACGAGAAGAACTCTGCGGCTCGGGGGTTTGCGTCCAGCTGCCGCCGTAGGTCATCGGGCACCGTGGCCGTCGATTGCGGCTCGTAGGCAGCCTCCCAGCGACCGTCTGCCTTGGCTCGCTCCACCTCCCTGAGCCCGGTCCGCTGCATCCGGCCATGCGCGATGAGGTCGAGCGCCTTCTCGCGGTTGACGCGGGACCAAGTGCTCCTCGGCCCTCGAGGGGTGAACTTCTGGAGGAAGAACCAGTCGTCGAACGAGCGCCGCTGGCCGTCGATCCATCCGTGGCAGATGGCGGCTTCGAGCGCCTCGGCGTGGTTGACGCTCTCTATTCCGGACGCCTTCTTGGCAATTTTGAGCCAGATTCCCGGTGACGTCTCGTGGTTGACCGCTAGCCAGCGCTCCCACTCACGCTGGGACCGGAACGGCTTGATCGCGAGCTCGTTCATCTAGCCGAGAACGAGCTGCTGGTGCGGCTCGATGTTCGAGACACTGACGCCGACGAGTCGGAGAGCGCCGGGCCGGTCCGCAAGCGCCCGGTCGAGAAGAGCGCAGGCCAATTCCCCGATCCGCAACGCGTCGGCGGAGCCGACCGGGGAAGTCACGGAGCGGCTGCGAATGGAGAAGTCCGGATAGCGAAGCTTGGTCGTGACCGTGCGCGCCACCCGGTCGTCCCTCGTGAGATGCTCTGCCAGGCTGAGGGCCATGCGGCAGAGATCGGCGTGGAGCTGCTCGCGGTCGACGACGTCCCGCGGAAAGGTCTCTTCTTGGCTGATGGAGACATTCGCCGGGGCCGTACGCTCGAGCCGCCGCGTGTCGATTCCCCGCGCACGGTCGCGGAGCAGCCGCCCGATCTTTCCCGGGAGTACCCGTGCGAGATCTCCGTCTTCCAGTGCCGCCAGCCCGCCGATCTGATCGATCCCGGCGCCGCGGAGGCGCTGCTCCGCCCGTGGACCCACGCCCGGCAGGAGCCGCACGGCGAACGGCGCCAGAAACGTGGCCTCGTGTCCCGGCGACACGACGGTGATCCCGCCCGGCTTGCGCCTGTCGCTGGCGACCTTCGC
>Ga0184619_10000502_pt1 | contig 13428 bp, 12 predicted proteins | sample PLM0_60_b1_FD_133146 | JGI IMG/M metagenome (GOLD analysis project Ga0184619, IMG submission 133146) | Groundwater sediment microbial communities from an aquifer in East River, Colorado, USA - PLM0_60_b1 | ecosystem: Environmental > Terrestrial > Soil > Riparian zone | place: USA: East River...
GACTTACGCGCGCCGACCGAAGTACTTGCTCGAACGACACGCCAACCAGATATGTGACGCCCGGCTCAGATTCCGGTCACAGTTCTATAGATGAGCCAGCTGATGACGATGACGTAAGTGAGGCCCGCCTTCCACTCGCCGTGCTTCATGTAGAGATCGAGACTGAATCCGCCCTCATCGTTCGGATGGGTAGCCCTCCATGGAGTCGGCCTCGGGACGAAAGCGGGAACGTTGGCGGAATAGGCTTCGTATTCCAGCGGGAATCGACCCGCGATGTTCGCCTTCTCGCGTTCCATTGTCGGTGCGTAGATGAGCGCGAAGAAAGCGACGATGAGAAGCAAAAGGCTCCAGTGTGCGGCGATCGCGAATCCCGCGGCGATGAGAAAGCTTCCGAAGTAGAGCGGGTTCCGGGTGTGCGCATACGGACCCGTTGTCGCGAGCCGCTCGTTCTTGGAGATGTGCCCCGACGCCCAGCCGCGTGCGAGCACCCCGACGAGCGCGATCGTTCCGCCTACGGCGAGTGTCAACGGCGTCGGCCGCGCAAAGATGAGGTAGGTGATGCCGAGCAGGAAGCCGAGCGGAAGTCTGAGACGCTTGGCGACCTCGGAGTAAATCAATCGGCCAGCTCCTTGAGCAGGTGGCGCGCGATCACCAGCCGCTGAATCTCGGAGGTGCCTTCGCCTATCTCGCAGATTTTGGCGTCCCGGAACATGCGCTCGACCGGGTACTCCTTGGTGTACCCGTAACCGCCGTGGATCTGGATGGCCTTGATCGTCGTGCGCATCGCCAACTCCGAGCAATAAAGCTTCGCGATCGCCGCTTGCTTGCTGAACGGCTGCTTGTTCTGCGCCAGCCAGGCGGCGTGAAACATCAAATGCTTGGCCGCTTCGATCTCGGTCGCAATGTCGGCGAGCTGGAACTGGATTCCCTGAAAATTCGCGATTGCTTGTCCGAACTGCTTGCGCAGTGTCGAGTACCGCAGTGCTTGCTCGAAGGCCCCTTCCGCGATTCCAAGGGCCAGGGACGCGATCCCCACGCGGCCCGAGTCGAGCGTCCGCATGAAATTGTTGAATCCTTCGCCCTCTTCTCCGAGCATGTTCTCACCGGGGACTTCGACATCCTCGAAGATCAGCGACCTCGTGTCGGAGGCTCTCCACCCCAGCTTGTCCTCTTTCTTTCCCGATCGGAAACCCGCCATTGCAGGAAGTGAGTCATCGTGACCGATCCCGAGGTCCTCTACTTTATCGAGATCGCTCGTTTCCTTGGTGACGATGAAAGCGCTGATCCCCTTCGTTCCCTGCCCTGGATCGGTCACCGCCGTCACTACGAATATCTCGCCCACACCACCGTGGGTAATGAAGATCTTGCTGCCGTTAAGGACGTAGTGAGATCCCTTGCGAACGGCCGTCGAGCGAGTGCTGGCGGCGTCACTGCCCGCGCTCGCCTCCGTGAGCCCGAATCCGCCGAGCACTTTTCCGCTGGCGAGAAGCGGGACGTAGCGCTTCCTCTGTGCCGCGGTCCCGAAATTCACGATCGGTGAAGTGCCAAGAGTCGTGTGCGCTGAGATGGTGATAGCGTGCGAGGCGTCAACCTTCGCCATCTCATTGATCACTATCATGTAGCTGAGGATATCGAGCCCAGCACCACCGAGCTCCTCCGCCCATGGAATCCCAAGCAGCCCCAGCTCGCCCATCTTCTTGACGTTTGCCCATGGGAATTCGGCCTTCGCATCGAGCGCCGCTGCCACCGGAGCAACTTCGCTGCGCGCAAACTCGCGGACCATGCTGCGGACCGCGAGGTGCTGCTCGGAGAAGTAGAGCGAGTCGTCCATTCCGTGCGCTATTCCTTGCTCTCGGCCGCTGGATAATTCTCGGGGTAAAGCGACACCCGCACGTAGTTGTCATTACGCAGGTATTTCGTGGCGGCCCGCTGCAGATCCTGGATCGTCAGCGACGTGATCAGCTTGTCACCGTTTGGGATCTCTGCCAGGGACCAGCCACTCTGATCGAACATTGAGATCTGTGCGATCCAGTAGTCATTCTGCTTGAGGGCGGTCTCGCGGGCACGCAACCCGGCCTCCTTGACCTTGGTCAGATACTCTGGCGTCGTCCCGAACTTCTTGACGCTGTCTATCTGAAGAAGGGCGGCGGCCGTGAGCGCCTCGAGGCGCTCGGGCGCCGAGCCGAATCCGATGGTGAAGCGATACGACGGTCGTGGATCCCGCGTGGCACTCGGACCAACGCCGACTCCGTAAGTCCCGCCCAGGTCTTCGCGCAGCGCTTCGCGCAGCTTGATGTTGAGGAGCTCGGCGAGAGCGTTCAGGTAATAGCGGTTCTGTCTGGTGTACTCGAAAGGCCCTGTGAAGATCAGCGCAGTGCGGGCCTTCGGCTCGGCCCCCTTTTTTACGATTCGCTGCACGACACCGGAGGGAGGACGAACGCCCGTGTCGCGCCATGTCTCCGGTTTTCGGGTGGAAGGCAGCGCGCCGAGCCATTTCTCGATCAACGGCTTGATCGAATCGAGCCTGAAGTTGCCGACGAAAACGAAAGTGAATCCGCTCGCGTCGGAGAATCTGTCCTTGTAGAAGTCGTACGATTTGAACGGATCGATCTGATCGAGGATCGAAGCGGTGAGCGGGCGGGCACGCATCGAATGCTGTGCCATTGTAACCTGCAGCGTATCACTGAACGCCGCTTCCGGGCTCGCGCTGCGATTCGCCAGAACTCCCCGGTAACGTCCCAGAAACGTGTTCACGAGCGCGGTGTCGAGTCGCGGTTGGGTGAAGTACAGATACACGAGCTGAAACATTGTATCGAGATCTCGCTGCGATGCACTGCCGGAAACACCTTCCGAGAGTTCGTCGATATTCGGCGAGACGCTCACCTGCTTGCCGGCGAGAAACTTCTGCAGATCGATGACTGTAAACTTCCCGACCCCGCTCGTCTGGGGGATCAGATCAGCGGCACTCGCCGCGGTATAGGCAGCGTCCGACAACAGCGAGGCGCCGCCGGGGCTGTATGCGGTGAAGGAGATCTGATCTGCGTTGAAGTCCGTCGGCTTTAGCAGAACGCGCACCCCGTTGGAGAGCTGCCACTCGGTGAGTCCGATCTGCTTGACCTCTCGCTCCGCGACTACGCGTCCACCCGCAGGATCCTTGTCAACCAGCTGTTGCGACGGCGCAGTCTCGTTGTAGGCTGCGATCTCGACGCGCTTAACCGCGTCGAACGCCAGCAGCAGCTCAGCGCGCGTCGGATTGACGATCCCCGGTTTCTCGGGCGACGTCGTAGCGAGCACGCGATTGCTGTCAGTCATCCATTCGCCGGCAAGCTTATTGACCTCGGCCAACGTTATGTTCGGAAGAAACCTCGTGATTGCGGCGAGATCATACTCGACGCTGGTCGATGGCTGGCCCTCGAGGAATGCGGAGACATAGGAATCGGCATAGACATTCGAGTTTGTCTTCTGTCGCTCGGCATAAGCCTGCTCGATTCCGCGCTGCAAGTCTTTCTTGGCGCGATCCAGCTCTGACTGGAGAAAACCAAATCTCTTCACGCGCTCGCCTTCAGTCAGCAGCGCGTTGAGGCCGCGCTGGATTCCGTTGTCGGCAACGATCGCGGTCATGGAAAACGACTCCGCGGACCTGACGAGACCGCCCTGATTGGCATACGCGTTGATGAACGGCGGATTCGACTTCTGGGTGATTTCGGAGAATCGGTCGTTGAACATCATGCCGAATAGCGCCTCGACAAGATTCTGCCGGTAGGTGGCCGTAGTCGTGTTCGATCTCTTTGGCTGCTTATACAACAGCCTGATGACCGAGCGTGTCGCCTCCTTGTCGCTATTGATCGAGACCAGCGTGCCGTCTTGCGGAGGGACCGGGAAAAGCGGTCGGGCTGGCAAACTCGTGCCGCGCGGTATCGCGCCGAGATAGCGCTTGATGAGATCCTCGATTTGCTGCTTGTCAAAGTCCCCGACCGCCACCACCGCCATCAGGTCGGGTCGGTACCAGGTATCGTAAAACCTGCGGAGCGTTGCTGGCTTGTACGTTTCCAGCGTCGCCTTATCGCCAATCGGCAGACGCGTGCCATACCTGGATCCGGAGAACAGCACCGGAAACCACTTGTTCTGCATCCGGTTCTCCGCACCCTGCCCTAGCCGCCATTCCTCGATGACGACGGGCCGTTCCCTCTCGATCTGGGACGGTTCGAACGCGACGTTGTGCGCCCATTCTGCGAGGATCTGAAACCCCTTGTCGACGATCGCAGCCGTGTCGGTAGGTACCGTCACCATGTAAACTGTCTCGTCGAAGCTGGTGAACGCGTTGATGTCGGGGCCGAAGCGCATTCCTACCGACTCGAGGTAGCTCGAGATTTCGTTCCTGGCGAACCGCTTGGTCCCGCGGAAAGCCATGTGCTCGACCATGTGGGCCAAACCGCGCTGATCCTCGTCTTCGAGAACCGAGCCGGCGTTCACCACGAGTCTCAGCTCGGCACGTTTTTCGGGCTTCGGGTTTGCGCGGATGTAGTACCGCAGACCGTTCGGCAGGACGCCGATCGTAACGGCCGGATCAAATGGCAGCGACCCGTCGACTTGCTGTTGCGCACGGGCGCGTTGAGGCGCACACAGGAATGTCAGCGCGGCTGCAGCCGCGTACAGCGCAAGAACGCAGGCACGATCGAGTTGTGATCTCATTACTTCATTAACGAGGGTTAGCAGTCAGGGGCGTCCCGACCATTACGCCGCTTCAGTCTCGTCCGCCTGGGAAATGGCAGCCAGAAAGCGCGCGCCGTATCGCTCGAGCTTCATCGGCCCCACTCCCCGCACATTCTGAAAAGCGTTGAGCGATCGAGGACGACGCACCGCTAGTTCGGCCAGCGTTCGATCAGAGAATACAATATACGCGGGCACCTGTTCCTCGCGCGCGATCGCGGTGCGGACGGTCTTGAGCGCAGCCAAGAGTCGCTCCTCAGCTGCTCCCATCACCACATCGTCGCTGACGTCGGCGAGCCGAGAGTTTGTTGGGCCCGTTTTTCTGCGACCGCGTTGCTTGCGCGGCGCATCCTCTTCCACTGCCGCTACGGCGGCAATACCGAGGCAGTTGTCGCAGCCGGAACAGCGCGGACGGGCGGCTGGGTCACCGAAGTAACGCAGCACGAACCCTCGTCTGCACTCCCGGGTGTACGCGTATTTCTGGACGGCCTGGAGCTTGGAGAGCTCGGCGGAACGACGACGGTCGATCACCGCCCAATCCACCTTGAATTTCGACAGGGGCGCGCTCTTGTCCGCGAGATAGAGCCCCGTCCCGAGTCTCTCCCAGGTAAGAAACTGCTTGTCCTCGAGCGCGTCCAGGAGCGGTGCGCAGGAGACAGGGCCGCCGAGCCCGGGCGGTAGACCGTCGAGATTTACGACCGCACCTGTCCGAAGGGCGGGACCAACGCCTCGCCACAGCGCGCGGAGCAGCCCTAGCTCAGTGTTCGCTTCGCCGGTCAGCTCTCGCTTGATGCGCTCCGGCGTAGCCAGAAGCCGGACATGCACGCGTGTCTGGTCGCCGCTGCTCAATGTCAGCGCCTTGCTCCGCTCCAGTATCCTTACTGCACCTTCGATCTCTTTCGTACTTGTCTTCGACTTGATCGCTCTAAGGAGATCCTCTGGTTGCGCACTAACGAAGCCCTGCTTGTCAGACAGTTTTCTTAGCGCGTCGTACGTCTCCTCCACAACTGTTCGTTCCGGGTACGAGCCCTTGATGAAGAACTCGTGGGTAAAGCGGTCAGGGAAAGCGTGAAGGAGGAAGACATCAGAGTGCTGCCCATCACGGCCGGCCCGTCCCGCTTCCTGATAGTAGGCCTCCAGAGTGCCCGGCATCGTGTAATGGATCACGAGGCGGACGTTGGGTTTGTCGATCCCCATGCCGAATGCGTTCGTCGCAACGATCGCGCGGATCTTCTCGGACATGAACGCTTCCTGCACTTCGCGCCGACGTGAATCATCAAGACCGGCGTGATATCCGGCAGCTGGAATCCTTGCGCGCTCGAGTACCATCGTGAGATGGTCAACAGCCTTGCGCGTCGAGGCATAGATGACGGCCAGACCTTGGTGCTTGCGAAGGATTTCCGCGAGCCGGCGCTCCTTCTCGGCGTCGTTCTTCACCGGCACGACGTAGTAGGTAAGATTGGGCCGATCGAATCCGGTGATGATCGTCTCCGGACTCCTGAGCGCCAGCTCGCGAATTATGTCGCGGCGCACTTCGGGCGTCGCGGTCGCTGTCAGCGCGATTGTCGTGGGAGAGCCGAGCTCCTCGTGAACCTTTTTGACCCGAAGGTAGCTGGGGCGGAAATCGTGACCCCATTGGCTAATGCAGTGGGCTTCGTCAATCGCTAGCAGCGAGACCCCGATGTTGCGCAGTCTCTCGGCGGTTCTGCCGAAGTCGAATCGCTCCGGGGCAACGTAGAGCAGCTTGATCTCGCCTCGATCCACGCGCGCGAGCCGATCGGATACTTGTGCCGACGAGAGACTGCTGTTGATGAAGGCCGCCGGCAGTCCTCGCGCGGTGAGCGCGTCGACCTGATCCTTCATCAATGAAATCAGCGGCGAGACGACGACCGTCAGACCTGGCATGAGAAGCGCCGGCACTTGAAAGCACAGCGACTTACCGCCGCCCGTTGGTAAGACGACCACGGTATCGCGCGCTGACAGGATCGCTGACACCGCCGCTTCCTGGCCCGGTCGGAACGCTTCGTAGCCGAACGCGCTCTTGAGCAGATCGCGCGCATCCTGAATCGTGGGTGTCGGCATCAACCGAAAGCTAGTGGCGGCCAGCGCGTCAGTGTTGACCGGGCAGCGCGCCCGTCATTGTTGTGTCGCGACCAGCGCCGACGATTGACGGGCTCAGATCCCTTCAATCAGCTTCGCATAGAGTGCCGGATCCGCGTTTCCGCCGCTGATCACGCAACAGACGCGCTTGCCCTTGAAGCGCTCCGGCTCAGCCAGAACGGCGCCGAGCGCAAGCGCTCCGGTTGGCTCGGCTTTCAGATTCGCGAGAGCGAAGAGGAGCCGCACACCCTCCATAATCTGTTCCTCGGAGACTTCGATCACTCCCGTCAGGCCGTGACTGAGGATCTCCCAGTTGTGGTCCCCAAGGCGGAGCATACGGGCACCGTCGGCAATCGTTGCCGACTCATCAGGGGCTGACACGAGGTGACCGGCCCGAAACGACTCCGCGGCATCGTTGGCGAGAGTTGGCTCCGCGGCGAGCACCTGAATCTTCTTGCCGCTTCGCTCGACCGCCTTGACCAGGCCGGAAGTGAGTCCGCCACCCCCGATGGGCGCGATGATGAAATCCAGATCAAGCCCGAGGGCGAACAACTCGTTCGCCAGACCCGCGTTGCCTTCGATCACCAGCGGATCGTCGTATGGGCTCGCCACGTATGCGTCGGGATATTTCTTGGCGAGCTCAGCGAGGCGCTCGAGGCGGCCTTTCTTCTTGACGTCGACGAGGTCGACTTCGGCTCCGTACTCGCGGACCGCATCGACCTTGATCCTGGGCGCCGTTGCCGGCATCACCACTGTGCATCGCTTCTTGAACAGCGAGCAGGCGTAAGCGATCGCCTGCCCAAAGTTTCCGGACGAGGCCGTGATGATGTGCGCCTCTTTGACATTCGAGGCGACGTTATAGGCCGCCCGGAACTTGAAGCTTCCCGTGTACTGGAGCGTCTCACTCGCCAGCACCAAGTCGACGCCGAGCTTTTTCGACAAGCGCGGCGCATCGACGATCGTCGTCGGACGCGGTCGCGTCACCGAATACCGCGCGGCTTGCGAGGCTTGAAGAACCGCAGGATCAGCGCGATGAAGAGGAAAAGGATTCCCGCCCAGCGCAATGCGTTGTCGTCAGTTCTGATGCCCCAGGCGAAGAGGACAGCTGCGATGAGCATCAGAGCGAGCTTGGCAATAGTGAATGGACTCATTGGTCCTTCCTGCGACTGGTGAAGCGTTGCACGCCCTCACGGAATGCTGGCGTTAGTCGGGCATCTGCGTTTGCGACGATTCCAGCGGAGATTCCATCGAGGAATCCGAGGGTGTCGAGCTTGTAGAAGAGCGTTTTGGTAGCGGCTATTGCCGAAGCGGGAGCGTCAGCCAGCGTCTTCAGAGTTGCTCTGGAGAGTTGGTCGAACTCAGTTGAAGCAAAGACCCGTGAGACGAGGCCAATGGCTCGCGCTTCTTCCGCTTTGAGGATGCGGCCGGTGCTGACGAGATCGAAGGCCTGCTTCTCACCCACGCAACGCCGGAGCATTGTCATCGCCATTGCGGGGACGAAGCCGATTGTGACTTCGGGATAGGCAAACCGGGCCTCCTCGTGCGCGAGCACGATGTCGCACGCCGTCGCCAGTCCGGCCCCACCGGCGTACGCCCTTCCTGTCACGAGCGCCACTACGGGTTTCTCCATCCTCCGGATCGTGTGGAAGACGTGACCGAGTGCTTTTGCGTCGTCGAGTTGCTGCTGGCGTGGCGCATCGAGCATTTCCTCGATGGCCGCGAGGTCTGCGCCAGTGCAGAAGTCAGGACCTTGGGCGTCGATGGCCACGACGCTGACGGGTGATTCGCTCATCGCGAACAGCGCCTCCGCCAGCTCGTCCGTCATGATCCTGTCGAGAGCGTTCTTCTTCTCGGGACGCGCAAGGGTAATCCATCCGATCGAACCCTCCGCGGTCATGCGAATGTATTTCATTTGGCCGCCGGGAGCCGCAGACGCTTTGCTTCGGCGTCGGGAACCTCGATCACCATCCGGAGGAGCGCCGTCGAGTACACCTTGCCCTGTGCGTCGGTTTTGAGAGAGAGGGTCCCTCCGCCGTCGAGCGCGCCGTGGAGCAGGAAGTTGAGCGCCTTGAGATTCGGGAGCTCGTAACGCTCGACGTTTCCTTCGATCATACCGCGGAAATGTTCGGCAACCCGTTTCTGCGTGACGAACTTCTCCAGCACTTCGTACCAACGCGGCTCCAACGCGATCACCCCAACATTCGCGGTGTCGCCCTTGTCACCCGATCGGGCGTGCGCGATGTCGAGAAGACGGATTCTCATTGGATGATGTCCACTTTGGTATTCACCACTGCCTTGTCTATCAGCGCCGGCCAGTAAGCCACGATCTCTTCGACTTTCGGACGGCCGCCCGCAAATCCGGTGACGCCTGGCGGTCCGTTCAGAACAAGCGGTGCAATCTCCCGCGTGAATCGTTCCACTGCGGCGCGATCGGTATCGCGCACCCCGAAGCGCAGCTGTACCTCCGGCGCGTTGTGCTGATCCCCAGCGAGCGGTCCGTGAGTGGCCGTTGCGCCCACAAACTCGGAGAGTATGTGCTCGAACTTCAGTCCAAGGCGGTCGAGACGCTCGCGCAGGATTCGGTCAGCCGCTTGAGCCTTGTCCAACGCGTCGGGCCACGCATAAACGAGAGTGCCAACCGCCTTGAACCCGGCACGATACGCGACCGAAACCTTCAGCTTGTCGGTGGGCGGAGTCCCCTTGATCCCCGATACCAGAACGCGGTTTTCCCCGTCCTCGGCAAGGCGAATGGTAGTGAAGTCGGCGATCACGTCAGGGGTGATGTACGAATGTGGATCACCCATCTCGTATACGAGTTGTTCGGCGATCGTCGGTATGGACACTCGGCCACCGGTGTTGGGATGCTTGGTGACGACGAAGGTACCGTCGCGACGAGCCTCCACCAACGGATACCCGACGTTTGCCAGGTCAGGGATGGATCTCCAGTCGTACATGCAGTTCCCACCGGAACACTGGGCACCACATTCAATGATGTGCCCAGCGACAATCCCCGCTGCGAGCTGATCCCAGCTCTTCGCGCCCCAGTCGAATTCGTAGCGAAGTGGCGCCATCGTCAGCGCGGTGTCGGTCGAGCGGCCGGTGATGACGATGTTCGCACCACCTTTGAGCGCCTCGACGATTGGCGCGGACCCAATATACGCGTTGGCGGAGAGCACTCTATCTCGCACCGTCGACAAGGGCTCGCCTGTCTCCATGTTTGTTAACGAATGACCAGCAGCGATTAGATCGTCGAGTCTATCGAGCAAGTCATCACCGATCACGACTCCGATCCGCAGACGGCCTTTCGCGCCACTCTTCTCGGCCGCGACCTTGACCGCAGCTGCGCAGGCCGGCGGGTTCACTCCGCCGGCATTGGCGATGACTTTGACGCCGCGGTCCAACACCGCCGGCAGCACGCTCTCCACTGCTCCGATGAAATCACGCGCATAGCCAAGCGATGGGTCGCGCTCCTTTTGCTTCTGGAGGATCGACATCGTGACTTCGGCCAGGTAGTCGAGCATCAGGTAGTCGACGGGTCCGCCCTCCACCTGACGACGCGGGGCGTCGAGATCGTCGCCCCAGAAGCCCTGCCCGGCAGCGACGAGTACCACTTCTTTCAACTCGTTTCCCCGAGGTGAGGTGGGAGCACGAAAGGTCCGAGGTGCGGTCCGGGGTTATGGAGTGTGGCTCGTAAAGCCAGACTCAGCATCTCACGGGTATTCTCGGGGAAGACAATAGCGTCGACGTAGCCTCGTGCCGCGGCGTACCGAGCGTCGAGCTGGTGCTCGTAGTCGGCGCGCATCTCGTCGACAGCGGCGCCGACTTCTTGCGATGTGCCCTTGCCGCTCTTCTTGGCTGCCTCGAGTGCGGGTCCGTGGACCGCCTGGATCGCGGACTCGCCTTCCATCACGCCCATGCGGCCGGTCGGCCAGCTAAGGATGAAATCCGGATCAAACCCTTGGCCTGCCATTGCGTAGTAGCCCGCGCCAGACGCGTGATTGACGGTGAGGACGATTTTCGGAACGCGCGCCGTCGCCATCGCTTCGACGAATCTCGCGCCGGCGCGAATGATCCCCTCCTGCTCCGCTTCCGTTCCGACCATGAAGCCGGACACATCCTGAACGAACAGCAGGGGAATTCCCAGCCGGTCACAACGATCGATGAAGTAAGCCACCTTTTCGGCGCTCTCCGCATAGACGATCCCGCCGAAGCGGGGCTTTTCGCCTTCGCGCGCCTTCATGAGACCCCGCTGATTCGCGATCACGCCGACGGTAATCCCATCGATGCGCGCGTCGCCACAGATCATCTCGCGCGCGATTGACTCCTGGAACTCGTCGATCTCTCCGTGATCCAGAATCACGCGCAGCACCGCGTGCATGTCGTACGACATTCGATGATCCGCTGGGAGCAGATCGTAGAGAGCGTCCGCGCCGCTTTCGGATTTGGAGGATTTGGATTTCCGCTTCGCCGGAGTCTCGCCGCTCTTGGCCTTGCCCGTTCGCTGATTCTCTTCGCCGATGTCGCTCGGGAACAACGCCACGTCGCGGCTGGAGATCGGCAGCCGCTCGATCATGTCGCGGATCCTGGCGATGCAGGCCTGGTCGTCGTCCGCCATGTAGTGAGCGACACCGCTGATCTGGGTGTGGGTGGATGCGCCGCCGAGCGTCTCTGAATCCACGATCTGCCCGGTCGCGCCCTTTACGAGGTTCGGACCCCCCAGTCCCATGAATGAGGTTCCCTTCACCATCAGGATTACGTCGGAAAGCGCGGGCAGGTATGCACCGCCGGCGACGCACTGACCCATCACCGCCGCGATCTGCGGGATGTGAAGATACCGGCGCATGATCGAGTTGTAGTAGAAGATCCGCGCCGCGCCATATTGGCCGGGGAATACGCCACCCTGATACGGGAGATTCACACCCGCTGAATCAACGAGGTAGACGATCGGAATTCGGCAGCGCATCGCGATCTCCTGCGCGCGCAGAATCTTCTTGATCGTCTCCGGCCACCACGAGCCCGCCTTGATGGTCGGATCGTTGGCAACGACGACAGCCTCGCGCCCGTGAACTCGAATGACCGCGGTGACAACGGCCGCCGCCGGCGCCTGGCCTTCATACTGGTCGTAGGCCATGAGGAGGCCGATCTCCAGCATGCTCGAGTCCTTGTCGCGGAGGAGCTCGACACGCTCGCGCGCGGACAGCTTTCCCTGTTGGTGAAGCTTCTCGAGTTTCTTGGCGCCGCCAGCTTCGCGCAGCTTGCTTTCGAGAGCGCGTACCTCCTCGCTCAGCTCGCGCAGGCGGTTCGACACTAGGCTTCCTGCTTTTCGCGCGTAGCGAACCACTCCTTGATGTACGCGATCAGCTCACTGGTGGGAGTTCCGGGTCCGAATAGCCGGCCGACGCCCTGGGCCTGGAGAGCGTCGACGTCTTCCTTCGGAATTATTCCGCCTCCGGTGATGAGGATGTCGTCTCTGCCCTGAGAGCGCACGAGCTCGTGAACGCGCGGGATCAGCGTCATGTGTGCGCCGCTCAAGATAGACAGCCCAATGACATCGACGTCTTCCTGAATCGCGGCGGTCGCGATCATCTCGGGTGTCTGGTGCAGGCCCGTGTAGATGACTTCCATTCCGGCGTCGCGGAGAGCGGCGGCGACAACTTTGGCTCCGCGATCGTGGCCATCCAGGCCGGGCTTGGCGACGAGAACTCGAATTGGTCTCATACTGGGATCAAAGTTAGTGGCGGCGCCTCGTCAGCGGCAATGCGGGGGCGGTAATCGTAGATGCGAGGTGCGAGGGAACTTAGAACGACACAGATGCGAGATCCCTGAAGCGTAGACCTGAGTTGCGAGTCAGCTCTATCCCTCTCTGACGCTGGCGTGGCATTCGGATCCTCGGCGCGATGAATTGGTCAGTTGCGAGAGCGGCTTTCTGGCGATTGTGAGGGGTGACGAACTTCAAGCAACTCAAGGTTTGGCAGAAGGCCCATGTCATGACTCTGGATGTTCACCGAGTCGCGGGGCAGATCCGAGGGGTGAAGCACGCGGCGCTCCGCAGTCAGATGACGAGAGCCGCGATGTCGGTGCCGACCAACATCGTTGAGGGAAGTGGGCAACGAAGCACTCGCGAGTACGCTCGCTTCCTGCGTATCGCACTCAATTCGACCACCGAGCTGGAGTACCACCTGCTCGCGGCTCGAGATCTGGGAGCGGTAAGAGAGACAGACTCCCTAACCCTAATCACTCAGGTGATCGAAATAAGGAAGATGCTTTACGGCCTCCTGCGGTATCTCGCAGCTCGCCCCGAGGAAAGCAGCGGAGCTCCGGCCCAACAGCCGACGCTAGCTTAACGCCCTCATCCATCTCGCAACCCGGATCTACGCTTCAGGGATCTCGCATCTGTGTCGTTCTAAGTTGCCTGGCATCTGAGTTGTCAGCCCTTCCGCGCCACGAGCATCATCTCCGACGAGCTCCGTCGCAGCGGTCGATCATTGAACCCATCGTACGCCTGCTCCACAATGAGGCCCGCATCCGCGCAGAGCTCCGAAACTCGCGTGGCGGTATAAAGCCTGAGCCTATGCTCGCGAGTGCCTTTCTTCGACCCTCTCGCCCACGTCGAGTGCA
>Ga0184619_10000505_pt1 | contig 13356 bp, 15 predicted proteins | sample PLM0_60_b1_FD_133146 | JGI IMG/M metagenome (GOLD analysis project Ga0184619, IMG submission 133146) | Groundwater sediment microbial communities from an aquifer in East River, Colorado, USA - PLM0_60_b1 | ecosystem: Environmental > Terrestrial > Soil > Riparian zone | place: USA: East River...
AGAGCTCGTAGACCTCGTTGACGACCTCGGCGGGCCGTGCATCCGGCCGGTCGACCTTGTTCACGACGAGGACGACCGGCAGCCTCGCCTCGAGCGCCTTGCGGAGCACGAACCGCGTCTGCGGCAGCGGTCCCTCGCTCGCGTCGACGAGGAGCAACACGCCATCGACCATGGTCAGGCCACGCTCGACCTCCCCGCCGAAGTCCGCGTGGCCCGGCGTGTCGATGATGTTCACCTTCGTTCCGCCGATCTGCACCGCCGTGTTCTTGGCGAGGATCGTGATCCCCTTCTCGCGCTCGAGGTCCATCGAGTCCAGCACGCGATCGGCGACGTCCTGATTCGCCCGGAAGGAACCGGACTGCCAGAGCAGAGCGTCGACGAGCGTCGTCTTGCCGTGGTCGACGTGGGCGACGATCGCGACGTTCCGCAAGTCGTCGCGCCGCGCCAGTGTTGGAGAGGAAGGCACGACAGCCACACTAGCCGCGGTAGGGCTGCCGGTCGGCGTGTCGACCGGTCATTTCAGACGGAACGCGAGCCAAGCTCGCGTTCCTGAGCCGGCACCCGCGAGTGGGTGCCTAGGGCGGTACCCTCCAGCGATGCCCGACGAGAAGCCGCAGCCGATGACGCCCGCGCAGAAACGGGAGCTCGAGTCGGAGCTCGCGCAGCTGGAGGGCCCTCGCCGCACCGAGGCCGTCCAGGCGATCGCGACCGCCCGGAGTTTCGGTGACCTCTCCGAGAACTTCGAGTACCACGCCGCGAAAAACGAGCAGGGCCTGCTGGAGCACCGAATCAGGACGATTCGCGACCGGTTGGACAGGGCCGTGCTGGTCGAGCAGGAGCCGACCGCGAGTGGGGAGGTCGGCATCGGCTCGACGGTGGAGATCGAGGATGAGAGCGGCGAGCGGATGACGCTCGAGATCTCGAGCGTCGGCGGGGTCTCGCCCGAATCGCCCCTCGGTCGCGCTCTCCTCGGAGCAAAGCCGGGCGAGGAGGTCGAGGTCGACGCGCCGCGCGGCTCCTGGCGGGCGCGCATCATCGCGATCGGCGGCCCCCAGGCCTAGCGATCGGCCGGAGTGAACGCGCGTCCACTCCGGCCGAACTGGTGGCTCAGTGGTGCGCGGGCGTGGCGAGGAAGGCGACGAACTGTCCTGCATCGTCGTCGAAGCCCTGGCCGGTGATCCTGCCGAAATCGTCGATGTCATTGGCAGTCGTGAGGACATCGTTGTAGCCGAACCCGACGAGGTCGTTCAGATCCGTCATCACGCCGTTCTGCCAGAGGAACGCGCGGCAATTGTCGTCGACGTCGCAGGATTGGCCGACCGCCTGCCGCCACCGGTTGATCCCGAGCGCCTGGCTCGTGACATCGCCCGGCAAGGTGCCGAGATTCTGAATCGGTTGCCCCTCGATCCGCAGAAACGCGCGCGGATTGAAGTTGCCCTCGTCCGCCGCGGAAGCGTTGGCGAACCCGACCACGTCGCCGTCCTGACTGATGGCCATCGGCGTGTTCCAGGCCACGCCCCCGAGGTCGCCGATATCGACCGGGTTGCCGTTTTCCCAGAGCACGTTGTGGATGGCGCTGAAGCGGCCGGCGGCCTGGTCGCAGATCCCCGAGATTCCGACCACCTGACTGTGGTCGTTGAGCGCGGTCGCGGCGCTGACGCTGTCGCCGGGAAGCGGGGGAAGCTCGCTGATCTGGCCGTTCCTCGGCCCCCACATGACCGCGCGGAACTGGAGCACCTGCGGCAAGACGCAGGTGGGATCGTGCATCGTGTTCTCGGCCCAGCCGACGGTCTGGCCCAGATTGTTGGAGCCGGTGGCGAAGCCGTGAGTGCCGCCGAGTGTGGGCAGGCGCGTCATCACACCGTTTTTCCACTTGAAGCCGAGGCACCGCGTGCCCCTGCCGGTGGCTGCGGGGAAGAAGAACCCGCAGCTCCACTTCTCGTTCAGCGGGTCCGGCTCGGCAGTCTGAGCGATTCCGGTGACTATGCCTCGGACGTTCTTCACCGGCCACAGCACCGCGCTGTTGGCGCCGCCGAGCGTGCCCAGATCGGTGAGCGCGCCCTTGCGCCACAACGTGGCGTGCCGGGTCTGATTGCCCGGCAGGTTGGAGCGGCCTGCCACCCAGCCGCGGTCGTTCACGCTGTAGCCGACGCTCGATGTGCCGCCGAGCGACTGGAGGTTTGTAACGTGGTAAGGAGTGTCTCCGCTGCCCGGCTGAGCCGTCCCGGCCTCGCCGGCGTAGGCGGCGCCGGCAGCCAGCGCGGCCACGAGGAGGGTCGGCGCGATCAGGTTCTTCATGAGGGTCTCCTTTCGGCGTTCGCTACGCATGACGACGACTCCCAGGTATGCCGCCTGCCGCGAAGCACTGCTCGCCATTTCCGGACGAATCGGCTTGACATATCGATAATCATCGTTACGATGACCATCGATATGAAGAAGGCGCTAGATCTGATCGACTGCTGCCGCCCCCTTGATGCGGAAGCCCTGGCCGACGCGGACGCAGAGGCAACGGCCGGGGTGTTCAAGACACTCGCCGACCCGGCCCGGGTGAAGATCGTGAACCTCCTCGCCGGTGGGGGAGAGTCCGTCTGTGCATGTGAGTTCATCCCCGCACTCGGCCTGACACAGGCGACCGTCAGCCACCATCTGAAGAAGCTGACCGACGTCGGTCTGCTCGAGCGCGAACAGCGCGGCAAGTGGGCCTATTTCTCGCTCAAGCCCGGCGCGCTCGCGCAGCTCGCAAATCTCATTCGAATCCCGGAGGTCATCTCATGAGCACTGAAACTGCCGAGTCGCTGCGCGAGCAAGTGCGCGTTCGCTATGCCGAGGCTGCAAAGGCGGCCGGAAGCGGCGGGTGCGGGTGCACGGACAGTGGCGGATGTTGCGGAAACGCGGCCTGCGACGGAGAGGACGGTTCATTCGGCGAGGCGCTCTACGACGCCGAGCAGCGCGGCGAGCTGCCGGACGCGGCCGTGCTCGCCTCTTTGGGTTGCGGTAACCCAACGGCTGTTGCCGAGCTCCACGAGGGCGAGGTCGTCCTCGATCTGGGCTCCGGCGGCGGCATCGACGTCATCCTCTCGGCGAAGCGCGTCGGCCCGAGCGGCGTCGCGTACGGGCTGGACATGACCGACGAGATGCTCGCTCTCGCGCGGCGAAACGCGCGCGAGGCCGAGATCACGAACGTGCACTTCCTGAAGGGCGTGATCGAGCAGATCCCCCTGCCCGCCGAATCAGTCGACGTCGTGATCTCGAACTGCGTGATCAACCTCTCAACCGACAAGCCGGCCGTCTTGGCCGAGATCGCGCGCGTCTTGAGACCGGGCGGCAGGATCGGGATCAGCGATGTCGTCGCCGAGGATCGCCTCGCCTCCGACGAGCGCGCCGAGCGCGGAAGCTACGTCGGCTGCATCGCCGGGGCTCTCTCGAGAGGTGAATACGTCGCCGGGCTTGAGGCCGTCGGCTTCGAGGAGATCAGCGTCGAGTTCACGCACCAGGTGGCGGACGGGATGCACGGCGCGATCGTCAAGGGAACGAAAGGCGATGCGGCGCCCCTCGAGCCGAAGCTTCCGCTCGTTGCCGCAGCCGGTGGAGCTGGTTGCTGCTAAGGCGCCGCTTGCGGTGCCGATCATCAGGACGCGCTGGCTTCCCGCGCACCGTCTCTAAGACCCTCGGTCGAGGCATGGGCGGCGGCTCGGCGGTGACGATCATGGACTTGCATGCCGCGAGCCGCCCTTGCAGCCGTCCTCGTCGCCGCTTTCCTCGGCTTCTCTCCGAGTGCCTCGGCCTCAGCGCCTCAGGTCACGCTGCTCACACCGGCGAACGGCGCCACCCTCGCCTATCCGGCCTACGGCAACGCGACCACGAACTTCTCCTGGCACGTCAACTGGGACACGCCCGAGGCGGCGACAGTCATGTTCGAGCTCGGCACCGACCCGAACTTCTCGCCCGGCAGCTACACGCAGGAGAACTTCGCTTGCCCGGCGACCGATCCGAACTGCACGTCGAGCTACGCGCCGCCGCGAAGCTACGGACCGCCGTTCCCGAAAGTCTTCTACTGGCGGGTCGGCGTCACGACCTCGGCCGGCCTGGTGTGGAGTGCGACCTCGATGTTCAAGGTCGTCGCCCTCGCGGATACCGTCAAGCCGCGGGTCCGCGTCACCCAGGGTTCTGCCAGGCGCGGCACCAGGGCCCGGTTGCTCGTACGCGCTGCCGATGATCGCGGCCGGGTGCGCCTGCGCGTGATGCTCAACTACCGGGGCCGCACGCTGTACAACGGCCGCTTCCCGTTGACATCAACGTCCTGGTCGGTCCCGCTCTCGTTCTTCACGATGACGCCGTTGCCGCGGTTTCTTCCGAGCGGCCGCTACGAAGCCTGCGTCAGAGCCTGGGACGAAGCGGGCAACACCGCCCGTTCCTGCGCCCCGTACCTGGTCCTCTAGCTCTCGACGGATCCGTCCCGTCCGCTAAGGCAGCTGCGTCCTTCCAATTAGGCTCTGACCATGCCCTCTGAGCGCCGCCGCCCCTTTCTCGAGGGAGTCCGGGAACGCCGTGAACGGCACCGCGAGCGGAGCCGCATCGTCCGCGCGGCGGTCGTGCTGGCGGGATTCGTCGTCGTGCTCGTCGGGCTGGCGATGATCCCGCTTCCCGGCCCGGGCCTCCTCGTAACGGCGCTGGGGCTCGCGGTGCTCGCGCTCGAGTTCGCCTGGGCAGAGCGGCTCCTCGAGCGCACGATCGACCGCATGACCAAGACGGGCGAGACCGTCAAGCGCGCAAGTCGCGCGCAGCAGGTTCTCCTTGGGCTGCTCGGCGTCCTCGCCGCGGGAGCCGCGGTCACCGCCGCCTACGCCTGGGACGTGCCGCTGCTACCCGTTTGAGGCGCGTAGATAGAATCGGCTCGTGGGCTGGCTCTGGATCGTTCTGCTCGCCTGCGCCGTCGCTGTACTCGGGGCCGCCGAATGGCCTCGACTGACGGCCCGCTTCGGCTGGGAGCGACGCCGCAGCCGCGCGCGCGAGCGCCAAAAGGCTCAGCTGCGCCTGTTGCCGACGGAGGACGACAGCGACGAGTTCGCGGCCAGCGTGGAGCGAGACCTCGCCCAACTGCCGACGACCAACGACCGCGACAGAACCTGAGTTAGTCGTTTAGCGGACCCGGAAATCCGCTTTGAGCCGGGCGGTGTTCGGGAGGATCCTCCGGACGTTTTCCATGTTCTTCGACTCCTGGTAGTCCGATACGCGCAGCCCCAGCCGGTGCCGTCCGGGGCGCAGGTTTCGGATCGAGGCCACCAATTGCCCGCGAGCTGCGTCATAGCGCCCGTGACGCCCGCGTCCGTCGACGCGGAGGATGATCGTCGAGGGGTCGACGCCGGAGCCGTTGTCCCGAATCGAGATCCGAAGCGCTCCCTTTCGCGCCGAGAGGAGTCGCGTCCGTGGCGGAGTCGTGTCCCCGATCCAGAAGCGGAAAGTGAAGGCGCCGGCCTGGGCGGCGGTCTCGCTGTCGAAGACGATGTCGTAGTCGCCGGAGCCGGGCAGGGCCACGCCGGCGATCGGCGCAGGAAGCTGGAAGCCGGCGAGGTATGGGTTCGCTCGCAACGGCAGGGCGAGCTCGCCGAGCAACTGGTTCTCGTCGCCGGCCCGCACGATGCGAGGCTGGATGTGGCGGGAACCGCCTGTGACCGCGACTCCGAAGTTGGCGACCGACCTCCGCAGCGACACTCGGAAGACCTGTTCCGGGCCCAGGAGCACGCGCGCAAGATCGACCCCGCGCGGATCCTCGGGATAGCGATACGCATCGACGAGCGCAGGATGCCCACGCGTATCTCCGCGGTAGCTTCCCGTGCGGCTGAGCGGTCGGGTCTGCGCGCCGCCGAGAGCCGGTGTCGCGACTCGGAACCAGTAGGGGATCCTCCTTTGCCGCCCTCCGGCCGAGAGCACGATGAACCCCGAGTGGTCGGCTTGTGTTGCGCCTGGAGCAGCCGTGACGCCGATCGCGAGCTCGCCCGTCACGCTAACCGTCGCGGGCACGGTCACGGATGTCCCGGCGGCAGGCTGCTGGGCAGCGACGCTGACCGTCCACTGGCCGGCGCCGCCTCCGGCGTCCGTGAGCGCGACCGTTCGAGCCGAAGCCGGGCCCCCCGGAACGACGAAGCCGAACGAGAGGCCGGACGGCGACGCGAAGAGGAGCGGCGTATCGGCGCGGACCAGATTCACGGTCCCGCCGCCCTCACGCGTTGTTCGCGCCTCCGTCGACGGAGCGCTGACGAAGACCGGGTCTCCCGTCTGAACAAGCGCGGACTTCAACTGCTCGACCGTCCAGCTCGGGTGCCGCTGCCGCAGTAGCGCGGCTGCGCCGGCCACGTGTGGGGCGGCCATGCTTGTCCCGCTGAAGAGGGCCCAGAGGCCTTCTCGCCGCGGAACCGAGGAGAGGACGCTCAGCCCGGGCGCGGTGACATCGGGCTTCATGAGCAACGCGAAGGATGTCGGGCCGCCCGAGGAAAAGTCCGCGATCCTGGGCCCTTCTTCGGCTTCGGCCGCCACCGAGATCGCACGCGAGGAGTTCGCCGGCGAGGAGATCGAGCCTGCGCCGAATTCGGTGAAGGAGTTCCCAGCGGCGACCACAGGCACGACGCCGGCGGCCGCCGCGCCGTTCAGGGCCGCCGCGACGATGTCGTGCCGGGGGTCGATCTCGGCCTCGCCGAGCGAGAGGTTGATGACGTCCATTCCATCGCGTACGGCAGCTTCGATCCCTGCCACGATCTCCGGTGAGTTCCCGTTCAGCCCAAAGCCGGGGGTCGGGATCGTCAGCACCTTGTAGTTGCCGATGTATGCCTTCGGCGCGACCCCCGAGATGCGGGAGCCCCGGGCGCGCGTGCGGTAGTTGCCGGCCGCAATGCCGGCCACGTGGGTCGCATGCTGCGAATTGATGGGGTCGAACGGCCGGTGGGCGTAGCGCCAGGTGGGTCTTCGCGGTGCAAACGCCTTCGCGACGATTACCTTGGCTGACGTGAAGGTCCGCCGGCCCTTCGGGAAGCCCCGCGGCATCCGGTATCCGCGCGGGCTGAAGTATGGATGCGTGCGGTCGACGCCGTCGTCGATGATCCCGATCTTGATGCCCCTCCCAGCTGTCGCAAGGGTCGGCCCCCAGAGCGCCGGCGCGCCGATGAAGCCGGGGCTCGAGGAGCGAAGCGCGTGGTAGGCGACGCTCGGGTACACGCGGGTCACGCCGTCGGTGCCCTCGAGCCTTGCCACTTCGCCTCGCGGAACGACGACGTCGAGGCCGTTGAGGACGACCGAGTAGCGATGCCGGACCGAGAAGCTCGGGATCTCGTCGCGCAGCCGGGTCTCGACCTCGCGCTGCTCTGAGGCCAGGTGTTGCAGGTAAGAAGCCGAGTTGCGGGCTGTCAGCAGGCGCATAGGCGCGACTCGCGCGAGCGGCGGCGCATCGAGCGTGACGACGACTTCAACGAGATCGCCGGATGCGGAGTGCCGCTGCGGGACCGCGCCGGCAAGAGCCGGGAGCGAGGCGAGCAAGACGGCCGAGAGGAGGATGACCCGCGTCAGATTGGACATGGTAGAGACGGAAACGACCGCCGCTAGAATTGGTTAGCGGGCGGATGTGGCGGAATCGGTAGACGCGCACGGTTCAGGGCCGTGTGGGGGAAACCCCGTGGAGTCGCCTCCTCGAGTCGGCCTTCGGCCTCAACTCGAGGAGGAAGTTGCTCGAGGTCGGTTCACAACGTGGGCTGCGCTCGGGCAAAGCCCGGCTCCGCCCGCTGATCAAATCCCGAGGTACGCGGCTAGAATTCGGCTCGGCTTCGCGCGGATGTGGCGGAATTGGTAGACGCGCACGGTTCAGGGCCGTGTGGGGGAAACCCCGTGGAGGTTCAAGTCCTCTCATCCGCATCCTTTTCTTCAGCGAACTCGCCGTGGAAGCACGCGCGGTAACGATCGCATCGCCGCGCTCGACGACCTGACAACGCTCCGCCGCTCTTGCCATGGATCGGTCGACGCACCAAGGGCTCATGCTCATCGCTGAGTACTCCTGTTTTTACGTGTCGTCTCTGCGCTCCCCGCCCCAGGTTTTCGCGAAAAACAGTCGTGGACCCGCGGTGCGCGCAGTATTACTTCGCAGCAATTGTTGCTAATGTCGCGAACCGACAACTCAGGCAAAGCGATCTGCGGCAGAGGAGGCGGGAAGGGTGAAGGAGTTCGGAGCCGCAATCAATGCAGCCGCAGGAGTCATTGTTGTCATCGTCGGTCTCATCACGCTTTCGTCGATGACGGGCTATCTCGTGAGCTCCGTCAACTCGGACGATGCAAAGCTCGCGATCGCAACGACTGCTCTTGGCGTGATCGGGACTGTGATCGGCGCTTTCTTCGGCGTGAAGGCTGCAACCGACTCTCGGAAAGACACGCAAGAGGCCCTCAATGACCAGAGCACGCGGCTCTCGGAGGTTTCGGGTGCTGCCCCGGAAGCAGCCGTGCGGGTGGCACTCGACCGCGCTGAGGAGAAGATCGCAGCCCGAAGCTGACGGAGCCGGCGGTGGTTGCTGCCGGAGCCAGAGCCACCTTCTCTTCCGCAGCTCGAGCGCTGGCACAACCGCTGACTTGGCACCTACGGGGGCCCCTTCAATCTCGATCAGGCGGCGTCGAACATTCGCGCGCAGATTTCCTTGTGCTACGAGACGGTTTGTGAAATCTTCGTTGGTGCGTTTGTCACCGGGGGAGGGAGGAGGTGACCCTGTAGCAGCTGAGCATTGGGCGGGACGCCCGGCTGCCGTCAGCCGCGCCACCCCGGAGTGACCGCCGTGAACTCGAAAGGGTGTTGAGTATGAGAAAGTCCTTGATGGTTCTTGTTGTGACGATGTGCGCACTTGCGTTGAGCGCCGGCGTCCAAACGGCGAACGGGGACAACGGAGCGACCGTCACCCGCGCAACACTTGCCTCCGGCTTCGTCGACGAAAACAACGTCTTCTATCCCGCGACCTGCGACGAAACCCAGGTCGTCAACGGAAACCAGCGGAAAGAGACGTTCCAGTGCACGTTCGATGCTGCAGTACCGGCGCCGATCGTGTGCGACACCTCTATTGGCTGTGTCTGGTTCTCCGACTTCGACGGCGCCGAGGCAACGCAGACGCACTTCGTGATCACTCCGTCCGGATTGATGGTCGGATGGGCGCTGTTCTGACAACCGCATAGCCGACGGCTTTGTGCCGGGGTCGTCGAGCATCGAAGCTCGGCCAGCCGGTTGTCTTCGGACACTTTCATCGCGCCACCGCGCCGGGAGGGAGGAAATCTCGGCACGGTGGCGCTTTAACGACAGCCGGGCTGCCTCCGATTCGTGGCTGCCGAACTCGCGCTCAGCGCACTCAGGGCAGTAGATCGCGACCTCACCGATGTCGGCCAAGAGAAGGCGCCAGTCTTCCCCGGGGCTGAGGCGAGGGTCCGCATTCGGCGCAAGTCGGACTGGCGACGGCCAGCGCCCACTAGAAACCCCGTGGAGGTTCAAGTCCTCTCATCCGCATAGTCGTGGTTCGTCGGGGCATAGAATTGGCGGCGTGGACGAGCGGCTCGAGCGCATTGCCAAGAACGAAGCCGTATTCCGGGCGGCGAACCTCGAGATCAAGAGCGCCGAGCAGGAGTTGGACGGCGGAACCGACCACGTCATCGAGGTGATCTGCGAGTGCGGGCGGCAGGGATGCCGCGGCCTTATCACCTTGACCTCCGCCGAGTACGAGGGCGTTCACGCCCAGGCCGACCGGTTCGTAGTCCTGCGGGGACACGAGAGCCCCGAGATCGAGAGAGTCGTCGCAGAACTCGCGGACTATCTCGTGGTCGACAAGTTCGGCGAAGCCGAGGACATCGTCGAAGAGGAGTCGACTTAGGCACCGCTCGCGGTGCCGACCATCAGGGCGCGCGGGTTTCCCGCGCGCCCGTCTGAAATGACCGGTCGAACCAAGCCGAGCTCATTACGAAACCGCTCTTAGGGCAGAGCCTGCAGCACCTTCTCCGGATGGCCGTCGGGCTTGACGTTGTACATCGCCTTCACGACGTTTCCGTCGGCGTCGATGACGAAGGTCGAACGCTTGATGCCCATGTACTTGCGGCCCGCGAAGTTCCGCTCGCCCCAGACGCCGTACTGCTCCGCCGCCGTGTGCTCGGGATCGGCGAGCAGAGTGAAGGGGAGGGAGTACTTCTTCTTGAAGCGGACGTGTGAGGCTTCGTCGTCAGGGCTGACCCCGAGCACGACCGCACCGCGCTGCTCGAACTCCGAATAGACGTCACGAAAGCCGCTGGCCTCCGTCGTACAGCCGGGCGTGTCGTCCTTCGGATAGAAGTAGAGCACGACCGGCCGGCCGCGGAAATCGGACAGCTTCACCCGCTCGCCCGAGTCGGTCGTCAGCTCGAAGTCTGGTGCTGGCTTGCCCTCTTCGACCAATCTTCCTCCCCCATAGAGTTACTGCGATGCTAACGCTGCACCATGCGCTGGCGTTTCTCGTGCTCGGGGTGACCACGCTCTCCGCCGTTTGGGGCGGTGCCGCCTACTTCCGCGCGGGCACGGCGAGCCCGGTGCTCGCGCACCTGCTGACGCTGAGCCAGACGCTGCTCGTGGCCCAGGTCGGGCTCGGCCTGCTGCTCCTCTCCGATCACCGGCGCGCGGGCGCGCAGCTCCACTACGCCTACGGCACCTTCGCCCTGCTCGCCGTCCTCAGTCCCTGGTTCTACGCCCCGGCCGCGCCGCGAAAGCGCCTCGCCTGGTTCGCGGGCGCCACCCTCGTCGCCGCGGCGCTCGCCGTCCGCGCCTACACGACCGCTTGATGCGCCGCCTCTGGTCTCAGCTGAATCCGACCGTCCGCGGCCTCCTGATCATCGCGCTGGTCGCGCTCCTCGTCATGGTCCTGAACCTCTACGTCACGCTGGCCGCCCTCTACGCGATCGCCGGGATCGCGTTCTTTCTCGCCATCGCGTACTTCGTCTACCTGCTGTGGCGCGACCGTCGGCAGGAGATCGCCGTCTGGCCGACCCATGCCAAGCTCGCCTTCTACGGAGGCGCGCTCGTGATCCTGGTCGCCCTCGGCGGCTACTTCACGCAGCGGCCTAGAGGGCTCGACGCGCTCGGCTTCCTCGTCGCGCTCGGCCTCGCCGGCTTCGCGATGTGGCGCGCCTGGAAAGACCAGCACTCGTACGGCTACTAAGAGTCTCTAACAAAATGAACCTCGGAGGGCTCGGAGGCAGATAAGGGAGCAGGCGAGGCTGAGCAAGGCTTCGTGGATCTCGGCTTGGCGTTCGTAGCGGATGCGTAGGCGCCGATGTTGGTGTAGCCAGGAGAGGGTTCGTTCGACCACCCAGCGCTGACTGCCGAGACCCGAGCCGTGGGCTGTCTTGCGTCGTGCAATCAACGGCCTGATGCCCAGTGTGCGTAGTGCTTGCCGATGTGCCTGCGAGTCGTAACCGCGGTCAGCGAGGAGCACGGTTGGTCTGCGTCGCGGTCTTCCGACGACTCCCCGGATTGCCGGGATCGCCTCGACGAGCGGCAGAAGCTGGGTGACGTCATGTGCGTTGGCCCCGGTGAGGAGGCAGGCGAGCGGGATACCGTTGGCGTCGGTGATCAGGTGATGCTTGGAGCCGGCCTTGCGCCGATCGACCGGACTCGGCCCGGTCTTGCTGCCCCCAAAAGCGCACGCAGCGTGGCGGAGTCGCAGACGGCACGCGAGAGGTCGAGCCGGCCGGACCGGCGAAGCAGCGCGAGCAGCTGTTCGTGCAGCTGCTGCCAGACGCCGGCCTGTTGCCAATCGCGCAGGCGCCGCCAGCAGGTCATGCCGGAGCCGAAGCCGAGCTCACGCGGCAGCCGTTGCCGGGCGATCCCGGTCGTGAGCACGAACAGGATCCCGTTCAACACGCATCGGTCGTCGAGCCGCCTGCGGCCCGGATGACGGTAACGCCTCGTTCTTCGCGGGAGAAGTGGCTGGATCAATTCCCAGAGTTCGTCGTCGACCAGAGCTGTCTGCATCACGGACCTCCGATCCTCTCGCTATCTGTTAGCGCGCATGTTGGCGGGTTAGGCTCTTGACGTGACCGTCTGCTCGCACTGTGGCGCAGAGAACTCCGCGGGCGTGAAGTTCTGCGGCGAGTGCGGTGCCGCCCTAACCGCGCTCTGCCCGGCCTGCAGCACTCCGAATGAGCCGGGACGGAAGTTTTGCGGCGAGTGCGGCGCGTCGCTCGGAGGTTTGCCGGGATCGGCCGCGGCGGTTCCGGCGCAGCCGCGCGATGCGCCGGCGGCTGAGCGTCGTTTGGTGTCGGTGTTGTTCGCGGATCTGGTTGGTTTCACGACGTTGTCGGAGTCGCGGGATGCGGAGGAGGTGCGGGAGCTGCTGTCGCGCTATTTCGACACGTGCAGCCGGCTGATCGGGCTGTACGGCGGCACGGTGGAGAAGTTCATCGGCGACGCGGTGATGGCGGTCTGGGGGACGCCGACGGCGACCGAGGATGATGCCGAGCGGGCCGTGCGCGCGGCGCTGGATCTGGTCACCGCTGTCTCGGCGCTCGGCGACGAGGTCGGCGCGCCCGAGCTTCGGGCTCGCGCGGGAGTCCTCACCGGTGAGGCGGCGGTGACCCTGGGCGCGGAGGGGCAGGGGATGGTCGCGGGTGATCTCGTGAATACGGCCTCGCGGGTGCAGTCGGTCGCGGAGCCGGGGACGGTGTTCGTGGGCGAGTCGACGCGTCGGGCGACCGAGCAGACGATCGTCTACGTGGAGGCGGGCTCCTTCGAGTTGAAGGGCAAGGAGGGCCTGATGCCGCTCTGGCGGGCGCAGCGGGTCGTCTCCGGGTTGCGCGGCTCGCTCAAGTCGCAGGGGCTGGAGGCGCCCTTCGTCGGCCGCGACCGTGAGCTGCGGCAGATCAAGGACCTCTTCCACGGCTGCGCCGACGAGCAGAAGGCCCACCTCGTCTCGGTGACCGGGATCGCCGGGATCGGCAAGTCGCGGCTGGCGTGGGAGTTCTACAAGTACTTCGACGGCATCGCCGAGACGGTTTACTGGCACCGGGGGCGTTGTCTGTCCTACGGCGAGGGGGTGACCTACTGGGCGCTCGCGGACATGGTGCGGATGCGCTGCCGGATCTCCGAGGAGGAGGAGCCGGCGTCCGCGCAGGTCAAGCTGCAGGCCACGCTGGAGGAGCACATCCTCGACCCGGAGGAGCGGGGCTTCGTCGAGCCCCGGCTGGCGCACCTGCTCGGGCTGGCCGAGCAGCAGGCTCGCGACCAGCAGGACCTGTTCGCCGCCTGGCGGCTCTTCTTCGAGCGGCTGGCCGAGACCTACCCGGCCGTGCTCGCCTTCGAGGACATGCAGTGGGCCGACGCGA
>Ga0184619_10000506_pt1 | contig 13351 bp, 15 predicted proteins | sample PLM0_60_b1_FD_133146 | JGI IMG/M metagenome (GOLD analysis project Ga0184619, IMG submission 133146) | Groundwater sediment microbial communities from an aquifer in East River, Colorado, USA - PLM0_60_b1 | ecosystem: Environmental > Terrestrial > Soil > Riparian zone | place: USA: East River...
CCGTGACGGGACCCTGCGGGAAGGCCTGATGCCGCTGACTCGCTTCGACAGGATTCCTCTGGTTCGGGGAGTCATGAAGCTGGCAGCCGCGTTCGCGCCTGTCTTCCGCCGTTCCGGAGTTGCGGGGAGACGCGAGCGGCGCGTTCTCGGGACGCTGATCGTGGCGCCGCTCGGGTTCGTCTTCTTGCCCGCGGTGGTCGCGTGGGTCGCCTGGGGGCTCGTAACCGGGGCGCTGCTCGCCTGGATCTTCCGCGGAGGAACGCTTCGCCTCCACGGCGCCGAGCACCGAGCGATCGCAGCAGTCGAGGAGCGCCGCCTGGCTGCCACCTGGGCGGGCGACGCACGTCCGTCCCGCTTCTCGTTGCGCTGCGGCACGAACTTCGCAGCCCTCGTCGTCCCTGTGACGGCGCTCGCCGACCGCGTCTGGCCGTTCGCGCCGGCCCTCTACACGCCGTTGCTGGTGACCGTGCTCTCGCTCGCGCTCACGATGGAGCTCTGGCGGGCGGTACAGTCCTCGCCTTTGAGAGTGGCGCGGATCTTCCTGCTTCCGGGCTTGGGGCTGCAGCGGCTGACGACGCGCGAGCCGTCACTCGAAGAGACACAAGTCGCTTTGACGGCCGTCGAGGCCGTTCTCCGCCGCGAGCTCGGCTAGTCCTACTACTCGGAAAGCTCGACCCGGTCGATCGTGATCGGCTCGCGCGGCCGGTCACCGGCGTCGCGCGGCACGTCCGCGATCTCGTCGACGACGTCCATTCCCTCGCTGACGCGACCGAAGACCGTGTGCTTCCCGTCCAACCAGGGCGCTGCCTCGGTCGTGACGATGAAGAACTGGCTCCCATTCGTGTCGGGGCCCCGGTTCGCCATGGCAAGCGCACCGCGAACGACTCCGTGGTCGTTCTGCTCGTCCTCGAACTCGTAGCCCGGTCCGCCGGTCCCGTCTCCACGAGGGCAACCGCCCTGGATCATGAAGTCGGGAATCACACGGTGAAAAATGATCCCGTTGTAGAACCCGTCCTTCGAAAGCCTGACGAAATTCTCGACGGTCTTCGGCGCGTCCTCGTCGTAGAGCTCGAGTGCGATGGCGCCGCGATTGGTGTGGAGGGTGGCGTTCGTCATGCGGCGCAACGTATCGCGGATGCTTGTGCGGCCGTCGAAAGAGAGGCACCGCTCGGCATACTGGCCCGTGCATGGCGTTTGTCCCTTCTGACCGCCACCTCTTGCGGGCCAAGGACCTCGCCGATGCCCGCTACTTCGAACCATTGCGCGTAGACGATCTCGCCCGAGCCGCCTGGCTCTCTCGCGCCCACTTCAGCCGTGAGTTCCGGCGCGCCTTCGGCGAGTCTCCCCACGCGTATCTCCTGACGAGGCGCCTGGAACGCGCCGCCGCGCTGCTGCGGGGCACGGACCGGTCGGTCACGGACATCTGCTTCTCCGTGGGCCTGCAGAGCGTCGGCTCCTTCACGACGAGCTTCACCCGCACATATGGCGTACCGCCGACTGCCTACCGCGCCTTGTTCCCGCCGGCCTCTCGCGATGCGCTGATCCCAGCCTGCGTGCTGCGTGCTTACGCACGTCCGCAACGCCGCACGTTTCGAGAAGACAACGGCGCCGTGCGACGCGAGTATGGCGACGATTCCGTCGACTTAGGAGGACTCGATGTTCAGGATCGCCACAGCGCAGGTGTGGGTGCATGACCAGGATGAGGCCCTCGATTTCTATACGAAGAAGCTCGGCATGGAGGTGCGCAGCGACGTAACCGTCGCCGAGATGGGCAACTTCCGCTGGCTGACCGTCGGCCCGGCCGGACAGCCCGATGTCGCGATCGTCTTGATGGCCATCCCGGGGCCGCCGGTGATGGATTCCGACACCGCCGAGCAGGTGAAGAGCCTCATGGCCAAGGGTTTCGCCGGGACGATCTTCCTGACGACCGACGACGTGCACGCCACGTACGACGAGCTCAAGGGTCGAGGCGTTGAATTCGTCGAGGAGCCCGAGGAGCGACCGTATGGGATCGATTCCGCGTTCCGCGACCCCTCGGGGAACAACATCCGGCTGACCGAGGTTCGGGAGATGGCCAACGTCTGAGCTGTAGACCCCAGCGGACCGACGTTCAGGCTATGGAGCCAGCCGGGCTCGAACCGGCGACCTCTTGGATGCCATCCAAGCGCTCTCCCAGCTGAGCTATGGCCCCTTGCTGCCTCAGTGTAGCCGCGAACTCGTACGAGCCGGCCCAGCGAACGCTGACGGGAGGCTTCGGCCCGAGCGCGGACTAGCGGGCGGTCGCGGCGACCTCGACCGAGGGCACGTCGCCCCAGAGCTCTTCGAGGCGGTAGTAGGCCCGCGCCTCCGGCGTGAACACGTGCAGGACGACGTCGAGGTAGTCCGCGAGGATCCAGCTCGCATCCCGCTCCCCGTGAACGTGGCGAGGCACCGACGCGCCTTCGCGCTTCATCTTCTCGCGGACTTCGTCATAGATGGCCTTCGCCTGTCGCGGATTGTTGCCCGTGCAGACGACGAAGTAGTCGGTGTAGCTGCACACCGGCCGCATATCGAGGATCACTACGTCCCTGGCCAGCTTCTCCTGGGCGAGGTCGGCGATTCGGCGTGCTTGGTCGAGGGACGTCAGGGTGGTCAATAGCTCCTTATTCGCTTGGAATCAGGGTATCACCGGTAAAGGCCGGCAACCTCGATTTCCCGGGCCACCGGGTCCGGAACCAGCCCGTCGACCGGCCGGCCTTCGCTGAGGCGCCGGCGAAGGTCGCTGGAAGAGACCTCGACCGGGGGAATCTCGAAGAATTCCACACGCTCGGGGCGCTCCAGCCGGCCGAGCACGGGCTCGAGTCTCTCCCACGGATACCCGGGCCGCGTGGCGACGCCGAGGCGTGCCAACTCGAGCACGGCGTTCGGCTCCTTCCAGGACAGGAAGTCGGTGAACTGATCCGCTCCGACCAGGAAGATCGGATCGTCGAAGCTGCCGGCGCGGAGCATGTCGATCGTGCGCCCGTGCTCGTCCCCCACCACCTCGGTCCGCGGGAGGCCGGCAAACGCGAGCCGCGCGAGCTCGAAGCGCGTCGCGAAGTCGAGATCGGCCGGCTTGTGTGGTGGATCGACCGCGACGAGCACGAGCAACCGCTCGAGCGGAAAGTGGTCCGGGGCGGCCTCTGCAAGCGCCACATGGCCGTTGTGCGGCGGGTCGAAGACGCCCCCGTAGAGCCCTGTCATTCGTACTCCACCTCGTCGTCCGGCTTCACGCCTGCAGCCCGCAAGGCCTCCTCCGGCGCCTCTCCGCGGACCCGGAAGCCGCGATCCGTCCGGAAGATGCGAAACGGCCGCCGCCTCGGCGGGGTGGGCCGATAGACAACGAAGTCCGCCAGCTCCTCGTCTCCCGACATGTCGGGCCCACTCTCGGGAACGAGCTGAAACAGCGATCGCTTGAGCTCGTCGATGCCCTCACCGGTGACCGCGGAGGTCTCCACCACCGCCAGGATCCGCGGATCGTCGACGGCAAACGACGTGCGGCCGAGATCGACCTTGTTGAGAACGACGATCTGTGGGCGCTCGTCCAGCCCGGCGCCGTAGGCCTGTAGCTCACGGTCTATCGTCCTGAAGCGGGCTTCCACATCCTCGGCCTGCGCCTCGATGACGTGGATCAGCAGGCGGGCGCGCTCGAGATGGGCGAGGAACTCGTCCCCCAGGCCAACGCCCTGGTGGGCTCCCTCTAGCAGGCCTGGGACGTCCGCGACGGTGAGCTGGCGGCCGTCCGGCGACTCCACCGTTCCCAGCACGGGAGCAATCGTTGTGAACGGGTACTCGGCGACCTTGGGCTGTGCATTCGAGACCCGGCGCAGAAGGGACGACTTGCCGGCGTTCGGAAAGCCTACGAGCGCCGCGTCGGCCAGGAGCTTGAGGCGGAGCTCGACAACCGCCTCTTCCCCCTCGGCGCCCACCTCTGCGATCCGGGGAGCCTGGTGCGTAGGGGTGGCGAAACGGCGGTTGCCCGCGCCACCGGCGCCTCCGTGGGCGAGGGTGACTCGCGCATCTGGACGCGTGAGGTCGACGAGGAGACGTCCTTCTTCGTCGAAGACTTGCGTCCCGACCGGAACGCGGACCTCGACGGGCTCGCCGGAGCGGCCGTGCTTGTTCTTGCCTTCTCCATGGCGCCCTCTGTCCGCGACGAAGCGGCGCTTGCGCTGGAAGAAGGAGAGATCGCGCAGGTCGGGGTCCGCTACGAGGACGACGTCCCCGCCTTCGCCGCCGTCCCCGCCGTCCGGGCCTCCCTTGGGCACGTACTTCTCGCGCCGGAAGCTGAGCGAGCCGTCGCCGCCGCGGCCTCCCCGCACCTCGATGCGGGCGCGGTCGTAGAACACGCTGCCGCCCTTAGAGGATGGAGATGGTGCGGTCGCGAAACGCGACCTTGCCGTCGCGCGTGGCAAAGATCGTATGGTCACGCCCGACGCCCGTCCCCGACCCCGCGCGGAAACGCGTCCCGCGCTGCCGGACGACGATCGCCCCCGCCTTGATGTCCTGCCCGGCGAACACCTTGACGCCGAGCCGCTTCGACTCGGAGTCGCGGCCGTTCTTCGAGGAACCCAAACCCTTCTTGTGCGCCATCTATTCCTCTTCCGTCTTCGTGGTCGTGGTGCTCTTCTTCGCCGTCGACTTGGTCGCTGCCTTCTTCCCTATGGATTGAATCTCGATCTGCGTCAGCCGGCTGCGATGCCCGTTGCGACGGCGGTAGCCGGTGCGGCGCTTGTGCTTGCCGACGATGACTTTCTTCCCCAGCACGTGCGCAGCGACCTTGGCAGTCACCTGCTGGCCCTTGAGCTTGTCGCCGAGCTTGGGCTCGCCGTCACCGCCGAGCAGGAGGAGATCCGGTTGGAACGTCTTGCCTTCGTCCACGGCGACGCGGTCGACGAGCAGCCGCTCGCCCTCACGGACGCGGTACTGCTTGCCGCCGACGGCAATGATCGCGTAGGTGTCCTTTGCAGCCATAAGCGCTAAGCGAGCGGGCTCTCCTGGCCCGCTTCAGGACCCGATTCTACCGGCTTGCGCTTGCGACCGCGGCCGCCCCGCGTTCCGCGTCTTGTCTTTTTCTTGGGCTTCTGCTCGTCCCCGGCTTCGCCCGTCTCGGGCTTGGATTTCGTCTCCGGTTCCGCGGCAGGAGTCTCGGCCGTCTTCGCTCCCGCAGCAGGAGTCTCGGTGGAAGCCTCCTGCGGGGCTGCGGTCTTCTTCTTTCGGCCGCGCCCTCCGCGGGTGCCGCGACGGGTCTTCCTCTTCGGCTTCTCAGCCTCCGTCTTCGGCTTCTCACCCTCCGGCTTGGCAATGTCGCCGTCCTCAGAAACGAGTACCGCATGCGCCGAGGTCTTCCCGACGTCCTCGATCCGGATCGCGACCTTTTCGCCGACCTGCGCGGCTGCGCCGGCAACGGTGATCACGTAGCCGTTCAGCCTCGCGATCGCGTCCGTCTCGGTGTGGAGATGCGCTTCCTCGAGCTCGACCTCTAGCTCCTGCCCCAGCTCGACGGGGAACGCCTGCGGCTCCACCTCGGCCGACTTGCCCTCGCTGACGACGACGAAGTGGTCGTGAGCGGCGCGCTGCCGGCCCTTGAGCGCGAAACGGCGCCCCGTTTCCTTCTCGAGTTCGGCCAGCCGCGAGCCGCCCGGGCCCACGAGCAGCGTCGCGACCTGCGAGTTGAGCTCGACGAGGAATGACTCGCTCTTGGACTCGGCCACGAGCCGGCGGAGCCGCCGCTCGGCGTCGACGGCATGCGTCTCCATCGAGACGACGACCCCGTCTCCCTTACAGGTGGGGCAGCGGTCCGTGAGGATCTCCCGCGGGCCGTCGGTGACGTTCTGCCGCGTCATTTCCACCAGCCCGAGCGGGGAGATCTCGACGACATAGGTTTTCGTCCGGTCTCGCTGAAGCTCGTGATTCAGCGCCTCCTCGACGAGGTGCCGGTTCTTGGGATTCGCCATGTCGATGAAGTCGATGACGATGATCCCGCCGATGTCCCGGAGGCGAAGCTGGCGGACGACCTCCTTGACCGCCTCGAGGTTGTTCTTCGTGATCGTGTCCTCGAGCCGTCCCTGGCTCGTGCGGCCGCGTGCGCCCACGAAACGCCCGGTGTTCACGTCGATGACGGTGAACGCCTCGGCGTAGTCGAAGATCAGATATCCGCCGGAGGGCAGGTCGACTCGCCGCCCAAGCGTGGAGCGAACCGCCTCGTCGACGCCGTAACGCTCCATCAGCGGCTCCTTGTCTCCATAGAGCTCGACCCGGGCGGCCAGCTCCGGCGACGTCCGCCTCAGGTAGCCGACGATGCGGCGGTAGGTCCGATCGTGGTCGACGACCACGCGCTGGAAGTCGCGGATGAAGAGATCGCGGATGATCCGGAGCGGCAGCTCCGACTCCTGGTAGACGAGCGCCGGTGCTTCGGCGCGGTTCGCCCGTCCACGGATGGTCGACCAGAGCTTCTGCAGCAGCGCCAGGTCGCCCTCGAGCTCCTCGCGGGAGGCGCCTTCTGCGGCGGTGCGGACGATGAGCCCGCCTTCCGGGAGCTCGAGCTCCTTGCAGATCCCCTTCAGGCGCTCGCGCTCGTCGTCCTCGAGCCGTCGCGAGACGCCGATGCCGTCCCCGAACGGGACGAAGACGAGGAATCGGCCCGGGAGCGAGATCTCGGTCGTGAGGCGGGCGCCCTTCGTCCCCATGGGATCCTTGACCGCCTGCACGAGCACTTCCTGGCCGCGTTCCACGAGCTCCTGGATCCGCCGGCCGTGCTTTCGCCCCTCAAGTTCGGGAACGACGATCTCGTCGACATAGAGGAAGCCGTTCTTTGCGAGGCCGATGTCCACGAACGACGCCTCCATGCCGGGCAGAACGTTGTCAACGGTTCCCTTGTAGACGTTGCCCGCGATCGAGCGCCGCCCGGGCCGTTCGAGGTAGACCTCGCCGACCACACCGTCCTCGAGGACCGCGACTCGCTGCTCGCCCACCTCGACGGAGACCAGGATCTCCTTCTTGATGTCGTCCCGCAGCGGCGCGACGCGGGCACTCGCCGAAGCCGGCCTTTTCGCCGGCGGGCGCCGTCGCCTCGGCGGCTGCTTGGTGCCTTCCTCCTTCTTCTCTTCTTTGACGCCTACGGCTGTGGCCGTGTCGGTCGTCTTCTTCTTGCGCCCCCGTCCACCGCGCGATCCTCGCCGTCGGCGAGGCTTCTGCTCAGGCTGTTCCGGGGCTTTCTGTTCCTGCGCGGGGGCCTCGGGAGCGGCCGCTGCTAGCGGCGCCTCCTCCTCCGGGCCTTTGCGCCTGCGAAACCATGGCACGTGTCAGTTCTCCTTTCGGGCGCACGCGTCGGCCGCCCGCAGGCATGGCCGTCAGCGTGTCAGCGCCAAATCTCATGTTTGTTGAGCGTGGGATCCCGCTCGCCCGATTTGGGCTCGGTGCTCCCTGCGCGTACGTTCTCAGGGTAGCAGGCGGCCTCTACGCAGCCGCCGGCCGGACCGCTGCTCGTTTGCGCTTGACTGCCCGAAGCCGCTGGCTGAGACGAGCCCACGCCCAGGGCTCGATCTCCGGATACCGCCCCGAGGGGATCTCCGCCCTGGTCACTTCCAGGTATTCGAACCAGGCGTCGGCTTCCTCGATGGCCAGTGCCTCATGGTCCGAGAAAACGTGCTCGCCGCTCATGCGCGAACAGGCTAGGACCGGGACCGGACGGAGCCAACCGCTTTCTTGATCCGCGCCTGTCCGCCGGCCTCGAAGTAGGCCGCGGCAGCCTTCCCGAGAGCCTGGGTGCCCGCGTAGGCAATGGCGCCTTTGATTGCCCAGCCGACTCCGGGAATGAACCCGAGCGCCTCACGGGCAACGGTACGGAACCCCAGCCCGGCGCCGATCACCGCAAGGATCTCGAACGCCCGGTCACGGTCGATCTGCTCCCCGTACGCCGCGGCGATCCGAAAGACCATCCTGATCTGGTTGAGTGTGAGCGCGGGCATGTCGGCTCCCGGGATGAAGATCGCCACGCCGAGGATCCCGTTCTGGCGCGCGAACTTGTCGATCGTCTGCTCGACGACCGCCTGGCGGAGCGCGGGCAGCCGCGCAGCCCACATATAGGCGCGCTTGTCCGCCCGCTCCGCGATCAGCTCGACGATTCGATCGATCGGCAGCGGCGCACCGGGCGGCACCTGGACGACGTTGGTCGCGAGCACGAAGGGGACGTCGACGGGATCACGGCCCGCGCCGACCAGAACGCAGATCGCCTCCACGCCCTTGCGGTCTGCCAGCCGCAGCGCCTCCTCATCCTTCGCGGCTACCTGCTCGCCTTCGATGACGTAGAGCAGTAGACCTGCCCCTTCGACGTCGTAGGCGGACAGGTCGCTGCCGGTCAGGTCGCGAACCGCCTGGGCGTCGCCCCCCGCCGTCAGAGCGTCGCGAAGCTCCCGGCCTGGACCCGGAGCGCCGGCCAGGAGGAGCGGTCGAAAGTCCTCCGCCGCAGCGCGCAGTTCCTTGACGATCCCGTAGATCGCGCCCGGGTGGATGGGAAGGCGATTCAGGCGCACCTAATGCTCCGCCCGGGGACGTTGTCCGGCCTCTGGCGCGCGAAAAGCAAGCCCGGCTCGGACGTAGGGACCCCTCCTATCGAATGAGATACGAGGGCGACCGAGGACAACGCCGGGTGACGCTTTGCAGCCGCCAGGAGCCTGACGGACGTGGCTGGGCGGAGCATTCACTTGTACCCGGCGAGCTTGCCGCGCACGTGAATCGCCTCGAGGAGCCCGATCATCGCGAGCGTCGTGATCATCGAGCTTCCTCCGAAGCTCACGAACGGGAGCGGAATACCGGTCACGGGCGCTATCCCGATCGTCATCCCGACGTTGATGAAGATCTGGACGAGGAAGGTGAAGACTATGGCGCCGGCCGTCGCGGCCATGAAGAGGCTTGGGGCGACCGCGACGATCTTGATGCCGCGCCAGGCGATCAGCGCGTAGAGGAGAAGAAGGATGGCGGCGCCGAGGAAACCGCGCTGCTCCGCAAGCGACGAGAAGATGAAGTCCGTGTTGTGCTCCGGGAGGAAATCGAGGTTCGTCTGGGTGGCGCCGGCGACGCCGCGCCCGTCGTAGCCTCCGGAGCCGACCGCGGTGATCGACTGGGTAATGTTGTAGGTCGTGCCCCTCGGGTCCACGTCCGGGTGCACGAAGCCGATGAGCCTGTCCTTTTGGTACTGGTCGAGGACGTCGACGCCGGCGGCCGGGAGGAACCAGAGCATCGACAGGCTGATGAGCGCCGCGAGCGCGGCCAGGATGCCCAGTTGCTTCCACGGGAGGCCTCCGAAGAGGAGAACCGCGGCCGCGGCGCAGCCGTAGATGAGCGCGCTTCCGAAGTCGGGTTCTTCGAAGACGAGCACGATGGGGATGGCGGCGAGGCCGACCACGGACCACGTGACGCGCCACTCCCCCACCCGTCTTGAACGGTCGGCGAGGAAGCCCGCGAGGAAGAGGATGAGCAAGACCTTGCCGAGCTCGGAGGGCTGGAAGTTGAAGGAGCCGAAAGCGATCCAGCGCTGCGAGCCGCGCACGTTCTCCGCGAGGGGAAAGACGATCAGAAGCAGGAAGATGGCCAGTCCGTAGAGGACTCGCTTGTAGCGGCGAAAGACGTCCGGGTTCACCGCCGTGAAGACGGCGAGCACGAGGACTCCGAAGGCGACGTAGATCTCCTGTCGGAAGAGGTAGTAGCCGGAGTCGCCGGGGATGTCGTTCCGGGTCACGGCCGAGAGGACCCAGAGCCCGTACGCGATGACACCGCCGACGGCCAGGAGCAGGAGGTAGTCGATGTGGCGCAGGAAGGCGCCGACCTCCGTTCCGAGGGCGGAGCGGGCCTGCGCTCTTGGGAGGGCTCTAGTGGCCATGACTGCTCTTAGTCAGAGTTCTTCACCGCCGAGACGTACGAGTTCGGGTCGACCTTGAAGTACTTCTCGAAGACCTTGAGCGCCGCCGGGGCGGCCGCTACGCCGCCGTGGCCCCCGTTCTCGATTAGCGCGCACACGACGAGCTTGGGCTTGCCGTAAGGACCGTACCCGCACCACCAGGCCTGGTCCTGCAGGCCCTGGTAGCCGGGGAGGCGCACGAACTTCTCCGCGGTGCCCGTCTTCCCCGCGATCTCGATCGGGAACGCTCCGAAGATCCCCGACGACGTGCCGTAACTCGCGTGCGTCGCGTTGTAGAGCCCTTCCTGGACGACGCGGAGAGCGCCCGGGTCGAGGCGGACGTCCTTGGGTGGCTTGGGCGCGTACGGCCGGAGCACGACCGGCGGCTGGCCCTGGTTCCCCGGCTCCTCGACGGACTTGACGATGTGCGGCTCGACCAGCTTGCCGCCGCTCGCGATCATCGCGTACAGCCGCGTCATCTGGAGCGGGGTGACGAGCACATCACCCTGTCCGATGGCCAGCTGGACGGAGTCACCGCTCGTCCAGATCTTGTCGATCTCGGTCTTGAAGTAGCGGCGGCGCCAGTTTGGCGTCGGGACGAGGCCCTTCTCCTCCGGACCGATGTCCACGCCGGTCGGCGCGCCGAACCCCATCTTGCGCGCCCACTTCTGGAGCGGCGAGTCCTTGCGCTCATAGAAGCGAAGACCGAGTTGGTAGAAGTACGTGTCGCACGAGGCCGCGAGGGCCGTCGTCATCGTCATCGGCTCGTTGGCGTAGGGATCCCAGTTCGTGAACGTCTGGCCGTCGACGACCTCCTTGCCGGTGCACTGGATGAGCTCGTCCGGCGCCACCATCCCCTCCTCGAGGGCAGCAAGCGCGGTGATCGGCTTGAACGTGGAGCCCGGCGGATAGACCCCGGAAACGGCGCGGTCCAGCGTGGGATGGTTCTGGCTCGACTTGCCCAGACGGTTCAGATTGCCCTGCTTCACACGCCCGACGTAGATGCTTGGATCGAAGCTGGGGTTGGAGGCGAGCGCGAGAATCTCGCCCGTGTTGGGGTCCATCGCGATGAGCGCGCCGCCGTCCGCGGCCCAGCGGCCATCGTCGTGCGCGATCCGGATCCCGTAGTCGAGAGCCTCTTCGGCTGTCTTCTGGAGGCCGGCGTCGAGAGTGAGCCTGACGTTGTCGCCCGCCTCGGGCAGCTGCTCGTATTCCCGTGCGCTCTTCACACGACCGAGCGCGTCGACGTAAACGCGGCCGATGCCCGGGCGTCCCCGGAGGTACATGTCGTACGTCGCCTCGACACCTGTCTGGCCGATTCGGTCACCAGGCGCGTACCCAGCCTTTTTGCGCGCGTCGACCTGCTCCTGGGAGATCTCGCCGACGTACCCGAGCACCTGCGCGGCTATCGAGCCCTGGTCGTAGTGGCGCAGCGAGCCCTGGCTGATCTGCACCCCGGGAAAGTCGTTCTGGTGCTCGAGCAGGTAGTTGACCTTCGCGTCGGGAACGTCGTTCTTGACCGTGATCGGCGTCAGCAGGTCGTCCTTCCGCTTCTCAAGATCGCGCTCGATGCGGCGGTACGGGACCTGCAGGAGCCTGGCGACCCGGCGAAGCGTCGCCTCGCGCCGCTCGGGCGTGAGCTGGTCCAGGGCGGCCGGCCAGAGCTGCGCGACCGTGCTGGGAACGTTGGAGACGAGCACGTTCCCGTGGCGGTCGATGATCGACCCTCGCTGCGCGGGCGCCCGGAACGTACGCACCTGGTTGTTCCGCGCGTCCTCGAGGTATGTCTGGCCGGAGATCACCTGCAGTGCCCAGAGGCGGAAGAAGAGGACGCAGAAGATCGTCACGGCGAACACTCCGACGACGGCGATGCGCAGGGCCATCTGGGGGTTGAGGCGGTAGGGCTCCTCGACTCGCGGGTCGGGCGGGAGGAAGCCCGGAAGGCTGGTGGGTGGACTAGACAGCGGGGCTCACCTCCCGGCGCTCGCGGGGCTCCGCGTGGAAGATCCGCCGGCAGAGACCGTAGAGCGGATAGGCCAGGAGCATGTTGAGCGCGAGCGTGGGCAAGAGCACGCCGACGAAGAACTGCCCCGCAGAGAGGGTCGATCCGAGCATGAAGTGGAGGACGGCCGACCCGAGCGCGAATCCGACAGTCCCGAACGCCACAGCGAGAAGCGAGGGATGCGCCGACGATTTCGTCGTGACGTCGCCGAGTCTCCCGGCGAAGTAGCCCGCCAGTGTCAGGAGGAGAGAGGTCAGCCCGAGCGTCTCCAGGGAGACGACGTCGAGTACCAGTCCTGCCCAGAAGCCCGCGACGGCGCCGAACACCGGCCCGCGGAGAAGGGCGATGCCGATGACCAGCACGAGCACGACGTCAGGGTGGCCCTCTGCGACCTCGATCGCCGATGCGATCGAGACCTGGACGAGCGCGGCGAAGAGCAAGAGACCGCCGGCCTTGATCGCGTCGGCCGTCATCGCTTCTTCGACACGAGGACGATGACTTCGGCGAGCGAGTCGAAATTGACGAGCGGAGCGACCTGGATGCGCTTGTAGAGGTCGACGTCCTGCTGCCCAACGGATTTGACCGTTCCGACCGGGATGCCACGCGGGTAGAGGGATTCGAGCTTGCCGCTCCGCCAGCCCGCCGTGATTACGAGGTTCCCCTCCTCGACGAGCTCGTCCTTGCCGACGCGGTCGAGGACCAGAGCCGACGAGTCGCTCGGCCCGTGCCGCACCAGCCCGGCGGCGCCGCTCTCGAGCACGATCGCCGAGACGGCGCTCGATTGATCGGTGAGCAAGGTCACCTTGGCGCCGTTGGAGGTCACGTCGGTGACGAGGCCCACGAGACCGTCCTGAGTCACCACGGGGTCGTTGCGGCTCACGCCCGCGGAGGAGCCGGCCGCGATGAGGACTTCCTGGTTGTACGCACTGGGCGGACGGCCGACGACGCGGGTGGACACACCTGTGAAGCCCGCCGGGAAACTGGGGCCGTCGACGAACTTGAGCAGGTCGCGCAGGCGGTCGTTCTCGCTGGCCGCGGTCTCGTCCTGGATCACCTTCTGGCGGAGTGCTTCGACCTCTTTGCGCAGCTTCTGGTTCTCCTGCTTGGCGCCGACCAGATCCGAGGCCCAGCCCCACCCATCACGGAACGGACGGGCGATCCGCTCCCCTGCGACCTCGAACGGCATCGCCACGGAGAGGCCGATGCGCTGCGCCGAGTGGAGCGTCCCTCCTTCCGACTCGCGGAAATAGACCGTGATCAGGGCAAGCGAGAACAGCACGAGCACCGCCGCGACCAGGCGCGCCCGAAGCGCGCGACTCGTCCTGGGCGAGAGGCCCTCGGTGCGGCGGGCGGACGCGTCCAGGACAGGGAGCCGTGCTGTGCGTTGCCGAGGCACGGGGGCCGTAGTCTAAAGCCTTGGCCGGAAAGTGACC
>Ga0184619_10000507_pt1 | contig 13341 bp, 11 predicted proteins | sample PLM0_60_b1_FD_133146 | JGI IMG/M metagenome (GOLD analysis project Ga0184619, IMG submission 133146) | Groundwater sediment microbial communities from an aquifer in East River, Colorado, USA - PLM0_60_b1 | ecosystem: Environmental > Terrestrial > Soil > Riparian zone | place: USA: East River...
GAGGCAGGGCTCTTCGGCGCTTTCGACCAGGCTCAAGAGCGCTACCTCTTCTACGTCCTCCCTCTGATCGCCATCGCCTTCGGGCTTTATGCCTCGCGCGGCTGGCCCGCCCGGCTGGCGCACGCGCTGCTGGCGGCGGTCCTGGTCGCGCTCGCCGCGGTCGTGCCGCTGGCCGGATATGCGGCCGCAGACGAGAAGGCTCACTCACCGGTCCTCTACGGCGTGTTCCGCATCGAGGAGTGGCTCGGCTCGCCCGGCAACGGCTCGTTGGCCGTCGCGCTCGCCTCCACGGTGGGGCTCGCGGCCGTCGTCGCGTGCTCGCGCCGTCCGCGGCTCGGCACGGCAGTCGCACTTTCCTGCGCCGTCGCGATCTCCGGCAGCTTGTGCGCCGCCGGCGTCCTCTTCGACCACGAGAACACGAGCTCGGTCCGGAAGTCGTTCCTCCCCGCCGACCCGTCCTGGGTCGACCACGCACACGTCGGGAACGTGACGCTCCTGCGGAACATCGCGGGCGTCCGCGGCGGGGCATTCCAGCAACTCTTCTGGAATCGGTCGGTCAAGCGGCTCGCGCTCATGCCCGGCGCGGCCGGGATCGACCCCTTCCGTGCCGACCGGGTCCGCGTCGCGGACGACGGGTCGCTGCTCGTGGCGGGCCGACCGCTGACCGGTGCGCTGCTCGTGGACGAGCACGCCGTGACCTCGTCGTTCACAGGCGCTGAGCGCGTGGCCTCCGGCCCCGGGTACAGCCTGTATCGCGCCGCCGGCCGGCCGCGGTTGTCGATGTTCTTCCTGGCGCGGTACGACAACGGGTGGCTCGCCGACCGCGGGACGATCGACCTCTGGCCGCGTCCCGGAAGCAACCGGCTCCGCGGCACGCTCGTGTTCGACGTCGAGTCGCCCACGCCGCTGAAGGCGACCACCGTCGATCTCCAGCTCCCGGGTGGTCGCCAGGTGCACGTCGCCGTCCCCGCCGGAGGATCGACGAGGGTCGAGCTCCCCGTCTGCTCGAAGGGCCCCTGGGTCACCGGCTTCCGGTCCAAGATCCGCGGGTTCGTCGGGGACCGTGCGGTCAGCGTCAAGGCCGGCGTCCCGCGATTCGTCCCCGGACCAGCCGGATGCAGCGAGCCGCCCAAGCAGACGGCCACGCCGGAAGCCTCGGCCAGCACGACGGCGTGAGCGCCGTCCGCGTTCGAGCGGCGCAGGAGCGTCTCCCGGACAGAGAGCTCACTCTCGTCCCTGCCCCCGGCCGCGCTCCGCGGCCGCGCCTCATCTTGGCCGGGATCTACGCGGCCGCGGTCGCCTACCACTGGTTCCAGTCGCTCGCGCATGTGACGCCGGCCGTCTTCGGGGACGAGCTTCTCTATTCGAAGCTCGCACAGAGCATCGCGGCGGGCCACGGCTTCGTCTTGCGCGGGGAGACAGTGTTCTTTCCCGCCCCGCTGGCGATTCTCGCCGAGGCTCCGGCCTGGTTGATCCACTCGACCCCGTCCGCGTATGTCGTGGCGAAGGCGCTGAACGTCGCGCTCATGTCCGCGGCAGTCTTCCCCGCCTACTGTCTGGCTCGGCGCCTGGTGCGTCCCTCCTACGCATTGCTCGCGGCTGCGGCCACGGTCGCAGGGCCGGTGATGGTCTACGCGCCGTACCTGATGTCCGAGGCGCTCGCGTATCCCGTCTTCCTGCTCGCGCTGGCGACGATGGTGCGGGCCTTCGAGCGTCCTTCGACGAGGATGGAGTGCGCTGTCGTCGCCGTCTCGCTCGCGGCCGTCCTGACCCGTGTCCAGTTCGTCGTCGTTCCGGTCGCGTACCTCATAGCCGTGCTGCTCGTGGGGCCGCTTCGCGGTGAGCGAGCGCGCCTGTCTCTTCGCCGCCATGTCCTCTCGGCCGGCGCGCTGCTCGCGCTGGCCGCCGTCCCGGTGCTGACCGGCGGGACCGTGTTCGGGACCTACCTCGGCGCGACGACACTTCGCTTCGACCCGGCCGCAGTCCTTCGCTGGAGCGGTCTGACGGCAGCGCTGCTCCCTTTCGTCGCCGGCTGGCTGATCGTGCCCGGAGCTCTGCTCGGGATGGCGCGCCTCGCCTTGCGCCCACGGAACCGCGCCGAGGCCGCTTTCGGTGCGCTCGCGATCTCGACGGTCGCTCTCGTCCTCCTCGAGGTCGGGCTGATCGGCGCGGGGGACGCCGCCCGTCCGATGGAGCGGTACGCCATCTACCTGATCCCGCTCGCCGCGATCGCGTTCTTCGCCTACGCGGAGCGCGGAGCGCCCTGGCGCGCCGCCTACATCGGGCTCGCCCTCACGGGTGCGGGCACGGCCTGGCTCCTGGACTTTCCGGTGCGTGCCGGGGAGGGCTTTGCGTTCGATGCTCCGACCTACTCGGTCTATGCGGAGACAGCGGCCTGGCTCGGCCAGGCGAATGCGGCCACGATCTTCGCGGGGGTCCCGTTCCTCGGCGGGCTCGCGCTCGCATTCCTGCCGCTCCGCCGCCGCTTCGTCCCCGGAGTGGCCGTCGCCACGATCGCGCTCCTGCTGCTCGGCGGCGCAGCCGCCTACGCGGGCGATCACGCGATGACGCGCGGGGCGCTCGCGCTGCGAGCAGGCGATCCGCCGGACTGGCTCGACCGCAGCGGCCTCGGCCCCGCGGACTACCTCGAGCTGCCGGGCGGATCCGCGCACTACGGCTGGCTCCTCGAGACGTGGAATCGAAGCGTCCGCCGGCCCCTCCAGCTCGGTCTCTCCGCAGGCGACGGATACTCGACCGGGAAGGCCCGCATCGACCGGGCCGGCCGGTTTCTCGTCGACGGTCGCCCCGAGCCCGCGGGAACCCTGGTCGTGAACGATTACGGAACGGCGATCGACTTCGACGGCGACGTCGTGGCCCGACCCCTCGACGGCCTCACCGCATACCGCATCCCCGCCGGAGCGCACGTCCGCTCGCTGGCGGTCGGAGTCGGCTTCGACCGATGGGCGACGGCCGTCGTGCGCGTCCAGGTCTGGCCGAAGAGCCAAGCGGGACGCGGCTTCTATCGCGTCGCACTCGCGCTGCCACGCTCGCTTGGAGCCCGCAACGTGACCCTGAGCAGCGCGGGCACCAGCCGACACGTCCTCATCCAGCCCGGGGAAACGACGGTCGTCCGCCTCCCGGTCAGAGGCTTCCCGGTGCCCGTCCTCGAGATCCGGACCGACAGGGCCGACTCCGTGGGAGGAGGTACCCCGAACGCACGCCTCGTCGCCGTCCGGATTCCCTCCATTTTCTACGTAGCCAAGGGGCGAAATTGACCATTCAAGGAGTTCACGCGGGCTGCCGATAGCCCGTTTGAGGGACAGAGCTCACCCATGGCGGAAAACTCGTTTTCGATCGACACGCTGCTCGAGCAGATGGTGGCGCACAACGCCTCCGACCTGCACATCACCGTCGGCTCCCAGCCGGCGCTTCGCGTGCGCGGGCACCTCGAGCGGCTCGACGCCTTCCCGGTCATGACCGCGGACCTCACGCGGCAGCTGCTGTACCGGATCATCTCGAGTGAGCAGCAGAAGGGCCTGGAGATCGAGCGGCAGCTCGACCTCTCCTATTCGATCCCGGGCCTGGCGCGCTTCCGTGTGAACATCTACTCGCAGCGCGAGAGCCTCGCCGGTGCGTTCCGCCTCATTCCCGCCGAGCTGAAGAGCCTCGAGGAGCTCGGCCTCCCGACCACGCTCTACGACATGTGCAACAAGCCTCGCGGGCTCGTCCTCGTCACCGGCCCGACCGGCTCCGGTAAGTCGACGACGCTGGCCGCGCTGATCGACGAGATCAACCGCACGCGGGCCGACCACATCATCACGATCGAAGACCCGATCGAGTTCCTCCACCGCCACAAGCGCTGCATCGTCAACCAGCGCGAGCTCGGCCCCGACGCCACGACCTTCGCCGAAGCTCTCCGCGGCGCGCTTCGCCAGGACCCCGACGTGATCCTCCTGGGCGAGATGCGCGACCTCGAGACGATCTCCACGGCGCTGACCGCGGCCGAAACGGGCCACCTCGTCTTCGCCACGCTGCACACCCAGGACGCCGCCTCGACCGTCGACCGCGTGATCGACGTGTTCCCGGCCGGCCAGCAGGGCCAGATCCGGACTCAGCTCGCCGGCACGCTCGAGGGTGTCGTCGCCCAGACGCTCCTGCCGACGGCCGACGGCCAGGGGCGAGCCGCCGCGATCGAGGTTCTTCGCCCGGACGACGCGGTCCGCAACCTCATCCGTCAGGCCAAGATCGAGCAGGTCTACTCGATCATGCAGACCGGCGGCAAGAAGGGCATGCAGACGATGGAGCAAGCCCTCGCCGAGCTCGTCCTGCGTGGAGTGATCGCGGAGGACATCGCCATGGGGCGCTCGAGCCGTCCGGACATGTTGCTCGGCCTCCTCGGCCGCGTCGCCGCCAGCATCGAGGGCGGCGCCGCACCGCTACGGGTGGCGGGGAGCTAGGCCATGGATCTACGGAAAGAGATCAAGTTCTCCGACCTGCTCCCGAAGCGCGGCAAGAGCGAGCCGGCCGCCGAAGCGGTGAGCGACCAGAAGCCTGCGCAGGAGAAGCCCGCGAAGGAGAAGCGGAGCTTTTCGTTCGCGCGCAAGGCGAAGGGCGCCGCCGAGCCGAAGGAGCCGAAGCAGCCGAAGCGGGCCAAGCCGAAGACGCCGAAGGAGCGCCGGCCGGCCCGTCACAAGAAGATCGTCGGGCTCAAGATCGGAGCGTCCCAGCTCGCTGCCGCTCGGGTCGTCAACAACGGCTCACCCGAGGTCGTCCAGCTGGCGCGAGCGGGGCTCGAGCCGGGAATCGTCGTCGGCGGTGAGCTTCGTGAGCCCGAAGCGCTCGCGACTGCGCTTCGCGCCTTCTTCCGCGAGCACAAGCTTCCACGTCAGGCGGTCCGGCTGGGGATCGCCAGCAACCGCATCGGTGTCCGCACATTCGAGATCGGCGGCATCGAGGACCCCAAGCAGCTCGAGAACGCGATTCGCTTCCGCGCACAGGAGGCCCTGCCGATCCCGCTGGAAGAGGCCGTGCTCGACTACCAGTTGCTCGGCGAGACCGTCGACGACGAGGGCGTGACCAAGCATCGCGTGATACTCGTCGTCGCCTATCGGGACCTCGTCGAGCGCTATGTGGCCGCGTGCAAGAAGGCGGGGATCAAGCTCGCCGGTGTCGACCTGGAGGCGTTTGCGCTGCTCCGTGCTCTCGGAGACCGGCCGGCGGATGCCGGGAACGCCGCGATTGTCGTCGCCGCAGTCGGCAGCGACCGCTCGACACTCGCCGTCTCGAACGGTGAGACCTGCGAGTTCACCCGCGTCATCGAGTGGGGCGGGATGAACCTGAACGTCGCGATTGCAAGGGCTCTCGACACTACTCCCTCCGAGGCGGAGCCGGTCAAGCTGTCCCTCAACCTGCTCGAGCCGGCCGAGGCGATGGATCTCGACCCGGAGCGCGCCGCCCGCGTTCGCACGGCTGTCCACGGGGAGCTCCAGACGTTCGCCCGCGAGCTCGTCTCGTCCCTCCAGTTCTACCAGGGGCAGCCCGGCTCCCTCGGAATCGCCGAGATCGTCCTCACGGGAGGCACCGCGCAGATGCCCGGCCTCGACGCGGAGCTGACCCGTCTGATCGGCGCCCGGGTTCGCGTCGGCGACCCGCTGTCACGCGTGGAGCGCGGCAAGAAGCTCGGCGACGGCCATGCGCTCGGCTCCCTCGCCGTCGCCATCGGCCTGGGGATCGAGTCGTGAGAGCGGTCAACCTTCTCCCCAAGGACGATCGCCGGCAGCGCGGTGCGGAAGCGCGGCGGAACAATCCCGTTCTCATCGGCGCGGTCGCCGGCACCGTGCTCGTGACGGCGATCCTCTGCGCCTGGTTCCTGACCGCGAGTGCCGGAGTGGCCGACAACCAGCGGCGCCGCGATGCAGCCCAGTCAGAGCTCGCCGCGACGCCCGTGCCCCCGCCGACCACGCCCCAGTCCTCCGCGCTCGAGCAGGAGAAGGGTGGGCGCGTGACCGCCCTCTCGGCCGTGCTCGGCGGCCGGCTCGCCTGGGATCGTCTCCTTCGCGAGTTCGCCCTCGTCCTCCCGGACGACGTCTGGCTGACGAGCCTCTCTGCGACGGCACCCACGCCCGGAGCTGCCACCTCTACGGCCGGGTTCACGATCAACGGGCGCACGTATTCGCAGGACGGGGTCGCTCGTCTGCTCGCCCGGCTCGCGCTCGTTCCACACCTGAGCACCGTTCAGCTGCAGCACAGCTCGGCGGCGACGAGCGACACGGGCCGCAAGGTCGTCGAGTTCACGATCAACGCCACGGTGAAGGGGGTCGGAGCGTGAAGGGCAAGCCCTCCGCCGCCGTGATCGCCGGAGTCGTCGTCGGCCTGCTCGTCTACGGGCTGGCGGGCTACTTCCTGCTCATCTCGCCGCAGCGCGGCAAGGCCGCCGACCTCAAGAAGGAGACGGCGGCGACCGAGCAGCAGATCGAGCAGTACCGCATGCTCGAGGCGCAGGCGAAGGCAAGTCCGCCGATTCGCGTCGCCGAGCTCTTCCGGTTGACGAAGGCGATGCCCGACACGGTCGACATGCCCGGCGTGCTGCTCGAGCTCAGCCGGGTCGCCCGCGACAGCGGCATCGAGTTCGACTCGATCACGCCGCAGGCTGCGAGCGCTCAGTCCGGCTACTCCAGTTTCCCGATCACGCTCGAGTTCGACGGCAACTACTACGAGCTCGCGGACCTCCTCTTCCGCCTGCGCAGCCTCGTTCGCGTGCACGAGGGCCGCCTGGACGCCCAGGGACGGCTGTTCGTCGTGGACACGATCAGCTTCAGCGAGAGCGAGCATTCGTTCCCGCGGATCAAGGCCAGCATCCAGGTGCACGCCTTCGTGTACGGCGATGCGACCGCGACGGCACCTGCGGCAGCTCCCGCGGCTCCTCCCGCCACGCCGCCTCCCGCGACCACGACTACGACCGCGACGACGACGACTCCCCCGTCGCCGAACACGCCGCCCGAGGGTGCGAGCGCCACAGGGGCGGTGACTCCCTGATGGCGAAGAAGTTCGACGCCAGGGCGAAGGCCAAGCGCACGAAGATCATCGCCGCTGTGCTCGGCGTCCTGCTCCTCGGCGTGCTCGCATACGAGGTGCCCTCGCTCATGAAGACGATGAACAAGAAGCCACCGGCGAACACCGCGGTGGCCACCACGCCGGCGGCGACGCCTCCTCCGGCCGGCGCTCCGCCAACCGGCACTCCGGTTTCTGCAGCCGCGCCGACGAACGGGACTCTCTCCGACTCGGATCCGCCGGCGCAGGCGGACAGCGGCCAGCTGCTCTCGTTCGACCGTTTCCAGAGCAAGGATCCGTTCGCGCAGCAGGCGGTGACACCGGCTGCCCCGGCCGTCTCGCAGAAGCCGACGCCGGCGCTACTGCCCCCGCCCCCGCCGCCACCTCCGCCCTCCGTAGGCGTGACAAAGCCGACCTCGGCCAAGATTTCCGTGAACGGCGCGACAGAGGCGGTGAGCGTCGGCTCGACGTTCCCCGCCTCTGACCCCGTCTTCCACCTTGTGTCGCTGACGAAGAGGAGCGCGAAGGTCGCCATCGCCGGCGGCTCGCTCTCCAGCGGCAATCCGACCGTGACCCTCACGAAGGGCAAGAAGGTCACGCTCATGAACACGGCCGACAGCACCCGCTACGAGCTCGTCCTCGTCTCGGTCTCCTAACCACGCAAGACATGTCCAGGGACCTGGTCCCGGGACACGGGCTGTTGTCCCATGTCAGAACACGACCTGTCCGGTGCCAGGCACGGGGCGTGTTGGAACAGGACCTGTCCGGTGCCAGGCACAGGGCGTGGCGGAACGGAACCTGTCCCGGTGCCAGGCACGCGGGCTTGTCCCGTTGGGCTACTGGCTCGTTGGGACGAAGCTGACTTCGTGGCCGCGGCGGTTCGCGGCTTCGAGCTCGTCCTCGTCGAGAGCGCCGATCCGGACGAGGAGCTCGAACTCGTCGCGCAGGTGCGTCCGCATCATCTCCGGGCCGTCAGTGGCGATCGTGAACGGCACGTCCGCCTGTGCGAACGCGCGAAACGTCTCGCGCACGGCATCCTCGTCGGGGAGCGCCTTCGTCAGCAGATTCGACGTGGGGCAGATCTCGAGCGTGATCTCCCTCGCGCGAAGGTCCGCCATCAGCGCGTCGTCCTGCGAGGCGAGGATCCCATGCCCGATGCGGTCCGGCTCGAGCGACTCGACGACGTCGCGAACCTCGGCGATTCCGTGCTCGCCGCCCTCCTCGCCGACGTGGATGGTCACGCCGAGCCCGGCTGACCGAGCCTGATCGATGAGCGGCGCCAGATCCCGGTACGGATAGGGGCCGTCGCCCGCGGGCCGTGGCCCGGCGATGTCGATCCCGACGATTCCACGAGGCGCGTACCGAATCGCCTTCTCGACGATGATCTCGTTCTGGCGCTCGTCGAACGTCCGGTCCATCATCAGGATGAGCCCGGCACGCACCTGCGGGTACTCGAGGCTCGCCCGGTCGAGGCCGCGGACGGCCGCCATGATGATGTGGTCGAGATCGCGCTCCCCGCCGCGGTTTCGCTTCATCGGGTTGAAGCGCAGCTCGAGCGTCGTGATCCCCTGGGAGCGGTACGCGCCGCCGATCGCCGCGTGCACCGAGCGCTCGACTGCGAGTGGGCTCGACTGGATCAGCTCCGTCCAGCGATAGATCTCGTTGAGCGCGTCGAGGTCCTGCACGCCCTGCGGGTCGGAGACCGTCACGAGCCGCTCGAACTCCCAGAAGTCCTTGACCGGAAGCGCGATCCCCTGCTCGTGCGCGAGGCTCCAGAGAATGTCGGACGCGACGGACCCGCCCAGGTGCGTGTGCAGCTCGGCGAGGCCTCCGTCGACCATCGATCGAGTCTACGCGTGAATGCGCACGGCGGTCCCGAGCGGCACGATCTTCATCAGCGTGGTCAGCACGTAACCGGGGAGATGGAGGCACCCGTTCGTCACGGCTTGTCCCGAGTCCGGATTCCGCGAGCCGTGGATGGCGAGCCGGTCGCCGCCCGACCAGCCCCGAGGCAGGTGAGGCTGTCGGCCCGAGAGCGCCAGGATGCAGCAGCCGTAGTACGGGCCGAAGTCTGCGCCTCGCAGCTTGTCCGTGACGTAGAACTCACCCGTCGGCGTCGGCGTCTTCGGCGCGCCCACGGCGATCGACACTTCCATCACAGCAGGGACGACGCGCCCACCCATGACCGCGCCCTTGGGAAAGACGACGGTCAGCTTTCGCTGCGAAAGGTCAACGTCGATCCGGAGCCGTCGCCGAACCACCCGCAGGGAGCTTGCGTGCACCCAGCCAACCTGCCCGTTCCCGAGCACGGGACTCCTCACGGCCACCCAATCTCCTTTCCGGAACGCGACGGCGAAGGTCTGCTGAGACCCGAACTCCGTGCGCGGGCCGACCGTCGCCAAGACGCGGCCTTCCGGCTTTGCACGCAACGCGATGCGGCGCCCCTCAGGAACCCGGGCGGCGAGACCCTGAACACGCTCGAGACGGGTGGGCGCGACTGGAGGCGGCCGGGGCGCGGCTTTCTCCTCGCCTCCACGCGTCAGGAGCACGATTCCAACCGCGACCGCGCAGAGGGCCAGCGCCCCGCCGGCGACGAAGGCGACCTTGCGGGCCACGCTAGTGCAGCTTCAGGTCGGCGACGCTCACGAGGAGATAGACGCCCTGGTTCTGGAGCACCGGCTGGCCGGTCTTGTCCTTGACGCCCAGGCTGCTTGCATTCTGGGGCGACGCCTTCTTCAGCGTGCCGACGAAGTCGACCTGCTGTCCGGCGTGCACCAGCGGAGGATTCTTCCCCTTCAGCTTGACCTTGACGAGAATCCGCTGGCTGTCGCTCCGCCCGGCCCAGAAGCTGTCGATCCCGGCGACCTGGACGACGCTCACCGACCCGCCCCGGACCTGGCTGGAAACGTAGCGAGACAGGTTTCCGGCGAGCAGCGGATACACGTCCCGCTTGCCCATGAACAGCCGATTTGCCTTGCTGGAAGGCTTCGCGGGGAGCGGCGTCGTCCCGCTCGGCCCCGTCGAGACCGTCGTTGTCGGGGTTTGGGTCGTCGTCGTCGTGGCGCTCGAGCTCTTGTCCTTGTCGCCGCACGAGGCCGAGAGCAGGGGGATGAGCGCGAGCGGTGCGAGCCGGCGGGCGATCATGGGAAGCCAAAAGGTAGCCGGGCGTGCATAGTTGTGCGAGATGAAGGTCGGGATCGTCGTCCCGTATTCGTGGTCGTTCTGGGGGGCCGTCGTCGAGCATGCCGAGCTCCAGGCGGCCGCGCTCGGAGACCTCGGCTTCGAGGTCCGACTCGTGATGGGAAACGATCCGCCGGGCAGCTTCACGCGGGTACTCCACCCTCGGCTCGGTCGTCACGGCGAGCCTCCCGCGGAGGTGATCCCGATTGGCCGCTCCGTGATCGTCCCTGCGAACGGAACGCTTCCGAACATCATCCTCAGCCCGCGCTCGGTGCTCCGCATCAGGCGCGTTCTAGAACGTGAGCGGTTCGACGTGATCCACGTGCACGAGCCGATGACGCCCACCCCGGGCGTGGCGACGCTCGCGCTGGCCCAGTGCCCTCTCGTTGCGACGTTCCATGCGTCCGGGGAGCTGTCGTGGCTCAAGCTCGCCAAGCCGATGTGGGGTTTCCTCCTCGATCGGCTCGACCACCGGATTGCTGTTTCGGAGCCGGCGCGGGAGTCCGCTTCACGGTACTTCCCCGGCGAGTACGAGCTGATCCCGAACGGCGTCCTCCTGCCGGAGTGGGCCGAGCCCGGCGAGCGCGAAAACCGCATCGTCTTCGTCGGGCGCCATGAGCCGCGGAAGGGACTGCAGGTCCTGCTCCGCGCGTGGCCCGAGATCCGGCGCCGCACGGGCGCTCGTCTCAGCGTGATCGGTGCCGATCCGCTCGCCGTGCGCCTGCTCTTCGCCCGGCTGCGCGTGTCCGACGAAGGTGTCGATGTGGTCGGCTTCCTCTCGCAGGGAGAGCTGACCGCAGAGTTGCTGCGCGCCAAGGCGCTCGTGGCGCCGTCGCTCGGCGGCGAGAGCTTCGGCATGGTGCTCACGCGGGCGTTCGCGTGCGCGACTCCTGTGGTTGCCTCGGACATCTCCGGCTACCGCGGGGTGATGGAGCCGGAGGCCGGTCGGCTCGTTCCGCCCGGCGATCCCGCCGAGCTCGCGGACACAATGGTGGCCATGCTCGCAGACGAGCAAACCCGCCAGCGGCTCGGCCGGGCAGCGAGGGTGATCGCCGAGGAACGCTACTCGTGGGTACGAATTGCGGCGCGGCTCGCCGAGATCTACGAGACGCTCGTCGGCTCACGACGAGCGGTCGCGGCATGAATCTGCCGCGCGCCACGTGGATCCGCCTTGCGCTCGTCCTCGCCGGGCTTGCGGCCATGATCGCCCTCTTCGTCTGGCGCGGGCCGGACTGGAACCTCGTCGCCGATGCCTTCCGCTTCGTCGCCTGGGAATGGGTGGTCGCGGCAATCGCGCTCAACCTGCTGTCGGTCGTGGCTCGGGCCGGGGCCTGGCACCAGGTCATCGAGCAGGCGATGCCGTCGCCCCGCCCGCGGTTCCGCACGGTCTTCTCGGCCTTCGGCGTGGGCCTGTTCGCCAATGCGGTGCTGCCCGGCCGAATCGGCGAGCTCGCGCGGGTGGCCGTGCTCACTCGAAACCAACCGCGGGAACGGCGTGGAGACGCCTGGGCGACACTCGTCGGCACGGTGTTCGCGCACCGCGTCTTCGACCTCTTCCCGATGGTGCTGCTGATCGTCTACGTGCTCGCGACGGCCAAGATCCCGCACTGGGCGCTGACGAGCCTGACGATCGCAATCGTCGTCGCCTTCGCCCTCTTCGCGTTCGCTCTCGCGAGCGCGCGCCGCCGCCATCGGTCCGTGCTCGAAGACGGGGGCGGTGTGCGTCGCCTCGTCACGATGGCCCGCTACGGGCTCGGCGTCCTCCACGCTCCCGTTCCTGCGGCCGTAGCGGCGCTGCTTCAGTGCCTGGGCTGGACGTGCCAGCTGTTCGCCGTCTGGGCCACGATGCGCGCGTTCGACATCCATGTGCCGCTCCCCGCGGCCGGGCTCGTCCTCGTGCTGATGAACGTGGCGATGCTCTTCCCGCTGTGGCCGGGCAATGTCGGGCTCGTCCAGGCCGCGGTCGCGCTTCCTCTCGTGTCCTACGGCGTCGCCTATCCGAAGGGCTTCGCGTTCGGCATCGGCCTCCAGGCGATCGAGATGTCGGTCGGCGTCGGCATCGGGTTCATCTTCCTGGCCCGCGAGGGGCTCTCGTTCGCGATGCTCAAGCGCATGCCGGGAGCCGAGCAGGCCGAGATGGGCAACCAGGACCAGGAGGACGAGCCGGTCGAGGAGCCGCCCCGTGCGCGCGCTCGCGTCGCCCGCTAGCTGCAAGGGAGTCCTGTCGGCGATCGAGGCGGCGATGGCTCTCGCCGCGGGCATGCGGAATGCCGGCCTCGACGCGGACGAGCTGCCCGTTGCGGACGGCGGCGAGGGGACCGCGGAGGTGTTCGCGGCCTCGCTCGGCGGAGAGTGGCGGGAGGCGCCCGCGACGGATCCCCTCGGTCGCCCGGTCCGCGCGCGCTATCTCGTCCTGGAGGACGGGAGCGCGGTTGTCGAGGCGGCCGAGGCGGTGGGCCTGCGGTTGCTCGCCCAGGACGAGCTCGACCCGATGAGGACGTCCAGTCGCGGCCTCGGCGAGCTGCTCGTCGCCGTCTCGCAAGAGGCGGCGGGGCCCATCCTCGTCGGCCTCGGCGACACCGCAACGGTCGACGGCGGCGCGGGGATGCTCGAGGTCGCCGGCGACAGGCTTCGGAGCCGCGACCTGCAGGCCCTCTGCGACGTGCGGAGCCCGCTCCTGGGCAAGCGAGGCGCGGCACGGGCCTTTGGCCCGCAGAAGGGCGCCTCCCCCGAACAGGTCGAGGAGCTCGAGCGCCGGCTGGCCGGGATGGACGAGCTTCGGCCGTTTGCCGAGCTTCCCGGTGCCGGCGCGGCGGGCGGCCTCGGTGCTGCAATCGCGTCACTGGGCGGTCGCCTCGTCCCGGGAGCTGCCGTCGTGCTGGAGCGCATCGCCTTCCGCGCGCAGGTGGCCGGCGCGGACCTCGTCGTCACCGGCGAGGGGACGATCGACCGTTCGAGCACCGAGGGAAAGGCGGTGGGAGAGGTGCTTCGATCATGCCGCGAGCAAGGAGTCCGGTGCGAGCTGTTCGGTGGACGCGTCGAGGAAGCTCCTCCGGGCACGAGCCCGCACGCGCTGAGCGGCGACCCGGCACGGGCCGCGGACGATCTCGC
>Ga0184619_10000508_pt1 | contig 13326 bp, 15 predicted proteins | sample PLM0_60_b1_FD_133146 | JGI IMG/M metagenome (GOLD analysis project Ga0184619, IMG submission 133146) | Groundwater sediment microbial communities from an aquifer in East River, Colorado, USA - PLM0_60_b1 | ecosystem: Environmental > Terrestrial > Soil > Riparian zone | place: USA: East River...
GATCGCTGACTCCGCGATTCAGGATGAGTTTTCGCAATGAGGACGGGGTTGAAATGGAAGTTGATCGTCGGCTTCGTGCTCGTCTTTGTCGCCGGCGGCATGACCGGCGCATTTTTCGGCGCGTCTCAGACGCGGCATTTTTTCTTTGCCGAACATCATCGGAGCATGCTGGGCGAGCATATCCGGCACCGGCTGCGCGTGGAGCTCAAGCTCACGCCGGAGCAGGTCACGAAGATTTCGCCACTCATCGACAATGCGACGGCTCAACTCGAACAGATCCGAATTGAGACTGGCCAGCGCGTGCACGAAACAATGACGAAAATGCACCAGCAAATAACGCCGGATCTCACCGACGAACAGCGTGCGAACCTGGAGCGAATCGAATTGCACCATCGACATTGGCGGGGGTTCGGCGGGCCGCGACAAGCTCCGGCTGAAACGCCCGAGCAATAGCGGCGACGCAGGCTGCCAATTGGCGAACCTGGTTGTCACTGGGCCACCATTCTTTTCGCGACAAAAACCAGCTAGAGTTTTTTCGCAACCGAAATACCGAGGATGAAAAAGACCAGGCAAATTACCAGGAAAAGAAAAAAGAGGAATTTTGCGATTCCCGCTGCCGCCGAAGCAATGCCGGTAAATCCGAACAACGCCGCGACCAGCGCGATTATCAGGAAAATTACAGCCCAACGTAACATTTGATCACCTCCTGAAAGGAATTCGCAGGCCGAGGCCGAGCCGCGTCCGAAGATGTCGATCTTAGGGCAGAGTTTCCACAATCTCGCGGAGCAAACCCGGTCCCCGATAGAGGTAGCCGGTGTAGATTTGGAGAAGCTGCGCGCCGGCCTCGATTTTTTCGCGTGCTGATTCCCGGTCACAGATCCCGCCGCAAGCAATCACGGGGATTGTCGATCTTGCCGTAATAGCGCGCACCAAACCGGTCGATTTTTCGCGCAGCGGTCCGCCGCTCAGTCCGCCTTCTTGATCGAGCGCCGGCGGAATCGACGCATGATCGAGCGTTGTGTTCGTGGCAATGATCCCCGCGACTTCGTTTTCCTGGCAGGTCGCAATCAGTTCATCGAGCTGGTTAGGCAAAAGGTCGGGCGCGATTTTTACGAGGACGGGTTTGCGCGTTATTTGGTTTTTGTCACGAATCACGCGCAGCAACTGGGAAAGCGCAGTCGGTCCCTGCAATTCGCGCAAACCCGGCGTATTGGGCGAACTGACATTTAAAACGATATAATCGGCAAACTCACGAAGCAGACGGAAGGAGTAGAGATAGTCTTCGCTCGCCTGTTCCAGCGGCGTGTTCCTCGATTTGCCGATATTGATGCCCACCGGGACCGCAGGCCAGCGCCCGCTCGCGTCCAATTTGCGCAGCCGTTGCGTGATCGCATCTGCGCCATCGTTGTTAAATCCCAGGCGATTGATCAACGCCGCTTGTTCTGGAAGTCGAAAAATGCGCGGCTTCGGATTTCCGGGCTGCGCTTTGGCGGTCACAGTGCCGATCTCAATGAAACCGAAACCGAGCGCGGCCCACGCGGGCAAGGCAACACCGTTCTTGTCGAAACCGGCTGCAAGACCGATCGGGTTCGGGAAGTTTACTCCGAAAAGTGTTTTCGGTTTCGAGCGCGGCTGAAAAGTTTTCAGCGCCCGCAGTGCAAGATCGACATGAGATGCACCGCGCAAGCACGCGACCGCAAAGTGATGCGCTATTTCCGGCTCGAGCGAAAAGAGCAGCGGCCTAACGAATCGCTCGTAGGCATTCACAGCCGGAAGACAGCCTTCCAGGCTATCCTGGCGGACACGTTTCCAGCGTGTCGTTGCGTTGCGATGCGCCGGCGGGCGTCAGGCCCGTCTGCCATGGCAGGCGATGCGCCTGTCTTCCGGTCGCAGTAGTGCCCTAGTCGTTTCATTTGCCGATGCAAAACTGGCCAAAGACGGAATCGAGAATCTGTTCGACCTCGACCGCGCCAATCACTTCACCCACGGCACGCAACGCCTCATTAAGATCGACAGAAACGTATTCCAGCCCGAGTCCGTCGTTCATCGTTTTGCGTGCGCGCTCGCATGCTTCCAGTGCGCGGCGCAAACAATCGCGATGGCGCGTGTTAATCGCCACCGCGCTTTCCGGCCGCAAGTTCTGCTTGGTAATGCGCGCCAGAATTTCATTTTCCAGGTCCGGCAAACCTTCCCCTGTCAGGCAGGAAATGCGCAGCGCATCGAAGTTTTTCCAGTCGCGGTGCTCGGACAAATCGCTTTTGTTCAGCAAGACAATTTCATTCCCGTTCGCGGTTTGTTTTTCGAAATGAGAGGGCTTCGGCACATTGCGATCGACAATGTGGAGACGGAGGTCAGCCGTTTGCAGCGACTGTTCCGTGCGCGCGATTCCTTCGCGCTCAAGTTTGCTGGTCGGTGCTCGCAGTCCGGCCGTGTCGAGCAAGCGAATCGGCACGCCGCGCAGATTGATCGTTTCTTCGATGGTGTCCCGGGTTGTCCCATGAGTTTCGCTCACGATCACGCGCTCGTAACCGAGCAGCCGATTGAGCAAACTCGATTTGCCGGCATTGGTCGTGCCGTAGATCACGACGCGGACACCTTCGCGCAGAATCCGGCCCTGATCCGCGGTCGCAAGCAAGATCGACATTTCATTGCGAATTGAATCGAGTCGCGCGCTCAATCTTTCATCTTCATCAGGGGCGATTCCTTCTTCCGGAAAATCGAGTGACGCTTCGATGTGCGCGATCAGAGAAATCAATTCGTCGCGGAGCGTCCTGATTTTTTCGCCGAGTCTGCCTTCGAGTTGCTCCGTCGCGGAGCGGAGGGCGAGATCGGTTTTGGCGCGAATCAAATCGATGACGGCTTCGGCTTGAGTAAGATCCATCTTGCCGTTGAGGAACGCGCGCTCGGTAAACTCGCCCGGACGCGCGGCACGGGCGCCCGCGCGCAGACAAGCTTCAAGCACGCGCGCGCTTACCAACATTCCGCCGTGACAACTGATTTCGACCAAGTCTTCTCCAGTGTAACTGGCCGGCGCGCGATGGACCGACATCATCACTTGATCGATCAACCGCTCCATTTCATCGACAATCTCGCCGAAGTGCTGGACATGCGACGCAAACTTCGACGGCTTCTCTTTGCCGCGAAAAATCTTGTCAGTGACCGCGATTGAATCAGCACCGGAGACCCGAACCAGCGCAATGGCGCCTTCGCCGGTTGGTGTCGAGATCGCGGCGATCGTGTCACGGGCGATAACTTGTCGATCTTGCGCGGTCAACGATGTCGATCTTTCGAGAGAACTTCCTTCAACGCGGCGATGCATTTTCGATTTTGCTCCATCGTTCCAACGGATACGCGAATCCATTCCGGCAAATTGTAGCCCTCGAGCGGGCGCACGATGATTTTCTGGGCGAGCAGTTCCTTAAAAATCGTAGGACCGTCGCCGACATTTACCATGACAAAGTTTGCCGCGCCCGGAAGGAAGCGGAGCTTCAGCTTCGCGAATTGCTCCTGCAAATATGCGCGGCCGACACCGACAAGCTCTTGCGTTTCGCGCTGATGAGTGCCGTCCTCGAGCGCGGCGAGCGCGCCGGCTTGCGCGATTCCATTGGCGTTGAAAGGCTGTCTCGTTTTTTGGAGTACCTCGATCAATTCGCGCCGGGCAATTCCGTAGCCGACGCGCAAACTGGCGAGGCCGTGAATTTTCGAAAAGGTACGCAGGACGACGATGTCCCGACCGTCGCGAATGTAATGAAGTGTGTCGGGCGGATTATCGAGAAACTCGAAATAAGCTTCGTCGAACACCGTGACGATATTTTCCGGCAGGCGCGAGATGAACTTGTCGATCTTTGCCTGCGGGATCAACGTGCCGGTCGGATTGTTTGGATTGGCGATGAAAATTATTTTCGTTTTCGGCGTGATCGCATTGAGCATCGCCTCGAGATCGTGCTCATAATCCGAGCTGGGCGTCTCGATGGTGTGCGCGCCGAAGAGGGTCGCGATCAATTTGTAGGCGATGAAGGCGTGCTCGGAGACGATCACGTCATTGCCGGGATTTAGGAACGCGTGACCGAGAAACTCGATTACCTCGTTCGAGCCGTTCCCGAGAATGATGTTCTCGCGCGCGAAACCTAGTCTGGCCGCGAGCGCGCTGCGCAAATAAAAACCGCCGCCATCTGGATAAAGCTGCGCGTTTTCCAATGCGGCGCGCATCGCCTGGATTGCTTTCGGCGACGGACCAAGCGGGTTCTCGTTCGAGGCGAGTTTGATGATTGCGCCTGGATCGACCTGGAGCTCGCGCGCCGTTTCCTCGATCGGCTTTCCAGGTTCATAAGCAAAGAGATCGCGTAATTGCGGATTGGCCCTGGCCCAGATCGAAGTCATGGGCGCAATTTAGACGGAAGTGCGGCAAGCTTCCAGCCTGCCGGAACCCAACGGTTCGCAAGTTAGAAACTTGCGCCACAGAACAAAAAGCTGTTCAGCTCGCGTGATCTGTCTCAACGTTTCCGCCGTTATGAACAGCTTGCATTTTCTAGCCGAAACGAAGTTCTTCGGGCTCGCCCTCACTCCTTGGAAGATTATCGGCCTAAGTGGCAGCATCATTTTCGGCCTGCGCTTCTTGATCCAGTGGATCGCTTCGGAGCGGGCGCGCAAGAGCGTGATTCCTTTTGGGTTCTGGGAATGCAGCGCTCTGGGGTCGTTTTTATTGCTCGCTTACTTCGCGATTTACCGGCAGGATTCTGTGGGGATGCTGCAAAGCGCGCTTCCGCTCCCGATTTATCTCCGCAATTTGTATTTTCGCTACACGCACCACGAGCCGAAGCACGCCGGGAGCCAACCGCGCGTGGAAGAGTAATTTGGCGGGATGCAATTCTGATTTTAGATTCAAACGATGATTGCGGATGGCAAAATCATTTACCTCGATAACAACGCCACCACGCAACTCGAGCCGGCCGTGGTGGAGGAGATGCTGCCGTTCTTGACGGAGTTTTACGGCAATCCGTCGAGCGGTTACCAATTTGCCGGGCAAGTGCGGAAGGCAATCGATCAGGCGCGCGAACAAGTTGCCTTTCTGCTTGGGTGCCAAGCGAGCGAGATCGTTTTCACGAGTTGCGGAACTGAATCAAATAACGCGGCCATCAATTCCGCGCTTCAGATCGATTCTCCCCGCAAACACATCGTCACCACCGCGGTAGAGCACAGCGCCGTCCTGCGGCATTGCGAAGCGCTCGCCAAACGCGGATGCGAAGTAACATTTCTTGGCGTCGATCGAGACGGACACATCGATCTTGGCGAGCTCGAGAAAGCAATCCGGCCAAACACGGCCATCGTCTCGGTGATGTGGGCCAATAATGAGACCGGGGTCTTGTTTCCAGTCGGAAAAATTGCGGAAATTTGTCGCGAGAAAGGGGTATTCTTCCACACCGACGCGGTGCAGGCGGCCGGAAAAATTCCGATCAGGGTGGGCGAATCGCCGATCAATTTTCTCTCGCTCTCCGCGCACAAATTTCATGGACCAAAAGGCGTCGGCGCACTCTATGTTAAGCGGCATTCTCGTTTTCAACCGTCTATCATCGGCGGCGGTCAGGAGAACGGGAGACGTGCCGGAACAGAAAATGTCGCTTCGATCGTCGGATTGGGAAAAGCTTCTGAGCGCGCCGCCGAATCCATGGCGGAAGAAGAGACTCGCGTGCGCGCCATGCGCGACCGTTTCGAAAACGGAATTCTGGAAGCCGTGAGCGGTGCGTCAATCAACGGCGATCGCATGGCGCGGCTCCCGAACACATCGAGTTTTTCTTTTGGCGGAATCGATTCAAATGCAGCGCTGCTGCTATTAGACCGATGTGGCGTGTGTTGCTCAGCGGGCTCGGCGTGCCGTACCGGTTCGGCAGAGGCTTCGCACGTGCTTCGCGCGATGTACTTGAACGAGGATCGTGCGCGAGGGAGTCTGCGTTTCTCGTTCGGCCGGTTTAACCCGGAGATGGATGTCGATCGAGCGGTGGAGATCATGCCGAAGGTGATCGACAAGTTGCGCTATTTATCAACGGCAACGCCGAGATCCGCCGTGACGGCGCGGGCTCTCGGTGTGTAGTGTAGCTTCCGCGCTGGCAAGCAGCTGCGTGGGTGGGGTTTGTGCGCTTTCGCCGGAGAAGGATCGAGGGCGGTTTTCGGTACGCTTACTGCTCCATCGGAGCGTGTTGAATTTCCATAAATACCATAATCTGCGGCACGCCTCTGTAGGCTTCACCATGATGGAGGCCATTGTCGCCATCTCGGTGCTGGGAATCGGCGCTGCCTCCACCATCGGGGCGCTGACCAAGTTCAATTCGATCGCGGCCATAAGCCGCAACGCGACTGGCGCTTACACGGTCGTAATGAACCAAATCGATCTGTTCGAGTCGATGAGCCCGTTCAATCCGCAGAAAACAAATCAGGATCCGGACCCGTGTACTGGTCAACTTAACACGGCCCAGATCCCTAAGGATACCTGCAATAATCCTCCGACTTACGATATGACCGTCGGAACGCATACAATCGGTTATAAAAACCCTGTCACCGGGGTGGTCTCCAACCAATGGCCGGTCTATCAATACAAAGATCCAGGCACCGGGATGACCGTCGTTGTTCAGGGCACGCTGACGATCACGGTGACCGACATTTCCGCCGCAAATTTCCCCAACACATATATGGCCGTCGCGACGATCACGTATAGCTACCTTAATCACGACGGGGTACACCAACCAAAATATTCATTTTCGATGACCGCCATCCGCACTTCTGACATATGAAACTTCCCCCGACCACTCGCGGCTTCAAGCTGATCGAGCTGATGTTTACGACCGTGCTAATCGGCGTGGTCGGCCTCATTATTTACTCGCTACTGAATACCGGCATGGTTCTGGGCGCGAAAAACACGGCTGTGAACACTGCACATCAGCAGGCGCGGGTCGCCATGCTAAAAATGGTCCAAAACTTGCATTCGTCCGTGTCGTTGCCAGCACTGGCGAATGCCAGCGGCACGCCATATCCATCACCGGTGCCCGCTTTCGCTGAGGGAATTGCGTTCCAACAGTGGTCGTCCGGGCCGCACAAAATCATCGCGGGTGGCAGCGGTCCGCTCGGTGATTACACGACTAGCGACACAATGATTCACATAAGGGTCACGGGAGCTTCATTACCGACCCGTGGACAGCGGCTAATCATCCCCACTCATCAAATTGAGGCTGACGTTACAGCCCTAAGCGGAACCAGTAATAACCTCCAGGTGACGATGGATAATTTCCTTGTGGCGCCTCTCACGCCGGGCAGTTACCAGCTTCCGAATGGCAGCTGGGCCAGTCACACTCTGCCAGTAGCGATCAATGGAACGGGCAGTAGCATTGGAGATATTGTTTGCTTCATCGCCGACCGCTGTTCGTATACCGTCGCAAATACCGCACTCAGTTGGCGCAACCAGGGCGTTCGCGTGATTGTGAATGATATCACCAACGACAAACCGTTTAGCACGCCAACGACTCCCGCTGGCGCCCTTTACTACCGATCCGTGGCTGCGGTCGATCTTTCCACGGCCGATCTTCAGTACAGCAACCGCGGTTTCAAATCAGCAAACGTCCTACTGAATGGGCAAGTTCCCATGAAAGCACGACTCACTCACTACCAATGAAAACGACCTTTCGCCAACGACAATCGGGCAGTTCACTCATCGTTGTAACTTATGTTACCGCGGCACTGATGGTCATTGTCGGCATAGCGGCTGAATACAGCATGAACATCAACCGGCACGTGCAGCGCAGCAATACGCTTGAGAGCGCAATCGCGACCGGGGACAGTTGCCTGGATATTCTATTTGGCAATTGGAGATCCATCTGCCGCCAGCCGCTAAACGTCAACCTGGCGTTACCAACCAACTCATTTACCGCGATCCCGCTCCCGACATCGTCGATGTTTCCCAATATTTCGAACTTCGGCGCCAGCGCATCGGACTATTACGGAACCAACCTTCCAAATCCTCCTACTATTTCCAATTTCAAAGTGGTGGCGGTAGACGCCGAATGGACTGCTACGCCGACACAAACAGCAACACCAATTCCCATGCTTGGCCAAGGTAGCACCGCAACCAGTACCACAACCACAGTAGTTTACAACTATGTCGCCTCGGCCGACGTCACGCTGCCGGCAGTAAACGGGAATGCAGTGGCAAAAGTCCGGCGCGTATTTCAAAAGCAGCAGCTCTCGCCATGGAACTTTGCGATTTTCTATCTCGATCCTTTGGAAATTCATCCCGGGCCTCCGTTCACCGTGACGGGCTGGGTGCATACGAACTCCAATCTTTACACCGCTCACAGCACCCTGACTTTTGCTGAGAAAGTCACATACGCCTCGGATTGGTTCATCAACTTCAAGCCCGGCGATCAGCAGCATAACGCGGACACACCCGCCAGCCCTCACTATCCAGGTAATCTTCCGCCAGCCCGCGATCAGGCGCTGCAGCCATTTGGGATGGACTCGACGCAGATATTTGGTGGTCCGCCCAATCCGAATACCGCTGACAGTTATCGCGAATTGATCGAGCCGCCAAACGCCGGCTATACGGATCCTCTGGTGGCCTCCCGTTATTGGAATCAAGCCAGTGTCGCGATCAAAGTCGACGCGAGCAACAACGTGACGATTGGGACGCCCAATCCCACGAATGGGACTATTACTCCCTTTCTCACCACGAACCCGCTTTATCAGATGTTCAGCAGTGCCATTAGCACGAACCAAACGATTCAGGACAACCGCGAAGGGGCGAATATTCGCCTTGTGACTCTCGATCTTAGCAAAATCCTCCAAGTCGATAGCAACGGCAATCTGCTGAATCCACCCGCCTACAAGTCGTCGAGTTTTAACGGGATCGTTTACATTTACGATAGCAGTGCAAGCTCCAGTGCAAGACGCGGAGTTCGTTTGACGAAGGGTTCCAAGATTCCGCCGAGCGGATTGACTGTCGCAAGCCAGAATCCTGTGTATGTCCAGGGCGATTTTAATACCGGCGGAACTCCTCCATCGAATGGGAATCCTAGCGATCCAACGAGGCCGCAGGTTTCGGGCTATACTCGCGCTCCGACTTCGATTTTTGGCGATGCGGTCGACATTCTTTCAAATTCCTGGAACGATGCGAATTCATTCGGAGGAACCAGCTCACGTATTGCCAGCAACACGACCGTTAATGCCGCGATTGTTTCGGGCATTGTTCCGACCGCTCCCGTTGGAGGCGACGGTTCCTACAGTGGCGGCGCCGAAAACTTCCCTCGGTTTTTGGAAGATTGGTCGAGCGCCAGGCTCACATACTACGGCTCGATGGTGGAGCTTTACAAGAGCCAGCAATCGATTGGCGAATGGGGAAGAGCCAACGTGTATGTGCCGCCCACTCGCCAGTGGTATTTTGATACCAATTTTAGGACCATTTCGCCACCGGGTGGGCTGATGATTTACACCTACGTCAAAGGCAGATGGTACGTTCTTTAGTTCTAACATTCATCTCCTTGATCCTTGTCGCTGCTGCGCGTGCTGACTTGCAGCTCACTCCGAGGAGCTCCCAGTACGAACTGGACGGAGTGAAATTCAAGCAGCTTGCCTTCTCCGACGGCGGCGTCAAAGAGATCACCTACGCACCCCCGCGCGGCTGGGATTATTCCGGCAGCGATAATCAGCTTACCTTGCATCCTCCGAATAAATCGCAAGCCGAGGCGACCATCTCAACGGTTTCTCTCGCGCAGCCGACTAGCTTCGACGATAAAACTGTGAAGAAGCTGGTGGACGAAGCGATTGCCTCGGTCCCTCATGGCAGCAGCAACGTTCAGCTCATTTCGCAGGAAAAAGACCCGCTGATGATCGAGCGCAAAGAAACCTTTCTCGTTATCCTCGCCTACACCCTCTATGGCGAAAACTACAGCCGCTCGATTCTATTTCTGAACCGGGGGAAGGAACAAATCCGATTTCATCTTGCCTGCCGTCAAACCGATTTCAAAGAGTTGCAGAAGGCATTTCTCGGCAGTCAATATTCCTGGCAGAATCTTTAATTTCTGAAGCGATCCGCTCGATTCCGCAGCAGCGAGATAGCCTTCGCATAGATAGCTCACTGGCAGGAAATGGCAGGCAGGTCTTCTCATACCCGCGCTCGCGCCGGGCTTTGGCCAAACTTGCTTCTCGATCTGGATCGACAAGCGAGCAATTCACTCGGCCTTCCCTGGCCGTCACGTCGTCTGATTTGACGGTGCGCGGACGCTTTTGGAGCGATTCGTCCAACTGCTTCACGATGAGTTCAGCTTAGGGCAACTACGATCGCAGCGCAGCGTCCGGCAATACGATCCATGCGATAACTGGCACGTCTTGTTCCTGGGTTAACCGAGCATCGCGAGACAAAAATGGCAGCAAGAAGCGGGTGGGCATGGCGCCTTTCTGATGCCAAACTCTTTCCATGAACGATTACGAACGTGTGGCAGCCGTGATCCGATATCTGGATCGACATCATACTGAGCAACCCGATCTCACCGAGCTGGCGCACAGCGCCCGGCTCAGTCCCTTTCATTTTCATCGGCTCTTTTCGTCGTGGGCCGGCGTGACCCCAAAGGATTTTTCAGCCGGGAAATTTCCGCGCGCTCGCCATTGCGCGCGGACGAACCGTACCGGATTCACGCCCACGCTGCCTAACGAATCGCAAGGCTTGTCCTGAGCGTAGTCGAACGGATCGACAATCTCGTTCGCGCGAATATTGTGCGGTCAGATGTTGGAGACGCCGCATGATCCGGGTTCTTCGCGTTACGAACATGCCGCCCATGGCCTGCGCCGTCGCGATCTCGATACTGATCCGATTAAACAATTTTCAAACTGGTTCACTGCAGCGATTGAAGCAGGCATTCGCGACGTCAACGCCATGAGCCTCGCCACCGCTGGGCAAGACGCGAAGCCCTCGGTGCGCGTTGTTTTACTAAAGGGATTCGATCAAGACGGCTTCGTCTTTTTCACAAATTACGAAAGCGAAAAAGGAAAACATCTCGAGGCCAACCCATACGCCGCGCTTGCGTTCTATTGGATCGAACTGGATCGCCAAATCCGGATCAGCGGCGCGGCGGAGAAAACTTCGCGCCAAGAATCCGAGCGTTATTTCCATTCGCGCCCACTTGGCAGCCAGCTTGGCGCATGGGCCTCTCGTCAAAGCGAAGTGGTCGATGGGCGCCGCGTGCTCGACGCGCGCATGGTGGAAGTGAGCGAGCGTTTTGGCGACAAACCGATCGCGTTGCCGCCACATTGGGGCGGTTATCGCGTGAAGCCGGAAATTATCGAATTCTGGCAAGGGCGTCCAAATCGTTTGCACGATCGCTTTCGTTATACGTTGCAAGCAAACGGTGGGTGGCTAATCGACCGGCTTGCGCCGTAGTCTCATGAGCAAAAACATGGGCGCTACGATCGACATGGTGGATCGAGCACTCCCTTGCCGCCAGTCGGACGAACTCGTCCTGTAGCGAGCTCGATGGCAAGGCAAACGGCAAAGCCGCATACTTTTGCTGGCGACGCCGACGGCCATAAACTATCTGAATGGTCAGAAAATTGGCGGCGAAGCCGCATTAGTTAGCATTGCCCTGACAGCTGCCGGGCCGATCCACCTTGCGGTAACATGAGTAAAAATGTGGACTATAAGATCGACATCGTCCGCGGCGACATCACTCAACTTGATGTCGATGCCATCGTCAACGCTGCTAACTCGACGTTGCTTGGCGGCGGCGGAGTCGATGGCGCCATTCATCGCGCCGGTGGACCGGAGCTTCTCGCGGAATGCCGCACACTCGGTGGTTGCCGGTCTGGCGAAGCGAAAATCACTCGCGGATACAATTTGCCCCCGCGTTTTGTCATTCACACCGTCGGCCCGTTCTGGACCGGCGGTCATCGCGGCGAACCAGAAGTGCTGGCGAACTGTTACCGAAACTCACTCCACCTCGCGCTCGAAAACTCTGTCAAGACCATTGCGTTTCCGGCGATCAGTTGCGGCGCATACCGCTATCCAATCTTGGCAGCGGCCAAGATTGCCGTCGAAACAAATCGAGAGTTCCTGGCCAACAACGACAAAATCGACAAGGTGATCTTCGTTGTCGCGAGTGACGAGATTCGCGCCGCCTATCAGCGAGCGCTCGACCGTTGATTTTTCTAAAATCCGCTGCGGATCCCCCGATCCGGATCGCGCGGCCCGATGTCTTGCCTCGGCTTTGCCCACGCCGCATGTACCGTATGTCGAGCATGGTCCCACGGAAGTGCTTCTCCCGCTTTGTGCCGTTCGTAGTCGAGGGCGAGGTCGTCTTCGATTTCTTCGTACGCCTTGCCCGGATATTTATGAAACCCTTCGTAACCGGTGCGATAGGCCGCTGCGTAATCTTCGTAAGAAACGTTTTTCTTCGCATACGGCTGCTTTCCGTGATGTTTGCGCCAATATTTCTCTTCAGTAGTTGGATTTATAGCTTCTGCCACTCCATGTGCACCATACGCCGCGGCGATGCCACCGACGACTGCGCCGGCCGCCGCACCCACCGGCCCGCCGATGGCGGCCCCAATGGCTGCGCCGGCCACACCGCCGCCAGCCGCTCCCACTCCTGTCCCGACCGGATGAGATCCCGGCGCTCCTGTTAGCGGATCGACATTCTTTTTCGCATCTTCCTTGGATTTCTCTTTCATGCTCGCCTAATTACTTCGAGTTTCGTTTAAGCGATGGACGTGAGGAACAAATGAGAGGCGCAGATCGGCGACGAATTACGAATCATTTATATGATGAATCCAAGCAGCGACGAATTTAAGGAAGACGAACCGTTGGCTGCGTCGATGCAGTCGCGTGAAGAGCAAACTTCATCCGAAGCGGAAGGCCGATTGCGGCGAACTGCGCACAAAGTTTCGGCGACGGCCGGCGACACTTGGGCGCAGACGAAAGAGAAAGCAGGCATGGCCCGCCAGCGCACGGAATTTTTCCTGCGCGAAAACCCCGTGCCTACCATCCTGGGCGCGCTCGCCCTCGGTCTCGCCATTGGATTAGCGATCCGCTACGCTTCCAGCGCCGAGGAGAAGGAAATCGAGTCGAAACCTTCGCTGGGAAACGTGCACTGGGGTTTTCTTTCGCTGCCTTTCCTCTGGCCGTTCTTCAAATCGCTGAAGGAAAAATACCGAGACTCGGCCGAAGCGGTGAAGGAAGGCGTCGATCGCGCCAGCAACATAGACATTCACCGCTACACAAAACCGATCCGCAAACGCTGGAAGGCGTGGATGAATTGAGGTGGATCGCCCCGGCAGCTGCCGGGGTGATGCCAC
>Ga0184619_10000510_pt1 | contig 13291 bp, 7 predicted proteins | sample PLM0_60_b1_FD_133146 | JGI IMG/M metagenome (GOLD analysis project Ga0184619, IMG submission 133146) | Groundwater sediment microbial communities from an aquifer in East River, Colorado, USA - PLM0_60_b1 | ecosystem: Environmental > Terrestrial > Soil > Riparian zone | place: USA: East River...
CGGCTACAGCAGCGTCAGTCATTCGCTGCGCGATCTGAAGGTGAGCGGGTTCCTCGGACCCAACCGCATCTGGAACGGGTTCGGTAGCAGCGCCGACACGACTTCCCGTCACGAGGAGCTGTCGTCGCGCAAGTACACCGGTCTCTCGGTGGACACGCTCAAGGCGGTCACATTCGTCGACGAGCGCGCGGCACACCCCTATCCGCTCTCAGGCGTGGCGGTCAGAGTCGTGGATTACACGGTGGTCTCAACCGGCAAGGAGCTCGAGACCAGGACCGTTCACAAGCGTGTGGTCGTAACGTTCAATGGTACTTCGGAGGTGCCGATCTCACTCGGCGATTACAGCTGCGTCCTCCACCTCGACACCCACAAAGTGGAAGCGTGTAAGTAGACCAGAGCTTGTTGCCCAAGAAAAAAGGGGTAGCGTCCACGCTGCCCCTTTTTTCGTCTACCGGCGAAAACCGGTAGTTCGCTGGGACATTTTGAATTAGACACAGGAACCTCTTGCGTGGTTGGCCGGGCGCGTTTATACCTTAGCGATTAATCCCTGCATCGTGCCTGACACCCGTCCCGCCCGAGCATGCAGATCGCGACGTACGTCCCGTTGGCTCCGGCATTTAACATTGTCGATTCGAGAGACTGCCAGGCTGAGCTACCGCTCGGCGCTGGGCGATTTCTCTTTGTAGGTATCTCCAAGCCCTTCACCTAACCCTTCGAGGAGGCGAGCCGACTAAGAAGGTCGGCGAAAGCGCAACAAGACACCGCGCCCAAGTAGTGCTGCAAGCCCAGACAATCTTGCATTGGAGCAACTCAACATGCGCATGAAAAGTTCTCTCAACATCGCGTTCGTGGTCCTGAGCTCGTTGGTCGTGTTGGCCCCCGCTGCGGCATGGGCGCAGGTATCCATAACAGGGACAGTGCTATCGGAGGCTGGGCACCCACTGGCGAACGCCAACGTCTTGATCCCCGAGCTGAACATCTCTGTAGGGACGAACAGCGAGGGCCACTACACAATAGCGGTTCCTGCCAGCCGCACGAACGGTCAGTCTGTGACGATTCGTGTACGTCACATCGGCTTTATTCCTAATTCCAAGCCTATCGCCCTCACCCCCGGCGCTCAGACCGCAGATTTCTCGCTCCGAGAAGATATCAACCGCCTCGCGGAGGTCGTCATCACCGGAGTCACGGGTGCGACCGAGCAGACCAAGGTGCCATTCTCCGTGAGCACCGTGAACGCCGAGGATCTGCAAAAGGTGCCCGCCAGCAGTCCGCTGACGGCGCTCGCCGGAAAAGTGCCCGGAGCGAATATCCTGTCTGAGTCGGGACGCCCCGGCGCCAGCCCGTCGGTGCTGCTTCGCGCGCCGACATCCATCTCCACAAACGCTACGGGCGCTTCGCCGGTTTACATAATTGATGGCGTCACGCTCAGTGACCAGCTCGCCCAAACTGGCGGCGGAGGCCTCCCCAGCATCAACGTCAACGACATTGAGAGCATCGAAGTCGTGAAGGGTGCAGCGGCCTCCTCGATTTACGGAGCGCGCGCAGCACGCGGCGTGATCTCGATCACCACCAAACGCGGCAAGAGCATGGGCGAGGGATTCCGCTGGGGAACCCGCACCGAGTATGGCACCAGCAATATCGAGCACAACGTTCCGATCGCTCAGACGCACGGTCTCCGACTCGATGAAACCGGAACCCGATTCTGCATCAACGTCAGCGGCTTCGCGCAGAACTCGTGCGCGCGCTCTATCAACTACGGATCGGAAGTCGACCGGATCAACAACAACCCGGGCCCCAACGCACTTTCCTCAAACACCTTCCCCATAGATCCGGGCTCTACGCTATCGAGAACGACGCCGGGTGACCCACTCCGGAACATGTTCCAGAACGAGCTCTGGCCGGGAACGAACTACGACGCCGTCGAGCTGTTCGCTCAGCCAAAGCCGTTCTGGCAGCAGAACCTCGACCTCCGCGGAAGGACTGGCAACACATCCTACTACGCGAGCGGCAACGTGTTCAATCAGGGTGGCTCGATCAAGTTTCTTGACGGTTTCCAACGGCAAAGCGCCCGCCTGAACGTCGATCACACCATCCATGACTGGACATTCGCCTTGAGCAGTTATTTTGCCCGCGACGCAAAGGATGGGTTCGACCAGGAGGACGGCGGTGGTGCTTTCTTCCGTCTCACTCGTGCGCCGCCGATTGCCGCTCTTGACAAGCGGGATCAGTTCGGCCGGCTGTACATCCGCACTAACCTGCAGGGTGGCGGTTCCCAAAACTACAATCCGCTTTACTACCTGGAGAATCAACGGCAGACCGACAGGACAAGCCGGTTCATCGGGGGTGCCACCGCACAGTGGCGGCCGCTCGAGTGGGCGCAGATGGATTTCAACTTCTCCTATGACGGCGCCAACACCTCGGCTCAACAATTCCGCGACAAAGGCTTCCGCGACACGCAGGGCGCGGAGAAGGTGCTGAATAGAGGATTCCTGCGGAAGCAGAACGAGGAGCAGCAGCAGTACAACACGAGCACCAACCTCGTGCTGACGAGGACCTTGTTCGGGGACTTCAACGCTCGTACGACGTTCCGGTATCTGTATGAGCAGTCGAAGTATGACTACCGTCGCTCGCAGGGAACTACACTCGCGGCCATCGGCGTTCCAAGCTTGAACAATCCAGGCACCGACTTTTCCCTCACGTCGACGCTGCAGGAAACGAAGAGCATCGGCTACTTCGGCGGGCTCGGATTTGACTGGAAGGATCGCTACGTCTTCGACGGCCTCGTTCGCCGGGACGGCAGCTCGCTCTTCGGGCGAGCACACCGCTGGAGCACGTTCGGCCGCGCGGCAGCAGCGTGGCGGTTATCGCAGGAGCCCTGGTGGTTCATACCGAAGGTAAACGAGCTAAAGCTTCGCGCCGCAGTCGGTACGGCTGGAAACAGGCCGCCGTTCTTTGCGCAGTATGAGACGTTCTCACTGACTTCGGGCACGATCGGAGGCCAGGCGACCTTCGGCAACAGAGAGCTCAAGCCCGAAACAGTCCGCGAGACAGAGATCGGCATCGACGCCGAGCTGTTCAACCGCGTCGGTCTTGGCTTCACGGTGTCGAAGACGCAGGCGAAGGACCAGATCCTGGCTGTACCAGTGGCCGCTTTCTTCGGTCCCTCCTTGCAGTACTCCAACGCCGGACAGCTTGACGGCCAGACGGTTGAGTTCTCACTGAACATTCCAATTATCAACCGCAGCAATCTCACGTATTCAATGCGCGGAAGCTACGACCGCTCGTACGCAACGATCACCAAGCTCAACGTACCGCCATTCACCTTCGGCTCGCAGGCTCAGGGAACCGACAAGCTTTTCCTCGCGAAGGAAGGCGAGCGCTACGGGACGTTCTACGGCCGGAAATACGCCGGCAGTTGTGCCGACCTACCGGCTGTACTGGCGGCGTCCTGCGGCCCAGGACTCGATTTCCAGAAGAACAGCGATGGGTACATCGTATGGATTGGCACGGGGAATTCGCCGGCCGACGGCATCACGAAAAACCTCTGGCAGGCTAAACTTCCGGGGAACTCGCCATTCTACACCACGAGCAACGCGGGAGACGCCACCAAGATCCACCCCAGTGTGGATGTCAGCTGGGGCATGCCTATCGTCATGCGCGATAGCGTCGGGATCGCGCGGCTTCTGCCGATGGGTAACGCGCTGCCCAAATACCGTTGGGGCCTCTCGCAGACCTTCAGGTTCAAGGATTTCAGCGCCTACGCTCTCCTGGACGCAGCAATTGGGCGGAGCGTTTACAACCAGGGCCGTGGCTGGGCATTCCTCGATTTCCTTTCCAAGGATGACAATCAGCGGGGCAAGAGCGTCGAGGATGCGAAGCCGCTCGGCTACTACTATCGCGCGGGCCAACCTGACAACACTGGAATCGGCGGGTTGTACGATATTCTGGGCCCGAATTCCAGAATGGTGGAGGATGCCAGTTACAAGAAGCTGAGGGAGGCCAGCGTGTCTTATCACCTTGGCAACGTCCCCGGCCTAAATGGCGACTGGACCGTCAGCCTCGTGGGGCGCAACCTGAAAACGTGGACGAAGTACACCGGCTTCGATCCTGAGGTTGGTTTCGGTGCCGTCAGCGGTAATGGTGGCTCGGGATCTAACTCGTCCGGCTCAGCCGTGATCAATGCGGTCGATGCGTTCACGTTCCCGAACACCCGTACCTGGACTTTCTCGCTTTCCACAAGCTTCTAAACAGCATTTGCCGTTGGCGCGGAGCATTTTCGTCCGCGCCGATGGCGCTGCTAACTGAGGATTCCAAATGCGAAAGCTCAGTTTTTTGACAGTTGGCATCGCCGTCGCGCTCGTTGCCTGTAAAGCAGACCTCGGCGTACCCAACACAAACAATCCGGACATCGACCGCGCGCTTGCGCGGCCGGGGGACGTAGAGTCATTCATCATGAACTCTTACGGCCAGATGCAACAGGCTGCCTTTGGCGTGAACGGCTCTATAATGCCTTCTCTGCTGACGATGTCGTTCGAGAACGCGTCGGGGCTTGCGAACTGGGGAATGGGCCCGCGTAGTGCCATGCCGCGCGCCGCGATCGCCAACAGCCGCGGCAACCCGTACGAAGTCGAGAACAACGTTCAGTATTCGAGGCTGCCGCGCGCGGCCCGCGTCGCGGCAAACGGAGTGGTCGCGCTTCGCAAACCCGGTTTCACCATCGGATCGGTGGCATCGGATCAGCGAGCGATGGCGTTCGCTTACCTCGTCATGGGCGCAGCGAACGGCAACCTCGCGCTCGTTTACGATTCTGTCTCCGTTGTCACTCCTGAAGACGATATCTCACAGGGCGCGCCAGCGAATCTCCTCGGATACGCGGAAGGGATGGTCATCGCGCTCAAGCAACTTGACTCGGCTATTGTGATCTCAGGGCGCGCGCCCGGCTACACGCTTCCCAGTACCGCCATCAACGGAACCGCGTTCACCTCCGCGGAGGTCATACAGATTGCACGCGAATGGAAGGCGCGGCTTCGCGCGGGGGTGGCTCGAACTCCGGCGGAACGTGCCGCAGTCAACTGGGACGCGGTGATCGCAGATGCGGGCGCTGCGCTTCCGACCGATCTCAACATCACCATGTCGAATGCCACCGGTTCGGTCTGGACTGTAGCCACGGCCCAGCACGAAGTATGGGACACCTGGACACAGCAAAGCCCGATGATTATCGGGATGGCTGACAGCGTGCGCCCCGGTGGGGCGGCATGTGCAGGCGGGGATTGCTACGATGCGTGGCTGGCGACGTCTCTCAACTCCCGGTACCGGATCCTCATCAAGACCGCGGACCAGCGTTTCCCTCCGGGCGAGACCAGAGACGCACAACGGACTAGCTCGGGTGCCGCCGGCGTAGACTTTCCATCACCTCCGCGAGCGAACCTGTACTTCAAAAACCGCCGGCCGATCGATCCGACGGGCGAGGCATGGGCCGTCTCGCAGTACGATTTCTATCGTTACCAGGAATTTTGGAAGACTTTCAACGGCCCGATGCCGGTAATGACGCGGGCCGAAATGGATCTGCTGATGGCGGAGGGCTACATCCGGAAGGGTGATTTTGCGAACGCGATGACCAAAATCAACATCAGTCGAGTGGCCAACGGCAAACTTCCGCCCCTGGCAGGCATCACTTCGCTAACTGATCCGATCGGCACCTCGGGCTCGTGCGTTCCGCGCGTTCCGCAGCCGCCCAACTTCAACACCGCGGCCTGCGGCAACATCATGGAAGCCATGAAGTGGGAGAAGCGGATGGAGGCCATCCTGACACACCTGGGCGCCTGGTTTATCGATAGTCGTGGGTGGGGCGACCTCCCGGAAGGCACGCCGTTGCATTTCCCTGTGCCGTTCCAAGAGATGGATGCGCGCGCGAAGCCGTCGTACAACCTCGGCGGCGTGGGCGGGGTCGGGTCGGCAGCGCGTGGCACGTATGGCTTCTGAGGTCTGAGTTCGTTGGGATCTTTGACACGCTTCGGAGCTCTCGCGGTACATCGCGCAATTCGCCCGATGTACCGCACTGCGGTCGTGGGCCTGTATCGGGTCCTCGCGGCGGTGGGGATCGCATCGATGCTTGTCTCCAGCACCGGTTGTTATACCTACCCCGCGCGCCCCGCTACCGAGGTAGCTCCGCCGGCGGTGGTATCCGTCGACATTACCGACGCTGGACGGATAGGGCTCTCGGATCAAATGGGCACCGAGGTGAAGCGAATCGACGGGCAGGTGGTACAGCGGTCTGATTCCGCGATTCGCTTGATGGTGACCGAGGTCAGCTTTCTGAACGGAACATCGAATAAGTGGCAAGGACAGGAAGTAACACTCCGGCCACTGGACGTTAAGTCACTGCAGCAACGCACCTATTCACGACCGCGAACGGTCCTGGCGACGATCGCACTGGGTGGTTTGATCGCGCTGGCAATAGTCACCAAAGGTTTCAGCAGTCTCTTTAGCGGCGACCCGGCTTCGGACAAACCGCCCGGTGAGCCGCCGCCGAATCAGTGATTCAGTATCTCTACGAGGAGTGATCTGATGCGATTCAACCGTATGTTGATGGCGGCGTTCTCTGTTTTCGTCGTTGCCGCCTGCGGCCGTGATCCGGTTTCAAGGGAAGTCTCGCCCGATCCATTCACTTCGATTCGTTGGGTTAACGCGGTGTCCGATACAGTCGCCATGGACTATCGGATCGTGGATTTCCCATCCAACGCGTCGGAGCCGAATCTTGCATTCCGTGCGTCAAGCGGCAATTGGCGCAACCTTCCTCCAGGTGCGCACCACATCAAGGTTTTCTTCACCAACACGACGGCGGCGGGTACCAACACCTCGATCGTGTCGCAAGTATTCGTAGATACCACGTTGACCTTCGATGAAGGAAAGAAGTACACCATCGTGCATTACGGCTTCGCCAAGGCGGGAGCAACGCCGAAACAGCGCCTGATTGTCATCGAGGATGTTCCGCCGACGCCTGCCGCTGGGCAGGTCGATTTGCGGGCAATCAATGCTGCTCCAGCTCTGGGCACCGTCGACGTCTATGCGATCGCCGCCGCCGCCGCGGGCGGTGCCACCAGTGGAACACCGACCTTCCCCGGTCTCGCGCCAGCAGCCGTCGCTACGTGGACCGGGCTGGCTGTGGTGACCAGCGGTAGCTACAGAGTTGCCGCAACGGCCCCGGCCTCCACCACGGCGCTGGCAGATGCACTCGCACCGGTTGGCTCACCGGCTGTTCCTTCAACGACCGTAGCCGGCGTCGTCAGCCAACCGCTGGACGCAATCGCCGGAACCCAGCAGCCGCTGTCCGCGTTGACGGCCGTTGTTTTCGGACCCCAGGTTTCCTATACGTTGACGACTCCGACCGGTGGCACGGTGACAATTGCGGCGACAGCCACTGGTGGCGTCACTGTTCTGCTCGATAAGCATCCTCCACGCATCAGCCCTTAGGCTGACGGCGCGACGGGAGCATATAAGGGGGCCCGCCGGTAGATTGGCGGGCCCGTTTTTATTGGTACTGGTGCGCCCGTGAGCGCGCACTAACTTGGTAAAGATCCTCTCCTGCGGGAGGAATGAATGCGCGTTCTCTGGATGCGTTCCATACTTTTCGCCGCGCCCGCTTACCTGGGCGCGTGGTCGGCAACGCACGGCCAGCCGCAAAGTCCAGCCAGCTTCGCGCTCACGGGAACCGTCATAGACACGCTCGGCGTGCCCGTACCGTTCGCCCAGGTATTTGTCTTCGCTGGCGAGCAGGGCACCGTTGCGGACGATGATGGCCACTTCCGCCTCGATCGCCTGCCCCTGGCGCGAACGCGCTTCGCGGTGCGCCGGATCGGTTACGAGCCCGTCTATTTCGATATCGAGGTTCCCGTTGCCGCCACTGTGGACGTGCAGGTGCGCATGCGACAGAACGTTGCCATCCTCACTACAGTGGAGGTCGGAGACGACATGCGCAGTCCGTTGCAGAAAGAAGGATTCTACGATCGACTGGCCGCGGGTCACGGCCTCTTTGTGACGCCGGAGATGATCGCGGCGATCCGGCCGGTGCGGGCTACCGATGCGCTCAACAGCCTCCCAAACGTCGTTGTGCATCGCCGTGGGTCGCGTACTCGCATCACCACCGCAAGCCTGCAGTGCGAGTATGCTCTGGTCGTGGACAGGATCCGGGTCGGACAGCCAGGCTCGCGCGTACGCACAACGACGCCGGATGATGCCGTGTCTGGCACAGACATCTATGCCATCGAGGTGTATCCTCGTAACCGCGGGCTACCGGCACAATTCCTCGGCATGACCTCAGAGGATGGTTGCGGCACGATCGTGATCTGGACGAAGGGAATGATCCCGCGCTAGCGGGTTAAGGAGAGGACGACGCGGGCACGAAAACCAGAGGACTGCGGACCGGAGGTCTGAGATGAGAGTTTTGCTTCAGATAGTAGTCGGTGTCGCCTTCATAGGTGTCCCTCTCGCCTGTTCCTCCTCTTCCGGAGCCGCGCGGAATACATCTGCGGTCCCGAAGGTGAATCCAGACTTTATAACCACATCTGAGATCGACGCCCAAAGCTTTCGCGACGCCTATGATCTCGTTCAGCGATTGAGACCAACTTGGTTTACGAGAAAAAGCGGGAGCTCCACGGCGAGGAGGATGGGCGTTTCAACTTCCAACTCGGCTATTGGCGCGGGATTGGTGGTGTACCTCGATAACTCCCGGCTGGGAGGGGTGGACGCACTCCGTCAGCTAACGACAAGCGCCATCGAGTCGTTGCAATTCATGGACGCGGCGACGGCGACGGCCACGCTGCCAGGACTGGGCTCCAGCGTTATCTCGGGCGCCATAGTCGCTCGGACGAGACGGGGGTTTTAACGTCCGAGTTCTAAATCGCATCGCGCTTCGAGCGGTCCGCCGCTCGCATTCCCGCATCGACCGGTTCAAGCTCACCAAGAAGTCATTCATCAGGCAAACGCTTCTCGCTGATGAAGCAATTACCGGCGCGGTGAAAGAGTATGCGGCTGAGAACTCTGTCGATGAGGCGATAGCGTGGCGCCGCGTCGAAGCATACATCGACGAGATTGTCCCGTTCTTCAACATTCTCACGTATTACAAGATCGGTCTCGCAGTCAGCCGCGTCCTCCTCAGCTTCTTCTACAAGGTTTCCGCGGAGCAGGCGGCCGGTCCATCACCGGCGCCCGTGCCGCGTGACGCGGTCGTCATCTATCTGATGAATCACAGGTCGAACGCCGATTACGTGCTCGTCGGTTACGTGTTGTCGGGACGGGTCGCGATCTCGTACGCAGTGGGAGAATGGGCGCGCACGTTTCCGCTTGAGTACATCTTCAAATCCTTCGGCGCGTATTTCATCCGGCGGAAATACCGCGAAAAGCTGTATCACACAGTGCTCGAGCGATACGTGCAGCTCATCACGCGGAACGGCGTGACGCAGGGAATCTTTCTCGAGGGCGGCCTGAGCCGCGACGGGAAACTCGGCAAAGCGAAGATCGGCCTGCTCGACTACGTACTCGGCGTCGCGCGGGATCCCGCCATGAGACACCGTCTCTACATAGTGCCAGTGGCGATCAACTACGATCGAGTGCTCGAGGATCGCTCACTTCTGCGCGAGCTTGATGCACGCGAAGGACGGAAGCGTCCGCCGCGGCATGCCCAGTTCGCGGAGGTGCTGCGCTACGTGTGGTGGAACCTGGCGCGTCTGGTGGCGCGGAAGTGGAAGCGTTACGGTCGCGCGGCAGTCGTCATCGGAGAACCGTTCCCACTCGCGCCCTGGCTCGATCGCGAGGATCGGGAGACTGGGGGGTTCTTCACGATCCAGCGGCCGGAACGTCTCGCCCGCGTTCAGAGATTGTCCGACTCGGTCCTCGAGAGAATCGCGGCGATCATTCCCGTCACGCCCGTGACGCTGGCGTGCGCGGCGATACAAAGCTTTGACGGCGATTTCATTTCGCACGATCAGCTCCTCGCCCGCATCGAAGAGATGCGAGACGTGCTGCGAGAGCTGAATGCGCGCGTGATCCATCGAGAAGGCAGTGTCGAAGAGATCTTCGATCGTGCGTGGCGAATGCTCCACATGCGCCGGATACTCGTCAGGGTCGGCGCCGGCTACGCAATATTGCCCGGTAATCGCCCGCTCGTAAGCTATTACGCCAACAGCATCAGCCATCTGCTCGGACCCTTCGCGGAAGGAGTCCGGGAGCGTGACAGACTGCCGGCACTCGAGGCCGGCGTATCAGTTTGATCTGCTGGGAGAGGTACTGATCCTCGTCCAGACTACGACCACGCCGCACCGAGCGTTGCCCATGCTCGAGTTGAACTCCGAAGGAATCTGCGAAGCGCCACTGTAGACCTCTACCGCGGCAACGTCTGCGACGGAGATAAAGTGGTTGATGGCGATGTCGTCGCCCCCGCTGGGGAAGGGCACTCCGTTCAGGTAGTACATGACCTGGCACGGCCGGCCGCCATTTGTGCCCTGACTTCGTGAGGTTTGCACTGAATACGTCGGCCCGAAGGAACCACCCGATGGGTATACTTGCATGCCGGGAACACGCCGGAGGATGTCAGTGAAATGACGCGCCTCCATTCGATCGATGTCCGGTCGGGTAAAAAATGTGCCCGAACCCCGCGACCGTCTCTCGGCGAATCGCCGCATCTCCGGCAGGACGAGCGTGTCGCCAGTCACCTTCACCGTTTGCAGCGGAATCGGAAGGGCGGTAAGGGTCACTTGCAGATTCGCGTCCCTGCCAGATTCGATTTGGATCGGAATCAAGAGGGATGCGTAGCCAAGCAACCTCACCTCAACGCTCTGGCTCCCGAGCGGAAGCGCGGCGATGCGGAACGTTCCATCTGTGTCGGCCGTCGTGGTGAGGGCTGTGCCTACTACGGTGATCCGCGCTTGCGGTAGAGGCTTTTTCTCAGCGGTGGTAACAGTGCCTTTTAGCGTTCCGGATTCCTGCGCGGTGACGCGAGCTGCGGCGAACAACGTGAAGGCGAGAGCTCCGGCGACAGCCAGCTTGTGCATCGTCACCTCGTGATGCCTGGAAAGCTCGACTTGCTGATCGGCGCTTTGCGCAAATCGAGGGCCTTTTCAAGGTATTGTAGAGCGCACACTAGCGCCAGAAGTTTCCCTCTCGCCCATTCGCCGGGGACGGACTTCGAATTTGAACGCTTGCAGTTTGCGTGTCCCGCTCGTAAACTCTCCGGAATAGACCGTCTGGAGCCGGGTGCCTGGCGAGAGCATCCTGCTACCAGCATATGCGCGCACAATTCCGGCGCGCATCATCTCTCTGCATGGCGTGCGGTAACAGCCGCGCGCAAGACAAGAAAGGAGGAAAGATGAGTACAGTGCGAAAGTTTGTGAACGCGTTTCTGCCAGCCTTCCTGCTGGCCCCCGCGGCGCTTTTCGCCCAGGGCACCAGTATTTCCGGCAGGGTTGTTGGCGCAAGTGGCGAGCCGCTTTCAAGCGCATCGGTGTACATCCAGGGAATGGGCGCCGGGACTACGACCGATGCGGACGGTCGATACTCCTTTACAGTGCCCTCGGCTCGTGTACAGGGGCAGACCGCCACTCTGTCCGCGCGCAGAATCGGCTACACGCAGCAAAACGTGGCCGTCACCCTGACGCCGGGCAACATCACGCGCGATTTCGCGCTTGGGCTGAATCCCTTTCAGCTCGGTGAGGTTGTCGTAACCGGCGCCGGCACCACCACGACGGCCGAGAAGCTGGGCAACGTGCGAAACAGCGTCGACTCGACGCTCATTCGCAAGAGCAACGAAACCAACGTCGTCAATGCTCTGGCGGCTAAGGCGCCTAATGTGGTCGTATCGTCGCAATCGGGCGAACCCGGCGCGTCTTCGTATATCCAGATCAGAGGAAACCGCACCATTCAGTCAACCGGTCAGCCGTTGTTCGTCGTTGATGGCGTGCCGGTCGACAACCAGACTTACTCGACTACGGCCAACACCGGTGGAACGGTAGCACCGAATCGTGCGTCAGACATCAACCCCAACGACATCGAATCGGTTGAGATTCTGAAAGGTTCCGCGGCCGCGGCGATTTACGGTGCCGCTGCCGGCCAGGGCGTGGTGATGATTACGACAAAGTCGGGACACTCGGGAGCGACGAAGTACTCGCTGACGAGCAATTATTCCATTGATCACGTGACACACGCTGTGCCTTTGCAGACGGATTACGGGCAGGGGTCTGGCGGAGTAGCTGCGGTGTGCGCTGCAGTCGGCTGCCGGCCGACGTCGGGCAGCTGGGGTGCAAAGCTCGCTCCGGGCACACCGGTGTACGATCACTGGGGTGAGCTGTTCCGCAACGGAGTCACTGGCGATAACACGCTGACTGCCTCCGGCGGGAACGATCGCACGCTCTTCTACGGTTCGATGACCCGTACGAATCAGCGAGGAATTCTGAAGGGCCCGAACAACGAGTACGATCGCACCTCAGTTCGTCTGAAGGCTTCGCACCGAATCACCGACCGGTTCAACGTCGGCGGAAGTGTCTCATACGTTGACAGTCGTGGCGATTTCGTTCAAAAAGGCTCGAACATCAGCGGCCTGCTGCTCGGTGCCTTGCGCACTCCGCCGGAATTCGACAACACGAAATACCTGGACTCTCTCGGCCTCCACAGATCCTATCGTTATCCGAGGCCATCGCCTACTTCGGCGAGCAACCCGGTTAGCCGTGGGTACGACAACCCGTTCTTCGTTCTCTACAAGGACGTGGCGACGGGGGCGGTTGGCCGCACTTTCGGCAACGTGAACGCGGATTATTCTCCGAACGATTGGTTCACAGTCCGCGAGACGCTCGGCGCAGATTACTACGCCGATGAGAGACTCGAAGCCCTGCCTCTCACCAGCAGCTCATTTCCACAGGGACAAGTCAACAGACTGGACCTGATAAACCTCATCATCGACCACAACCTGACCGCCACCGCGACCAGGACGTTCAGCCCGAACCTGGGCGGGTCGCTGACGCTGGGCCACAACCTCCAAAGCAAGCACTACAAGCAGCTGTTCGACCAGGGCTCAGTGCTGATCGCTCCATTGCCTTACCAGCTGAACAACACGATTCCGGCGAATCTGCAGAACACTGAATTCGAGAGCCTGGTGCACACTCAGGCTTACTTCGGGCAGGCGACGCTGGATCTCTTTAATCAGCTATACCTGACGGGCGGAATCCGGAACGACGGATCGTCGACGTTCGGCGCTAGCCAGAAACGGCACTGGTTCCCGAAAGCCAGCGCTGCCTGGAACTTC
>Ga0184619_10000512_pt1 | contig 13260 bp, 8 predicted proteins | sample PLM0_60_b1_FD_133146 | JGI IMG/M metagenome (GOLD analysis project Ga0184619, IMG submission 133146) | Groundwater sediment microbial communities from an aquifer in East River, Colorado, USA - PLM0_60_b1 | ecosystem: Environmental > Terrestrial > Soil > Riparian zone | place: USA: East River...
CCGTGGCAGCAAGCCGGACGACGGCGGCCGGGTCATCGGACTGCGCGCCGACATGGATGCATTGCCGATCGAGGAGGCGACCGATCTCCCATATCGATCGACCGTACCGGGCAAGATGCATGCCTGCGGCCACGATGGCCATACGGCGATGCTGCTCGGGGCCGCCCGCTATCTCACCGAGACGCGAAATTTTGCGGGCACGGCGGTCGTGATCTTCCAGCCCGCGGAGGAGGGAGGCGCCGGCGGCAAAGCCATGGTCCAGGACGGCCTCATGGATCGCTTCCGCATCGAGGAGGTCTACGGCATGCACAATTATCCCGGTCTTCCGGTCGGACGGTTCGGACTCCGGCCGGGCCCGCTCATGGCAGCCGCCGACCGCCTCACCATCGAAATCGAGGGGCGCGGCGGACACGCCGCGCGGCCGCATATCTCGGTCGACACGGTGCTGGTGGGTGCGCAGATCATCAATCAGATCCAATCAATCGTGTCGCGCAACGTCGATCCGTTGCAGGCCGCCGTCATTTCGATCTGCGTATTTCAGGCCGGCTCCACCGACAACGTGATTCCGCAGACAGCGCTCCTGCGCGGCACGGCACGCAGCCTCACTCCCGAGGTCCGCGACCTTCTGGAAAGACGGCTGCACGAGGTCGTGACGGGAACGGCGCAACTTTACGGGGCAACGGCGAAGCTCACCTACAAGCGAGATTATCCCGTAACCCGTAACCACGAGCGGCAGGCGGCGTTCGCGGCCGCGGTCGCCGCCCAGGTGGTCGGACAGGAGCGCGTCGACGATCGCTTCGCTCCGGTCATGGGCGCGGAGGATTTTTCGTTCATGCTGGAGGCGCGTCCCGGCGCTTTCATCTTCGTCGGAAACGGCGACAGCGCCGGCCTGCATCACCCCGCCTATGACTTCAATGACGAAACGATCCCGATCGGTACCTCGTATTGGGTCAAGCTCGTGGAAACCGCCTTGCCAGGGTAGGTCGTCAGTGCCCGATCAACATTGGCTGATCTCATCACTGATTGCTGACCACCGATTTCTGATCAACCGGGGCCTTGGCGACCACGGCACGTCCGGGCAGGGCGATCCTCGCCTTGATACCGTGCCAATAGGCGAAGTTGTTGAAGCGCGAGGCTTCCAAGGCGCCAATTGCCACGGCCGCGAGGAACGGCAGGCTCTGCACCACGAGCACCAGGGCGAAAATATTGATCTCGTGGATTTGTTTGTAGTTGGTGGCGACTACGATCACCGCTCCGATCAGCAGCAATGCGCCCAGCACCGCCTCCCAAAAGGCTGGAAAGTCGGGCCCCTTCGAGGTTGCCCCGCCCTTGGCGGTGCGCATGAACGGAAGGCTTTCCTTCCATATGCCATAGCCAACTGCACGCGCGACGGTCCACTGCACCGACATGGCGGCCACCACCGCCGCCATCATCTGGCCGAATGAAATCGCAACCCGCAGACGGTAAAGCGCGATGAAATGGGCGAACGTGACCACGAAAGCCGCGAGAATCGGCAGCGTGAGGATCATGTCCGGAATGGCGATGCCGGCGAAGGCGACAACCGGCACCCAGACCAGGTTGAGGATCGCAACCACTACCCCGATCGCTTCCGCGCCCAGCCAATTCAGCCAGCCGACGCCAAACTCGCGCTTCTGCTCGCGCGTCAGCCCTCCGACGCGCGGCAACAGATGGCGCCAGTGCTTCTGCAGGATCTGGAAGCCGCCGTAGGCCCAGCGATGGCGCTGCTTCTTGAAAGCGTCGAAGGTGTCGGGCAGGAGACCATGCCCGTAGCGTCGATTGGTGTAATGGATCTGCCAGCCCTGCTCCAGCACCAGCAGGCCCAGATCGCAGTCCTCGACAATGGTGTCGCTCGACCAACCGCCGGCCGAGTTGAGCGCGGCGCGGCGGATCAGGCACATGGTGCCGTGAACGATAATGGCATTGGCCTCGTTGCGCTGGACCATTCCGATGTCGAAGAAGCCGGCATATTCGCCGTTCATGGCGTGATGCATGACGGTGCGCTCGCCGTCGCGATGATCCTGCGGCGCTTGGATCATGCCGACCTTCGCATCCACGAAGGCGGGGACCAGATCCTTGAGCCAGTCCGGCCGCACCACGTAATCGGCGTCGATTACACCGATGATCTCGGCATCCGCAGCGGTGTGTGCAAGCGCAAGCCGCAGTGCGCCCGCCTTGTACCCGGCGACATTATCATCATGGATGAACTTGAAACGTTCACCGAGCGTACGGCAATGCTCCTCGATCGGACGCCAAAACGTCGGGTCGGGCGTGTTGTTGATGACCACGACGCATTCGAAGTTGGGATAATCGAGGCGGGCAACCGCATCGAGCGTCGCCTTGAGCATATCCGGCGGCTCACGATGCGCCGGGACGTGGATCGATACTGTCGGCGCAAAACCGTCGGGAGCGGGCAGGGCGGCGGCGATCAGGCGACGCGGCCCGCGCCCGAAGGCAATGGCTGCGATCTCTTCGATGCGAGCGAGCGCGATCGCCGCCAGCGGGATGAGCAGGACGATACCTAGCCCGAGCGCGAATGCGGCGCCGAGCACGAAATAGTGGGTCTGCCAAAAGGCGAAGATTGTCGCGAACCAGGCGCCGACCACGTTCGCCGCAACCGCAAGCGTGACAGCCTCGCCAAATGTGGCATTGCTTCGCGCCAGGATAGGAAGCGACAACAACAGGCCGAGCAAAACGGCGAGACCGCCGAGCTTCCAATGGTCGGGGTCGTTGACAAGCCCGGCCCAGCTGAACTTGGCGTGCCGCGAGGCATCAAACATGCCCCAATACATGCCGACACCGCCTTCGTTGGTCTTCCATGGCTGGTCGAAGGCCTCGATGATGTTGTAGTCGATGCCATACGCCTCGGCACGCGAGATGAAATCCCGGAGCACCGTCGCCTGTTCGATGCGACCGGGATTGGCCTTGAGCATGTTGTAGCCCGCGCTCGGCCAGCCGAATTCGGCGATCACGATGCGTTTGCCCGGGTGTATCGCGCGCAGCTTGTTGTAGTGGGCGATGGTTTCATCGACCACCTTTTCGGCCGGGATCCCGACCCAGTATTCAAGGATATGGGCGGCAATGAAATCGACCGCTGAGGCGAGCTCAGGATGGTCCCTCCAGACCGTCCAGATTTCACCCGTGGTAACCGGAACCGGGCTCATACGCTTTACGCGCTGAATGAGAGCCTTGAGCTCGTCTATCGTCTTGTCCGCCCGCAGCGTGGTCTCGTTGCCGACGACGATGGCGTTGATGTTGGTGTAGCGACGAGCGAGGGCGATCGCGGACTGGATCTCCCGCTCGTTGCGGGCTTCATTCTTGTCGATCCAGATACCCAGCGTGACCTTGAGACCGAACTCCGCGGCAATCGCGGGCACAAGTTCACCGCCGCCAGTCGAACTGTAGGTACGAATGGTGTTGGTATACGGGCTGAGGATCTTCAGGTCGGCGCGGATTTGCTCGGGCGTCGGGCGGTCGCCGTAGTCCGGATGTTGTGACTGGGCATAGGGTGAATAGGAGACGCTCGCGAGCGGAGCGTCGATATTGGCGACCGCCTGTTGCCGTTGGAGAAGACTCCACAAGCCGGCATGCACGCAGACGACGAGCGCCACCACAGCAGCGACGGAGCGCATAGAACAACTACCACGCGGGGCAGAAGACAGAGACCCGAACCTGTCCCCTAGGTTCAACCAAGGTCGTCGATAGCGTACCTTAGCGAGAGGTGATTTAGCAAGTAGCCATCAGTCATGGCCGTTTCAAGGAATACAACAACACTACAAAAAAAACGTTCCGCAAAAATCTAAACAGTTATTCTGAACGTCTGTACAGCTTAGCGCCGCTCTCGCTGAACGTTTGTACAGATTAGCGATTGGTCGTGCCGCTGGGCGCGGCCGCCGTACCCTGCGTCTCCGCGCTCGGATTGATCCAACAGGTGTGTACACGTCCGTTGAGCGTGTCCGGAGCCTTCGGATCAATGTTTCCCTGGCGCACGAGGCAGCGGAAGGTGGCCTGGATATGGCCCGCCGGACAGCCGAACCGGTCGTAAAGGTCCAGATGGCGGAAGGCGGTATCGAGGTCGTCGCGCCAGAGCAGGCTGACCACCCGCCGGCCCAGCCACAGGCATTCCGGGTTGGCGGCAGGGCCGCCCAACAGTTTCTCAGCTTCGGCAAATTCGTCGATCTTCTTCTGCGAGTCCTTGGCCTCGCCCGCCGGCGGCTTCTCGGCCGGCTTCTGGTCCGTACTCTGGGCAAATGTCGGCCAGGCGACGAACAACATCGCCGCGCTAAGGCCGGCGGTGAGGAGACGCAGACTGTCACGGGGCATGGTTGCTCTAGATTTGCGGGCCTTGCGGCCGGTGGGTTCCTTCACATGCAGACCCATTCGGTCAGCATTGCGGCGAACGTCGCGGCCTTGATTGCACGATGATTAAAGCAGCCGCGTGACGTGACGCCAAGATGGGAAAGGGAAGGGAGGCGAAAAAATCGCGCGGGGCCGGCGGGGCCGGCGCTTGGCACCGTCGTTGGAGCAGGATAAGCGAGGCGTCCCGGGATGGGCTGGACCGACCGCAATGGGCGTTGTGAGTGCGCTTTTCGCGATTGCCGCTGCGGCGATCGTGGCGGTTTGGGGGTGGCTCGGATCCACGGTCCAGATGCCGCCGTCGCCGCTCGCGTCAGGCGGGAAGCTTTACTGCATCTCGTACGCCCCTTTCCGAGGGGATCAGAACCCGTTCGGCCCGGATGTTCCCATCGACCCGCGGCAGATCGACGAGGATCTGGCCCAGCTCAAGCAGATCACCGATTGCGTAAGGACGTACTCGATCGATCACGGGCTCGACCAGATCCCGGAAATCGCCAAACGTCACGGGATGAAGGTGTTGCAGGGCCTGTGGCTGTCCAACCAGCCCGATCGTAGCCGCCACCAGGTCGAGACTGCGATTGCCTTGGCGAAGCGGTTTCCGGAGGTGATCGCCGCGGTCATCGTGGGCAACGAGGTTTTGCTGCGGGGCGAGATGTCGGGCCCCGACCTGGTCCGGGTCATCCGCGACGTCAAGGCGCAGGTCTCGATGCCAGTGACGTATGCCGACGTGTGGGAATTCTGGCTGCGTCACCGCGAGGTCGCCGCGGCTGTCGATTTCGTCAGCATCCACATCCTGCCCTACTGGGAGGACTTCCCCATTCCCGCGCGCGATGCGCCCAGCCACGTCGATGCCATCCGCAGGCGGATGGTCGCCGCCTTTCCCGACAAAGACATCCTGGTGGGCGAATTCGGCTGGCCCAGCGCCGGCCGCATGCGCGAAGGCGCCTTGCCGTCGCCTATCAACCAAGCGCGCGTGATGCACGAGGTGCTCGCGCATGCCAAGCGCGAGAATTATCGGGTGAACCTGATCGAAGCCTACGACCAACCGTGGAAGCGCCGCCTCGAGGGCACCGTCGGCGGCCATTGGGGCATCTATGATGCCTACCGCCGGCAGGCGAAGTTCGCCTGGGGTGGCTTGGTTTCCAACCATCCGCACTGGGGCTGGCAGGCCGCGGGCGGCGTGGGGCTCGCTGCCGTCGTTTTTGGCGTCGCACTCGCCGCGCACCGGCGCATAGCGGCGGCTCCAAATGCTGCCGGGTGGTTGCGTATCGCGGCAATCGCCATCGCCTCCGGAGCCTCGATCGGTTGGACGGTCGAGAACGTACCGCTCGAAAGTCTCACCCTTGGCGACTGGCTGCGCTGCCTCGCCTGGGCCGCCCTCGCGCTGATGGCACCGGTCGTAAGCGCCGCGGCGCTAGCGTCCGGCGCGCGGCCGCCGAGTTTTGCGCAGATTCTCGGCCGCGCGGAGCAACGCCCCCGCGCGGCGATGTCGCTTTTCCTCGGCCTCATTCTGCTGATGACGGCGGTGCTTTCGGTGCAGGCGGCACTCGGCCTGGTATTCGATGGCCGCTATCGGGATTTTCCATTCGCGCCGCTCACCGGCGCCGCGATTCCGCTGCTCATGCTTGGGACATGGAAACGGCGTTCGAATGTGCCAGCGGCCGAGAAGGCGATGGCGTTCACCCTGGCCGTGTCCGCCGTCTACATCGTGGGCAACGAAAGCGTCGCCAATTGGCAGGCGTTGTGGTTCTCGGCTGGCTTGCTCGCGCTGGCTCTTACTCTGGTGCAGGCGCGGGACGCGCCAGGCTGAGGATCAACAGCGCGGCCGCCAGGCCGGCAAGATCGGCATTGTGCAGGACCAGGCCGAACGCGGTGGCAGCGAGCGCGACCAATATCAGCGCGATCGAGGGCCGGACCAGATTGAGCAAAGCCGTAGCGAGCGCAACCCAGCCGAACACCGAGTGGTTGTACAGGACGATGGCAAGCCTGAATGTGGTGCACAGCCAGGTGCTGAGGCCGCCTTGGCAGGCCAGCGAGACCTGCGCATATTCGATCGCCAGATAGCGCAGATAAAGCGCCTCGCCGAGCGAGAGCAGGCCAACCAGCAGCAGCCAATTGGTCTGGCGGGCGGTGGGCAGAAAGAGCCGGGATTGCATGGCTGGCTGCACTATGCCGCGGGCTTTCTATCGGGACAACCATTGGCCATTCGGTACGGTCGCTCGCGCTCCTGTCCCCGCGCGCGAGGCAGGCAATTCCGGGGCGATTGTGCTCGCGGGTAGCTTTCCCGGGGTTTGCTCCCGCATTCCGCCTTTTCCCTTGCGGCGCACTCGGATATGAGGGCGCCGGCGCCCTACGCGCCCGGGAGGCCGGCCATTGGTCAGTGAACGCACCTGCCTTGCCATCGTGCTCGCAGCCGGCGAAGGCACCCGCATGCGCTCGGCGCGGCCGAAGGTGTTACACCGGATCGGCGGCCGATCGTTGCTTGCCCATGTGCTCGACGCGGTTTCCGAAGCCGGTGCTACCGCAACGGCCGTGGTGGTTGGGCCGGGCAGCGATGCGGTCGCGGCTGAAGCCAAGCGAGTGCTGCCGGATGCCGAGATCTTTGTGCAGTCGGAACGCCGCGGCACTGCCCACGCGGTGCTGGCGGCAAGGGACGCCATCACCCGTGCGCCCGACGATGTTCTGGTGATTTTCGGCGACACGCCGCTTATCCGGCCACAAACCTTGATTCGAATTCGGGAAGGCCTGCTCAAAGGCGCTGCCGTCGTGGTGCTGGGCTTTCGGCCGAGGAACGCCACTGGATATGGCCGCCTCGTGGTGGAGGGCGGCGAACTGGTCGCCATCCGCGAGGAACTCGATGCGTCACCGGCAGAGCGCGCGATCGAGCTGTGCAACGGCGGTTTCATGGCGTTTTCCGGTCCGTGCGCGCTGCCAATCCTCGAGCGGATCGGCAACGACAATCGCAAAGGCGAATATTATCTCACCGATGCCATCGCCATCGCCCGTGGCATGGGCCACAAGACGATCGTCATCGAGACCGAGGAGGACGACGTGCGCGGAATCAACACCAACGCACAGCTCGCGGAAACCGAAGCCGCGCTGCAGCAGCGCCTGCGCAGGGCGGCGATGGAGGCCGGCGTCACCCTGGTTGCGCCCGAAACGGTGTTTCTGTCGTCGGACACCAAGTTCGGCCGCGATGTGGTGGTGGAACAGTTCGTGGTGTTCGGACCTGGCGTCGTGGTTGAGGACAATGCGCTTATCCGCTCGTTTTCCCATCTCGACCGCGCGCATGTGGGCAAAGGCGCGGTGGTCGGGCCTTACGCTCGCTTGCGGCCTGGTGCGCGCCTGCAGGATGACGTGCACATCGGCAACTTCGTCGAGATCAAGGAAGCCGTGATCGAGACCGGCGCCAAGGCCAATCACCTGAGCTATATTGGCGACGCGACCGTCGGGGCTGGCGCCAATGTCGGCGCCGGTACCATCACGTGCAACTACGATGGTGCCGCCAAGCATCGCACCGAGATCGGCAAGAACGCGTTCATCGGCTCCAATTCGGCGCTGGTCGCGCCGGTTAAGATCGGCGAGGGCGCGTATATAGGTTCGGGCTCGGTGATCACACGCGACGTGCCGGCGGACGCCCTCGCGATCGGTCGCGGACGGCAGGTCGTCAAGGAAGGTTGGGCGCGGCGCTCACGCGACCTCAAGTCTGCGAACAAGAAACGCACACCCGCGACGTGACCGCGAGCGTGTTGTCTTACCTTGTCACAAGTTGAGAACTATATTGATTTCCTTGCGGCATTCGTCGCCGATATACCGTCGTCGGGGTAACATCCGCACGATCAGCATAGGAGGCGGCCGCTCGCATGTGCGGAATTGTGGGCATTCTCGGGCGTGAGCCAGTCGCAGCCGGGCTCGTCGACGCGCTCAAGCGTCTCGAATACCGGGGCTACGACTCTGCCGGCATCGCCACTCTGGAAGGCGGGCGGCTCGGCCGTCGTCGAGCCGAGGGCAAACTGCGCAATCTCGAAGCCAGACTCGCGCGTGAGCCGCTTGCGGGGAACATCGGCATCGGTCACACCCGCTGGGCAACCCACGGCCGACCGACCGAAAGCAATGCGCACCCCCATGCCACCGACCGGGTGGCGGTGGTTCACAACGGCATCATCGAGAACTTCCGCGAACTGCGCGATGAGCTCAAGAAGAAGGGCGCGACATTCGGCTCCGACACCGACACCGAGGTGATCGCCCATCTCGTGACCGAAGAGATGAAGAACGGTTGCTCGCCGGCCAAGGCGGTGGCAGCGGCGCTGCCGCGGCTGCGTGGCGCATTCGCGCTCGCCTTTCTGTTCACGGGCGAAGACAATCTCCTCATCGGCGCGCGCAAGGGCTCGCCGCTCGCGATCGGTTACGGCGATGGCGAAATGTATCTCGGCTCCGACGCCATCGCGCTCGCACCCTTTACCGACGCAATCTCCTATCTCGAGGATGGCGACACGGCCGTGCTCACCCGCAACAGCGTGGAAGTCCGCAACGCTAAGGGCGGCGAGGTCGAGCGTGCTGTGATCAAATCCTCGGCCGCGGCCTTCCTCGTGGATAAGGGCAACTACCGCCACTTCATGGCTAAGGAAATTCACGAGCAGCCGGAGGTCGTCGGCCACACGCTCGCGCATTACCTCGACATGGCCTCCGAGCGCGTGCGGTTGCCGGCCAATCTGTCGTTCGAATTTAACGCGCTCGAGCGGGTGTCCATAGCGGCTTGCGGCACCGCCTATTACGCCGGACTGGTCGCCAAATATTGGTTCGAGCGGTTTGCGCGTTTGCCGGTCGAGATCGATGTTGCGTCCGAGTTCCGCTATCGTGAGGCCCCGCTGAAAGCCGGTGGCCTCGCGATTTTCGTGTCGCAGTCGGGCGAGACTGCGGACACGCTGGCGACGCTGCGCTACGCCAAGGAGCACAAGCAGCATACGGTCGCTGTGGCCAATGTGCAGACCTCGACGATCGCACGCGAAAGCGATGCGGTTTTGCCGACGCTGGCCGGCCCGGAAATCGGCGTTGCCTCGACCAAGGCGTTCACCTGTCAACTCGCGGTCCTGGCCTGTCTTGCGGTAGCCGCAGGCCGCGCGCGCGGGGTTTTATCCGAGGACGAGGAGAGGGCACTCGTACATGCCTTGATCGAGGTGCCTCGATTGATGGCGGAAGCCCTGGCCCTCGAGCCCCAGATCGAGCGTCTGGCGCGCGACCTCGCGAAAAGCCGAGACGTGCTCTATCTTGGCCGCGGCACCAGTTATCCGCTTGCACTCGAAGGGGCGCTCAAGCTCAAGGAAATCTCCTACATCCACGCCGAAGGGTACGCCGCGGGCGAGCTCAAGCACGGCCCCATTGCGCTGATCGACGAAAACATGCCAGTGATCGTCATCGCGCCGTACGACGAGGTGTTCGAAAAAACCCTGTCCAATATGCAGGAAGTTGCCGCGCGCGAAGGAAAGATCATTCTCCTCAGCGATCCCCAAGGCGTCCGCGAGGCGCACGTGGATACGCTGTTCAAGCTCACGCTTCCGGCCATGCCCGCCACAGTGACGCCATTAGTCTACGCCATTCCCGTGCAGCTTATTGCGTATCACACGGCTGCCCTGATGGGTAAAGACGTCGACCAGCCGCGCAGTCTCGCCAAGTCAGTCACAGTCGAGTGATCGGCCGCGACTTTTATGTATATCGTCGCGGCGCGCGCATGCGGGTAATCTCCGGTCGGCGTGGTATTGAGAAGATCGTTGTCGCATGAACGAGTTTGATCGCAATCCTGGAATCGTGCCGACGGTGCCGCCGGTCGATCCGCCGTCCGACCCGGCCAAGCCGGTGTCGATCCATCACGGCATGGTCGTCCGTCTGCGCAACTATTTCTTGACCGGTCTCGTTCTCGTGGGGCCGGCCTACATCACCATCAGCCTCACGTGGTGGTTCATCAATTGGGTCGACGATCTGGTGCGACCCTTCATTCCAATCGCCTATCGGCCGGAGACCTATCTGCCGGTAAAAATTCCCGGCACCGGCCTGATCATCGCGCTCACCGCGCTGACGCTGCTCGGGTTCCTGACGGCCAATTTCGTGGGTCGCAAGCTCGTTGAAGCCGGCGAGAACATCCTTAACCGCATGCCGGTGGTGCGGCCTATCTACAAGAGTCTGAAGCAGATTTTCGAGACGCTGTTCGCAAATGGCGGGACGAGCTTCCGCCGCGTCGGCCTGGTGGAGTTTCCCTCGCCCGGCATGTGGTCGCTGGTTTTCCTGTCAAATCCCGCAAGCGCCGATATCGCGGAGCGGCTCCCCGATACCGAGCACGTTGCGGCTTTCATGCCCTGTACACCTAACCCGACCACAGGCTTTTTCTTCTATGTGCCGCGCCGGGACGTTGTCGATCTCGACATCACGGTCGAGGCCGCGATGACATTGCTGATGTCGGCCGGAATGGTGCAGCCGGGTGCCGTCGACCAGCAAAAGAAGCTCGCCGCCCTCGCCGAGACTGCTCGCATCGCGCAGGCGGCGCAGGCGAGCCGCACCGCTGCCCCGGCCAAGTGACCTAGCCCGCCCTGATCAGCCTGATCGCCTCATCGCGCTCGAACAGATAGAGCAGATGGCGTAACGCCTGCCCCCGTGGCGAAGCCAATGTCGGGTCCTTCGCCAGCACCAGCGCGGCGTCGTCACGCGCAGCGCCGATCAGCTTGCCATGCGCCTCAATGCGGGCGATGCGGAACCCCGGCATGCCCGACTGCCGCGTGCCGAGCACGTCGCCTTCCCCCCGCAGCTTGAGGTCTTCCTCGGCGATACGGAACCCGTCTTCGGTTTCCCGCATGATATTGAGCCGCGCCTTGGCGGTTTGCCCGAGCGGTTCCTTGTAGAGCAGAAGACAAGTCGAATGCCCGGCGCCCCGTCCGATGCGTCCGCGCAACTGATGGAGTTGAGCGAGCCCGAAACGCTCCGCGTGCTCGATCACCATGACCGTCGCCTCCGGCACATCGACACCGACCTCGATCACGGTGGTGGCGACGAGGAGCCGCGTTTCGCCGGCCGCGAAGCGCTCCATGGCGCGGTCTTTGTCCACGCCCTTCATGCGGCCGTGCACGAGATCGACCATCGCGCCGAAGCGTTCCTTCAACGCGGCGAAACGTTGTTCCGCAGCGGCGAGATCGCTACTTTCGGTTACCTCCACCAGCGGACATACCCAGTAGACGCGGCGGCCCTCGGCAAGCGCGCGCCCGGCGGCAGCGACCATTTCGTCGAGCCGGCCGAGTGGGATCGTTCGGGTGTCGATCGGCTCGCGCCCGGCAGGTTTTTCACGCAGTTCCGACACATCCATGTCGCCGAAGTAGGTCAGCACCAGCGTGCGCGGGATCGGCGTCGCCGTCATTACCAGCACATCGACCGCTTGACCCTTCTTGGCGAGGACAAGACGCTGGTGCACTCCGAACCGATGCTGCTCGTCGACCACGGCGAGCGCGAGGTCCCGAAATTCGACCTCCTCCTGGAACAGCGCATGGGTGCCGATGAGTACATGGGTGTCGCCGAGGACGAGCTTTTCCAGAATATCCTTGCGTTCGCGTCCGCGCTCGCGTCCGGTCAGAATGGCGACATTGATCCCGGCCGCCGCTGCCAGCGTCGCTACGGTATTGAAATGCTGCCGCGCCAAGAGTTCGGTCGGTGCCATCAGCGCGGCTTGGCGGCCACCTTCGATTACGGCCGCGGCCGCAAGCAAGGCCACCACGGTCTTGCCCGACCCCACGTCGCCCTGTAGGAGCCGCAGCATGCGCTCGGGCTTGGCAAGGTCGGCGACAATTTCGCCGACCGCGCGCGTCTGAGAGTGCGTGAGCGAGTAGGGCAGCGTCTCGATCAGTTTTTTCCTGATGTGCCCGGTGCCAGCGGTAGCGCGGCCGGCGGGGCGCCGCAGATGAGCGCGCACCAACGCAAGCGCCAGCTGTCCCGCTAGGAACTCGTCGTAGGCCAACCGCGACCAAGCCAATCCTTCCGGCAGCAGATCGGCGGGTTCCGCTGGTCGGTGCACGATACGCAGCGCGTCGGCGAAGGCCGGAAAGCGTTCGCGCGCAACCCAACTCGGCTCCTGCCATTCGGGTAATGTCCGTACGCGGGCAAGAGCTGCGTCGACAGCTTTGCTTATCTGATTGAGACTGAGCCCCTCCGTCAGGGCATATACGGGCTCGACCAGGGGCAGCTTCGCCAAATCGACCTCGGCGACGACGCGGTCGGGGTGCACCATCTGCCGCATGTGGTCATAGAGGGCGACCGTGCCCGATACGTATCGCCGCTCTCCCACCGGCAACAGCTTCTGCAGGTAATCCTTGCGCGCATTGAAATAAGTCAGAGTGAGATCGCCGGTCTCGTCGCTGGTATAGATCTGATAGGGCACACGCGGCCGGTGCGGCGGTGGCGGCCGGTGTCGATCGACGGTGACGGCAACAGTGACGACGGTGTCGGACACCACGTCGCGCAGTTTCGGCCGCGCCCGGCGGTCGATCGCGCCAGTGGGCAGATGAAACAGGAGATCGACGACGCGCGCCTCCTCCTCGCGGCCGAACAGCCGACGGTAGAGCTTTTCGAGCCGAGAACCGACGCCGGGGAGCGTCGTAATCAGGGCAAAAAACGGATTGAGCAGGCTCGGCCGCATGAGCATCCCGACTTTCGTCGCCAATGCTCGCGCGGCCGCGCCGGATAGGCAATGCGGTTCAGCGCGGCGGCGCCTCTACCCCGGGGTAGAGGCGGGGGTCGCACCGGGTGGTTTATCGCATCGAGCGGATGGCCTCCGGCGGATGCAACCATACGTCGACAACGCCAATGGGGTCCTCGTCTTCCAGCCAGCAAAACGCGCCTCCAGCCACTAGA
>Ga0184619_10000514_pt1 | contig 13224 bp, 10 predicted proteins | sample PLM0_60_b1_FD_133146 | JGI IMG/M metagenome (GOLD analysis project Ga0184619, IMG submission 133146) | Groundwater sediment microbial communities from an aquifer in East River, Colorado, USA - PLM0_60_b1 | ecosystem: Environmental > Terrestrial > Soil > Riparian zone | place: USA: East River...
CCGGGTTTGCCGGGCTCATTTACGAGTCGATCTGGAGCCACTACCTGAAACTCTTCCTCGGCCACGCCGCCTACGCGCAGACGCTGGTGCTGGCGCTGTTCATGGGCGGGATGGCGATCGGGTCGTGGTTGTGCAGCCGCTGGTCGGCAGGCTGGGGAAACCTGCTGCGCGGCTACGCGCTCGCGGAAGGCCTGATCGGGCTTGCGGCGCTTTCGTTCCACCCGGTTTTCGTAGCCGCGACGGACGCCGCCTACGCGAGCATTCTGCCTGCACTCGGCGGCGAGATTCCGGCAACCCTTTTCAAGTGGACGCTCGCCGGGCTTCTGATCCTGCCGCAGTCGGTCTTGCTCGGCATGACCTTTCCCCTCATGAGCGCAGGGCTGATCCGGCGCTATCCGGTAGCGCCCGGCGAATCGCTCGCGATGCTCTATTTCACGAACAGCTTCGGGGCGTCGATCGGCGTGCTGGCAAGCGGATTCCTCATGATCGAGAAGCTGGGGCTGCCGGGCACCGTGCAGGCCGCGGGGGCGCTGAATCTCGCACTCGCCGCCGCCGTATGGCTGCTCGCCCGCGGCACCGAGGAACCGATGAGGGCTGGCCCGGCAAGGGGGCGGGATTCCGAGGGCACGGCGCCTTTCAGATTCTTTCTCGCGGTCGCCCTCCTCACCGGCGCGGCTTCGTTCGTCCTCGAGATCGGCTGGATCCGCATGCTTTCACTCGTCCTCGGATCGTCGACGCACTCGTTCGAATTGATGCTCTCGGCTTTCATCTTGGGGCTGGCCTGCGGGGGCTACTGGGTGCGCCGGCGCATCGACTCGATCGCCGATCCGATGCGGTTTCTCGGGGTGGTGCTGGTGATCATGGGTCTGCTCGCGCTTGCCACGCTGCCGCTCTACGGCCAGATGTTCGGCTTGATGCGGGGCGTGATGAATGCCCTCGCGAAGACCGACATCGGCTACACCCTGTTCCTGCTTTCCAGCCATGGCATCGCCCTCGCCATCATGTTCCCAGCGACCTTCTGCGCGGGGATCACGCTGCCGCTCATCACCTATGCGCTGCTCCGCGGCGGCCACGGAGAAAAGGCGATCGGCGCGGTGTATTCCGCCAATACGCTGGGTTCCATTCTCGGCGTATTTTGCGCAGCGCACATCGGCATGCCCCTCCTCGGCCTGAAGGGGTTGATCGCCGCCGGCGCCGCGCTCGACGCGGGCCTGGGCCTCGTTCTCTTGTGGCACGTGATCAGCGGGCCGAGTCTGCGACTGGGTGCGGCAGCGCTTTCGCTTGCCTGCTTCGCCGCGGTCCTCGCCGGCGTGCAGCTCGATGCGTACAAGATGGCCTCGGGCGTGTTCCGCCGCGGGGATCTCTATTCGGCGAGCGACGCCACCTTGCTCTTCCACCGCGACGGCAAGACGACGACCGTCAGCCTCATGGATTTCGGCACCGACCGGAGCCTGCGCACCAACGGCAAGTCGGACGGCGCGATCAACATGGATCCGAACGGCCCGCGCGTCTCGGACGAAATCACGATGACCCTCACGGCGGCGATTCCCCTGGCCTACAGACCCGATGCGGCGAGCGCCGCTGTCATCGGAATCGGAACGGGTCTCACGACGCACACGCTCCTCGGCTCGGGCGCCCTGCGCTCGGTCGAGACGATCGAGATCGAGCCCGCGATGGCCGAAGCGTCGCGGCTCTTTTCTCCACGCAATAGCAACGCCTTCGCCGATCCGCGCAGCCACATCGTCTTCGACGACGCGAAGACGTTCTTCTCGACGCACAGCCGCAAGTACGACATCATCATCTCGGAGCCGTCCAATCCCTGGGTCAGCGGCGTCTCGAGCCTGTTTACCGGCGAGTTCTATCGGCTGGCGCGCCGCTACCTCAATCCGGATGGAATCCTGGTCCAATGGTTCCAGACGTACGAGATCGACGCGAGTCTCGTCGCCTCGGTGCTGCGCGCGCTCGGCGAGAGCTTTCCGGACTACGCCATTTACGCCGCCACGGGCAACGACCTGCTGATCATCGCAGGCGAGACCCGGACGCTCGCGCGCCCGCTCGCCGATATCACCGCGATCCCCGGCGTCGCCCGCGAACTGCGTCGCGTGCACGTGAATTCGATCTGGGACATCGAGGTCCGCCGGCTCGGGGGAAAAGGCTCGCTCGCCCCGATGTTCCTGACCTATGGCGTTCCGGCCAATTCGGACTTCTATCCGTACCTCGACGTGCACGCGGCGAAGTACCGTTTCCTGCAGCGTTCGGCCGAAGAGCTGACCGGCCTGTTGACGTACAGCATCCCGGTCGTCGCGCTGCTCGAAGGGCGCAAAATGAGCGAGCGAGCGGAATCGAGGGTGGACGGAGACGAATACCTCGAGGCCCTCGAGCTCACGCGCCGCGCGCGGTATGCGAGGGATTTTCTCCTGCTCCAGACCGCACCTGAGCCCGTCGCCATTCCGCGCCAGTTCCAAAAGGACCTGGAGCTGACTCGCGCGAGGCTGATCGAATGCCGCAATCCGGGGGGATCGGACATCTGGTTCCACTCGCTCTACCAGCTGGCGCGCACCCTGAACCCGATGCTTTCTCCCGATGAAGCAAAAACAGTCTGGGAACGAATCGAGCGCGGGCCTTGCAGCTCACGCGTGGCGCCGGACGAGCGCCAGTGGATCGATCTCATGAAGGCGGTGGGGACCCGGGCTGCGCAGGACATGGCGCGGCTCGCCGAGGCGCTACTCGCGAAATCGAGCGAGCTCCCGAGCGGCCACCGGCAGTATCTGTTGGCGGCGGGCATGGCAGGCTATCTCGCGCAGGGCAAGCGCGCCGAAGCGAGCGCGTTGTGGAGCCACTATCCGAAAGACGCCGACAAAACCAGGGATCTAGGCCTGCGACTGCTCTACGCTCACGCGTTCGGGCCCAAATAGCAGCGCAGCGAATTCTAGGGTGCCTTCCCGGGAATGGGCCTGATCGGCGGTTTGACGTCGCCGCACTGCGCGCGATGGCGCAGCGCGTGATCCATCAGCACGCAGGCGAGCATCGCCTCCGCGATCGGCGTCGCCCGGATGCCCACGCAGGGGTCGTGGCGGCCGGTGGTTTGCACCGTGGTGGGCTCGCCTTTGCGGTCGATCGAGCGGCGCGGAATGCGGATGCTGGATGTGGGCTTGAGCGCGATGCTCACCAGGATGTCCTGGCCGGTCGAGATGCCTCCCAGCGTTCCGCCCGCGTTGTTCGAGAGAAATCCCCGCGGCGTCAGCTCGTCGCCATGCTCGGAACCTTTCTGCTCGATCGCTGCGAAGCCGGCGCCGATCTCCACGCCTTTTACTGCATTGATGCTCATCATCGCCGAAGCGATGTCGGAGTCGAGCCTGCCGTAGACGGGTTCGCCCCATCCGACCGGAACGCCGCTCGCGACGACGTTCACCCGCGCGCCGCAGGAATCGCCCGAAGCGCGCAGCTCGTCCATGAACTGCTCGAGCTTCGGCACGATAGCCGGATCCGGAGAAAAAAAAGGATTTTCGTCGACCGCATCCCAGGACTTGAACGCGATCCTGTTCGGGCCGAGCTGCGCGAGATGCCCGCGCACCTCGACTCCGTAGCGCTCGCCCAGCCACTTCCTGGCGATCGCTCCCGCGGCGACGCGGATCGTGGTCTCGCGCGCGGAAGCCCGGCCGCCGCCGCGGTAGTCGCGCAGGCCATATTTCTGCCAGTACGTGTAATCGGCGTGGCCGGGGCGGAATGTGTCGGCGAGCGCGCTGTAGTCCTTGCTGCGCTGGTCCTCGTTCCTGATGAGGAAACCGATCGCCGTGCCCGTGGTCCTGCCTTCGAACACGCCCGAGAGGATCTCGATACGGTCGGATTCCTGCCGCTGCGTGACGTGGCGCGAGGAGCCCGGTTTTCTGCGGTTGAGTTCCTTCTGAATGTCGTCCTCGGAAAGCTCGAGCCCCGGAGGACAACCGTCCACGACCCCGCCGTAGGCGGGCCCGTGGCTCTCGCCGAACGAAGTCACGCAGTACAGCAGGCCGAAAGTGTTGCCGGACATGGAATTTCTCGCCGAAAACTCTCTCGGAGTTTAGCATAGGGGTCATCGCGAACCTTCCGACCGACATGGCCGAAAACGATCCCGACAAGTTGAAGGGCCCCGGCGGATTGACGCTGCGCCAGATTCACGAGCAGGTGCGGAAGTCGGTCGCGCGCGACCGCGAAGCGCAAAAGATGAGGAACGCCCTCGCGCAGAAGCCGAGTCGATGGCAGCGCTTCGTGCGCTACGTGTGGGACAAAAAACGCGGCTAGTTCGGCGCGGTGATCACGAGATCGCGCACCACGCCCTCCAGGCCCAGCACCACGCGCGCGAGCCTGTCGTAGTCGAGCTTGTCCGGCGTGTCGCGCAGCGTGTGGTAGTGCGGATAGCGGAAAGGCGCGGTGTCGGTCACCATCACCGCGGGCCAGCCGAATTTCCAGTAGGCCCACTGGTCGGACCAGCCCACCCCTGCGATCGATTCCAGCCCCACTGCGCCCTCCGAGGGAAACGCTGCGTGGCGCCTGAACGAGCCGATGACCCGGTGCAAGAGATTTCTCGAGCGCGGATTGGCGACGAAGCCGATGAAATCGCCGGTGGACGGGTAGAGCAGATTGAAGGGAAACGGGTAGCGCTGGCTGCCCCGTGCGTCGCTGTACCAGCCGATGGTCTCGAGGGACAGCATCGCGACGACTTCCCTCCCCTCGCGGGCGAGGTCGCTCGCATGCACGAGGCTGCCCATTTTTTCCGTGCCGAACCAGGGCAATTCCTCGTTGACGTAGAAGATGAGCCGCATCTCCAGCCCCGCGGCGGGCCGGACCGATTTGAGCAGGCGCGCAAGCTCGAGCAGCGCCGCCACACCCGAGCCGTTGTCGTCGGCCCCGACGGCGCCCTGCGCCGAATCGTAATGCGCCCCGATCACGATGAGCCGGGCCTTTCCCGCACCCGGGCCGGCGCGCCTCACCTCGAGGTTTCGAACCTTCACGCCCCCTGTTTCGAATTCCTGGCGGGAGACGGCGTAGCCCGAGCCCGAGAGCGTCGCCTCGATGTAACGCGCGGAGCGCTCGAGCGCTTCGGGATGCCCGGCGTTGTGCTCTTCGCTCGCCACGGCGACAACGTGCGCCTTGAGGTTCGCGAGGAGCTCCGGGTCCCCGAGCGGCTGCAGCGGACCGTGATGGCGCGTGCCGGGCATCGCCGTCATGAACCAGACGGCGAAACCGACGAATACAACGAGGATTGCGAGGACGGTGAGTGCGATACGGGCGCCCGCGGGCTTCAAGGCTATTCGGGCCAGTTCTTGATATAGCCCTTGAGCATGCGGTTCTCGAAGTCCTGCTCCTCGAGCACCGCCTTGGCGACGTCGCGGAAGGAAATCACCCCGAGCAGCTTGTCGCGGTCCATCACCGGAAGGTAGCGCGCGCCGGACTCGATCATGATGCGGCGCAGGTCGTTCACTTCCATGGCGGGGCTCGCGGTCACCGGATCGTGCTCCATGGTGTCGCGGACTCTCGCGTCATCGAGCGCGCCCCGGCGCTTGTCCAGAGCCATCAGAACTTCCTTGAAGGTGAGCATCCCGACCATGCGGCCCTTGTCGATCACCACGAGCGAGCCCATGTTGTGCTGCGCCATGACCGAAACAGCGTCGATCAGCTGGCCCTCGGGCGCGATGGTGAACAGAGCGTTGCCTTTGACCTTGAGAATTTCGCTCACTTGCATGGGTCCCCCTCTCGCTGCGCGTTTCCAACGCGATAATACTCCCGGAAACCCGCGCGCTCCAACAGGAACGAATCAACGAACGATGCCCATTTCGGGTCGTGGCCCGCGGCGCAATCTGGTAAGGTTGCCTGCGCTGGAGCGACGGAGGCTCGAAGATATCCCGTGCGATTCGACTGGTCGAAAATGGGCAGAATGCCGCCGGCGGCGCTCGTCGCGGCGCGCAATCTCGCGCATCACGCGGCGCAATGGCCCGCCAGGGCCGCGCGTGCGAACCTGAGCGCGGTCCCCGACGACAGCCACTCCGCGTTCACGTGGGACGCGTCGCACGCGGCACTGGTTTCTCGGGTGTTGCCGGCGAAAGGCGGCGGGGTCCGGGTCGGGATTCGCATGACGCGCCTCGAGCTCATCGTCACGAGCGGCGAGAGCGTGCTCGACGCGTTCCAATTCGACGGCAAGACCGACGCGGCCGCGGGCGCCTGGATCGACTCCAAGCTGCACGCGCTCGGCCTGAAGCCGGCAGGCGGCGTGAAGCTCCCCTACGCGCTCCCCGATCACCCGGCCGGCGGCCGATCCCATGAGCTCGGCATGCTGGGCCGGGAACTGGGAGAACTGTCGCGCTGGTTCGGCGGCCCGGCCGAAGTGCTGGAAGAATTCGCAGGCGGGCTCGCCGGCCTGCGGCCCGGTCCCGGCCCGTTGCTGTGCTGGCCGCATCATTTCGATCTGGCGACCCTCGTGCGCCTGGACGCGGACGAAGGCGAGTCGGCCCGCTCGGTGGGCGTCGGGGTCTCTCCGGGGGACGAGTTCTACGCGCAGCCTTATGTGTACGTGAGTCCCTGGCCGCGTTTTGACGGGGGAAACCTGCCCGTGCTGCCGCCGCCCGGTCGCTGGCACACCGAAGGCTTCTTCGGCGCGGTGGCGACCGCGGAGGAAATCCTGGCAATGAAGGATCGCGGGAAGGCGCTTCTCGCATTCGTTACTGCGGCGTTCGAGATCGGACGCGCGCGTCTGGGGGCCTAGCCATGATGCGGAAACGTGGTGTCGCATTGCTGTTCGCACTCGCGTGCGCGGGACACGGCGCAGCCGTTCTCGCCCAAGCCTATCCGAGCCGGCCGCCGCGGCTCATCGTCGGATTCACCCCTGGAGGCGGCGTAGACATCAACGCGCGAGTGCTTGCATCGAAGCTTTCCGAGCTCCTTCCCCAGCAGGTGATCGTCGAGAACCGTCCCGGGGCGGGCACCAACATCGCGAACGAATACGTGGCCAAATCGGCGCCCGACGGGTATACGCTCCTCTTCAACAGCCCGGCGGTCGTGATCAACATGTCGCTCTACCGGAACCCGCCTTACGATGCGCTGCGGGATTTCGCCGGCGTGTCGGTGTTCTCGGAGAGCACCAATATCCTCGTGGTGCCGGCGTCGCTTCCGGCGAGATCGGCGAAGGAGCTGGTCGCGCTCGCGCGCGAGCGCCCCGGAGCGCTCAACTATTCCTCGGCCGGCGCCGGTTCGACGCAGCACCTCGCCGCGGAGCTCTTCAAGCTGCGCAGCGGGACGAGCATCGTGCACATCCCCTACAAGGGCAGCGCGCCCTCGATCGCCGCGCTCCTCGCCGGGGAAGTCCAGCTCTCCTTCATCAACCCCGTCGCGGTCGGCCCGCACGTGAAGTCGGGGCGCCTGCGCGCGCTCGCCGTGGCGGGCGCCAAGCGCACCGAGCTGATGCCCGAATTGCCGACGATGAAGGAGGCGGGCGTCGAAGGCGTCGAAGTGCCCTTGTGGTTCGGCCTGCTCGCGCCGGCCGCCACGCCGCGCGAGACCGTGCGCATGCTTGCCGCCGCGGTGACCAAGGCGGCCAACTCGCCCGACACGCGCAAGCGCCTCCTCGAGCAGGGCGCCGAGCCCGTCGGCAACACGCCCGAAGAATTCTCGGCGATGCTGAAAGAGGAGGTGGCGCGCTGGGCCGAGGTGGTGAGGATTTCCGGCGCGCGCGCCGAGTGACGTTCCGTCACGCCCGCGAAAGCGGGAGTCCAGCAATCGAGCCGCCGGCAATCATCCAGCCGCGGTAGCGGCGCAGTACAGCTATTTAAGGGCCGCGTTCGCCCGCGACACCGCGGCGCCTAAAATGACTGCGTTCTGCGATATTTAATTCGCATTGCGCTCGTGTTTTGGTTATCGCCGTACTTCCTACCTTGACATCCGTTGCCGTAAACGAATACTTGTGCCTTCACGGTTTCAGCACACAGCACCGGAGGGCACATCCTGCTCACCGGTGTCCCTCGGATTCCATCCAAAGATCGTTTCGGAGATAGGCCCTAAGTGAAAGGTAATTCGCAAGACACTAAAACCGCACCTCGCTGCGTGGTTCTTGTCGCCACCCCGACGGCGAGGGTGCGTAGCCAGTGGACCCAGGCGCTCAAGGACATGTACACCGTCCTTGATGTCGGCGAGCAAGGCTCTCTGCACCGAAGTCTGGCCGACCTCAAGCCGGATATTCTCCTCCTCGATCTTGCCCTGCACCGGCTCGGGGGACTTGAGGGCGTCCGAGCCATCCGGCAATTGAGCCCCGAAACCAAGATCGTGCTCTTCGCCAGGTCTCCCAATGCGAAGGAGGGGATCTCCTTGCTGAAGGCAGGCGCCTGGGGATATTGCGAAAAGGCGATCGAACCCTCACGCCTCAGGAAAGCCGTGCTCATGCTCCAACAAGGCGAGGTTTGGGTGAAGCGAAACTTAATCCCTCACCTCATCGGCGAACTGGCCAGACTCACCCGGCTTCGAACGAAAGACTCTGCCAGCCACGAGACCCGGCTCGGGAGCTTGACCCCTCGCGAGCGCGAGGTTGTCTTGCTTATTGGCGAGGGCGTCAACAATAAGAAGATCGCAAGCCGGCTCATGATAACCGAGCACACCGTGAAGGCGCACCTGACGACCATCTTTCGTAAGCTCGGACTTGCTGGCCGGGTGCAACTGGCCCTTTTGGCAAATGAGTCCGGCCGTGGTCCGATTTCGCCTCCCGGCTCGGATGACCGCTCTGTGGGAGAACCCCAAGGCTCCCCCCGACCAAGGTCCAATTGACCCGCAAGCGCCTTGGGCATATTAGAAAGTTAGAAAGGACTGATCAGATGCTGCTGACCACTGTCCTCATCGCCGATTTCGAGAAAGCCGGCCGCGCCACCTGCCAGCGCCTTCTCCAGCCCGAGAAAAAAATCAAAGTTGTGGGCGAGGCGCAGTGCGGCCTCGAAGCCATGACGGCCGCTGCCAAACTGAAACCGCGCGTTCTTCTCCTGGATCCGAGTGGGGAAGACGAGGGCGTTTCCCTGGTCTCGACCATCCTGGAGAAAAGTCCGAAGACCAGGATCATTCTGCTCAGCGAGCGCGCGTCCGATGCCGACATCCTGGACGCGCTCTCGCAGGGTGCGCTGGGCTATCTCGCAAAACCGGCGCTTCCTACCTATTTGACCAAGGCGGTGCGGGCGGTGGCCGCTGGAGAGGCCTGGGTGCCGCGGAGGATGGTGGGGACGCTCATCAACCAACTGGCTCCCGGCAAGGCGTAGGGCGGCGCAAGAGAGCATGGGACCAAGGTCGCATAGACGAACCTCCAATTGAGCAACTCCACGCATTCCCTCACACTTCATGCCAATGTCATGAGAGTACAGCTAATGTCATCAATGTAGTACAGGTGATCGGCTTACAGGGGGAGGGACCCCATGTTTCACTCGCCAGGAGGTCCCATGTTCGCAAAATCGAAAATAACCCTTCCTCTACTCGCGCTGCCGCTTTTGTTCGGCGCGGCCGTCGGCCTCCACGCCGATTTCTTTGCCTTGGATCCGGGAGTCCGTGGTGACCCCGCGGGCGCTGGAGGGCCGATTGATGGCATCAGCGACAATGAAAGGAAGTTTTTCGAGGCGGGCCTAGAGGCTTTCACCGAGGTCCAGGACGTCCAAGGTGACGATCCTGGCTTGGGGCCGCGGTTCAACCTGGACAATTGCGCAGGCTGCCATGCGCAACCCGCTATCGGTGGGTCCAGTCCGTTCACGAATCCTCAAGTCGCGGTTGCTACGAAGGCCAGCGCCCAAAACGTCGTCCCCTTCTTCATCACAATCGACGGGCCGGTGCGGGAAGCGCGGTTCAAGTTCAAGCCAGACGGCACCCGTGACGGCGGCGTGCATCCACTGTTCACCATCACCGGTCGAGACGACGCGCCGGGCTGCGTTCTCGCCCAGCCGGACTTTGCGACAGCGGCCGCACAGAACAACCTGGTCTTCCGGATCCCCACGCCAACGTTTGGCGCAGGCCTGATCCAAGCCATCGACGAAGGCACGATCCTGGCGAATAAAAGATCCCATGCGTTGAGAAAGCAGTCCTTTGGCATTGCCGGTCGCGAGAACAGGAACGGGAATGACGGCACGATCACCCGGTTCGGGTGGAAGGCACAGAACAAGTCCCTCCTGCTCTTCGCGGGCGAAGCCTACAATGTGGAACAGGGAGTGACCAACGAGCTGTTCCCGCACGAGCGGGATGAGACCCCCGAGTGCCATTTCAACGGTACCCCCGAGGATCAAACGCGTTTCGATCAGACCGAGCTGGCAGCGATGCCGAGCGACACGGTGAAGTTTGCGATATTCATGCGTTTCCTGGCTCCCCCGACCCCTACCGCTGAAACGCTTTCGATCAGCAATGGCAGGAGTTTGTTCAACAAGATCGGCTGCGCCTTGTGCCATACGCCGTCCCTCACGACAGGGAAGTCCTCCAACGCGGCGTTCGACCAGAAGCCGGTCAAGCTCTTTTCCGACTTGCTGCTGCATAACATGGGTCCAGGACTGGCCGACAACATCCTGCAGGGCAACGCGAGAGGGGATGAGTTTCGCACCGCGCCCCTGTGGGGACTAGGCCAGCGCACGTTCTTCCTCCACGATGGACGAACGACGGACCTGCGGGAGGCCATCATGGCTCACAGGAGTTTCGGGAACCTCCAATTTGGTTCATCGGAAGCCAACCTAGTGATCGAGGTCTTCGACGCTCTTGGGCGAGCAGACACGCAGGACATCTTCAATTTCCTGCGCAGCCTGTAATTCGGCCTGCATTCCCTCGTGGTGCTCCCGGCCAGCTCCCGCTAGGGAACTGGATCCGGGCGCTGCGGGAAGGTCCGCTCGAACACGCTTTCTGCGATCCTGTTCTTGAGGATCTCGATCGAGCCGCCCGCGATCATCCAGCCGCGGCAGCGGCGCAGGCAGTACTCGACCAGCTCTTCCTGCGTGTAGCCCAAGCCCCCCATCACCTGCAGCGACTCGTTCGCGACGTCGAACCCGGCCTGGTTGCAGAACGCCTTGGCGATCGCGGTCTCCTCGGCCGACGGAAAGCCCCGGTCGGCGTTCGCCGCGGCGCGGTACAGGAGGAGCTGCCCGGCGTCGAGCTTCATTTTCATCTCGGCGAATTTCCATTGCAGCCCCTGGAACTCGCACAAGAGGCGCCCGAACTGTTTTCTCTGCATCGCCCACTGCCGCGCGCGTTCGTAGGCGTAGCGCCCGAGCGCGAGCGAGCGGGCCGCGTTGCCGATGCGCTCGACGTTGAAGCCGGCGATCTGCTTTTTGAAACCGCCTTCTTTCAGCACGACCATCTCGGCGGGGACGAAAACGTTCTCGAAGTAGATCTGCGCCCACTCCTCGCCCGACATGAACTTCGAAGGCTTGCCGAAGCGCACGCCCTTCGCCTTCGTATCGATCAGCACCGAGCCGATGCCACCCACGCCCGGGCCGTAGCGCACATAGGTGAGAATCACCTCGGCGTGCGGCGCGTGCGTAGTGAACACCTTGGAGCCGTTTACGCGATAGCCGTCGCCTTCCGGCGTCGCCGTCGTCTGAAGATCGGTCACCGCGGAGCCTGCTTCCGGCTCGGTCATGCCTACGCTGATGACCGATTCACCCGCAAGGAGCCGTTTCAGATATTTCTGTTTCTGTCCGGGCGTCCCGCACTCGGCGAGCACGCGGATCGGTCCGAAATTCCCCGCCTGCACCACGTCCGCGCTTCTCGGGCACACCGAGGCGACGGTCTCGATCGCGATCACCGCGTCGATCAGCGCGCCGCCCTGGCCCCCGTCGGCCTCGGCAACCGTGATGCCGAGCAGCCCCTGCCCCGCCATAAGCTTGGCGACGTCCCAGGGGTAATCAGGTGAGTGCGCGCGCGCGCGCGCACCTGAGGCCAGATGCTTCTCCCCAAAGCGCCGCACCGATTCGCGGAACTGCTCCTGCTCGGGCGTGAAACGGAAGTCCATGGTCATCCCTCGTGCGTTCCCCCTCCTCAATGAGGAGGGGAAAAGTCTTGTTCCTTCAGTAGAACGAGTCCGTCGACCGCGACGGCGCCTTCGCCTTTCACGATCAGCGGATTGATCTCGGCCTCGGCGACAGGCTGGCCTGCGACGAGCGCAAGGCGCGAGAGCGCGGCGACGGCCTGCGCGAGAGCGCGCAGGTCGCCGCGCGGCAGTCCGCGGTAGCCGCGCAGCGTCGCCAGCCCCTTCACTTCCGCTATCATCGCCGCGGCCTCCTCCTCGGTTACGGGCGCGAGGCGCAATGCGTAGTCCCTGTAGATTTCCGCGAGCGCACCGCCCGCGCCGACGAGCGCGATCGGGCCGACGACCGGATCGTCGCGGTAGCCGACGATCACCTCGGCGAGGCCCGATTCCATTTTTTGAACCAGCACGGCGCGGGCCGCGGGGACGCGCGCCAGCATCGCGCGCAGCTCGCGATCGAACGCGGCGCGGTCGGCGATGCCGAGGCGGACCGCTCCGGCTTCGGTCTTGTGAAGAAGTTCGGCTGAAAGCGCCTTGACCGCCACCGGGTAAGGAAGTGCGTGCGCATAGCCGGGAGGTTGCGCGATCGCGTGCCCCGCCACCGGGATCCCGAGCGAGGCAAACAACGCGAGGGCTTGCGCTTCATCGAGAGGCCCGCGCCGGGGCAATTCGCGCGGCCATCCCGTGGATGCGGCCGCGGCGAGGGTGCGGGGCGAACGCCAGGCGAAAAAGGCGGCTAGCGCGTCGGCGCAGGCCTCCGGGGTGCGAAATGCGGCGATCCCGCGCTCGGCGAGCAGGGCGAGCGAGCGTTCCGCGTGCGGAGTAAGGAAAACTGCGAGCGGCTTCGCGTTCCTCCTCGAGCGCACGATGGGCTCGACCGCGAGTTGCGGGTGGAACTGCGCCGAAGACCCGACCACCGCCAAGACGCCGTCACACCGTGGGGACGCAAATAACTCGTCGAGCGCCGCGGTGTACCGCTCCGCGGTCGCCGTCATCGTGAGATCGATGATCGGCGATTCGGAGTCCGGCGCGATCGTCTCGATGCCGAACATTCCCAGCCGATCCACGACGCTCGCGGCGCCGCCCCCGGTGGTGGTCACGACCGCGACGCGTGCGGCGCGCGGCAGGTTCGGCGGGGTCCGTCCCGAAAGGAGCGGTGCGATCTCGATGAGCGTTTCCAGCATGTCCACCCGCACGATGCCGCAGTCGCGAAAATACGCGGCCAG
>Ga0184619_10000515_pt1 | contig 13217 bp, 9 predicted proteins | sample PLM0_60_b1_FD_133146 | JGI IMG/M metagenome (GOLD analysis project Ga0184619, IMG submission 133146) | Groundwater sediment microbial communities from an aquifer in East River, Colorado, USA - PLM0_60_b1 | ecosystem: Environmental > Terrestrial > Soil > Riparian zone | place: USA: East River...
CTCGCCGCTCGATGACTTGTTCTTCCAGGGTTCGCCGGATGAGAATAATCCACGGCGAAACCCCGGCCCGCCACGACCGATCCAAAGCGAAGGCTCCGGTTTTATCGTTCGACCAGATGGTTACATTTTCACGAATTTTCACGTGGTTGAAGGCGCAGACAAAATCGACGTTAAATTAAGGGACGGCCGGAGTTTTCCTGGAAGGGTCATAGGTACAGACGAAAAGACCGATATTGCGGTCATAAAGATCGATGCCAAAGATTTGCCGGTTGTCCAGCTGGCTGACAGCGATGGGGTGCGGGTAGGCCAGTTTGCGTTTGCAATCGGGGCACCATTCAAGCTTGATTACACATTCACCTACGGTGTGGTCAGCGGCAAAGGCCGGAGCAAATTGCTTCAGACGGGCGCCTACTCCATCTCCGATTATTTGCAGACTGACGCCTCGATTAATCCGGGTAACAGCGGCGGCCCACTGTGTGATATCGACGGCAAAGTGATCGGCATGAACACGCTGATTAACGGGATGAATCGCGGCCTCGGCTTCGCGATCCCCAGTAACATGGCGAAAGAAATTGGTAGCGAACTGATCGCTGGTCACAAAATCATGCGGCCATGGCTCGGCATCCGGATCGAGACGCTCGGCGACGACGCCGACATTCGTGATTTGTTTAAGGGCGCAGACAAAGGCGTCGTGGTACGCACGATTGAAGCCGATGCGCCTGCTTCCAAAAGCGATTTACGCCCCTTCGATGTAATCACGCATGTGGATGGAATACCGATCGAAACGGACTCACAGCTACAGCATGAGATTTTGAAAAAGAAAATCGGCCAAAGTGTTCAGCTCAGTGTTTGGCGCAAGGGCCAGACCATCAAGGTCCCAATTAAAACCGGCGAACTGCCCAACGAGATCGCGCAAGCATCAAATGCGTTGCCTATTCAGCCGCCGAAGCCGACCCAGGAAAACGTCGGCAAATTCGGCCTGCAGGTTCAGGAATTGACGAAAGATGTTGTAGAGCGTCTTCATCTCCCGGTCCAGCAAGGCGTGCTCGTAACCGATGTCGAAGACAACAGCATCGCTGCAAGCCAGGACATTCAGCGCGAAGACGTCATTACCGAGGTAGACGGCAAGCCGGTCGCCAACGTGCAATCGTTCCGCGAAGCGCTTAAGAAAGCCGACCCGAAACGGGGCGTCCTTCTGTATCTCGATCGTAAAGGCAGCAAGACCTTCGCAGTCTTAAAAGCCGGCGATTAGCTCTTCCGGCTGCCGATCACCACCAGCGCAATCCCGCCGATCAGGCAAATCCCGCTTGCAATCGGCGGAAAAGCGATCCCATGGCTTTCCTTGTGAGTGATCTCGAGGGGGCCGAGTTGCGCGTCTTTCTTTTGCGTTGTCCAGCCCAACCCGCCCCAGGCGAATCCGATGATGCCGACGATAATAAGGATGATGCCGACGATGGCGGCAGGTTTCATCGATTTGCGCTTACAATGAGCGGCGGCCTTGGATCAAATTGATAATCAGCACCACAATCGCAATGACGAGCAGAATATGAATGAATCCACCCATCGTGTAGGAGCTGACCAGTCCAAGGAGCCAGAGCACCAGCAAGATCACGAATATTGTCCACAGCATAATGTTCCTTTCGGTTGGGTCACATGTTCCTTCGTGGGATGGGGTTCCGTTGCGCTTATCGAAATCAAAATTTCTGCACAGATCGCTATTTGCGGTCCGCTCTAGGAATGGCCACCACTACAGTTTTTCCACTACGGCACGCAGGTTCCAGTCCGCTTCCTCAAGTTTGCGCCGCGCAGACTCGTAATCGCATTTTGCTAAGTCGACGACGACCCGCACGGCGCGGTCGCGCAGCTTGGCACTGGTGGTATGCAGATCAATCATCAGATTGCCGCGCACCTTCCCCAGCGCAACCATCGCGCCGGTGCTGATGATGTTGAGCGCTGCCTTCGTCGCCGTTCCAGCTTTCAATCTGGTCGATCCAGTCAAGATCTCGGGGCCCACGGCGAGTGCGATCACAAGATCGATATTTGTAGCCACCGCCGCCGGTTGCGGCGCAGCGCGGTCAATGCCCCCGGCTACAGCGGGATTGCATGTCAGCAAAATCGTCTTTGCACCTAACGACTTTGCGTGAGACAACGCGCCGAGAACAAAAGGCGTCCGGCCGCTGGCGGTGATCCCAATGACAACATCGCCATTTCTTATTCCCCTTTCCCGCAATGCCAATGTGCCAGCACTTTCCTCGTCTTCCGCGCCTTCCACACTGCGATAAAGCGCAGTCGTGCCGCCGGCAATTATTCCCTGCACAAGATCGGGCGACGCGCTAAAAGTCGGCGGAATTTCGCTCGCATCGAGGACGCCAATGCGCCCGCTACTGCCAGCCCCGACATAAAACAGCCGGCCATGATTCCGCAGCGATTCAGTCACGATTTCAATCGCTCTGGCAAGCTCCCCGGTTGCTCCACGCAACGCATCCTCCACAAATTTTTCTTCTTCGACAAAAAGTTCGGCCAGTTGCCCCGCGCTCATCTTTTCCAGATTCTCCGAGCGAGGATTGCGTTGTTCGGTAAGCGCAGCAGCCAGATCTTCGATTTCCCGGAGTTTTGGTTGAAAAGCAACGCGATCAACTTTCTCTGCCGCAAGCCATGCGGCGCCAAATTCGGGAGGTCGGTCTGCCACGTTCACTCGGGCGTCGGGGAGATTCTTTTTAAGTCTGCGTCGAAACGCGTGCGTGTAGATCGAGTCACGATAAAAGAGGCCGCCCATCAGCGCGACTTTCGGAGCAAGCAGATGCAGCCGGGAAGCGACAGCCTCGGTAAATTCACAAAGGACACGCGCACCTTCCTCCACGATCTCATTCACACACGCGTCGCCACCGGCTGCCGCTTCAAACACCACCGGAGCTAGCATTGCAATCTCCATTTTATCTGCCGTTTGCGCCCAGCGAACAAGTTCATCAAGATTGTTCAACGAAAGCGCATGCAGGATTTTTGCCGTGAACTGCATCTCACCGCGGCGCAGATCGTATTCGCGCAAGATCAGGCGCAGCGCCTCAATGGAGAGAAAATACCCGCCGCCGGTGTCGCCCAAAATGTGCCCCCAGCCACCCGCTCGCTCAATCCGATCATTTCGCCGGCCAGTCACCGAAGAGCCACTTCCGGCATTGACAACAATACCGTCTCCATGATCGAGGGCTGCAGCCAAACCGGAATCCCGATCGCTGCCGGTCACGATTTTTGCATTTGGCCAAATGTCTCGGCAAATGAGAGCGAGCGACCGGCGATCTTCCTCTGTGCTGCAACCAGCAACGAAAATTCCTGCGCGGTCGACCTGTTTTGGCAACTCGGCAAAGACTTCGCGTAAACGTTCCGGAGTTGTCAGGCGCAAATTAGACGGCGGCAACTTGCCCTGATCGAGAATTCGGAATTCTGTGCCAGCGTCACTACCAGACGTCACCGCCTCCACCAACACCCAGGCGGTTTTTGTTCCACCTCCTTCGACGCCGAGGATGCGCTCGACTGGTTCCACGATTGTTTATGCTTAGCCGCGTTTCGGCGAATTTGAAAGCCTTGTCGCTTTTTACGCGGTCATCCTGAGCGAAGCGAAGGACCTCACAAAATTACCTGCGCGCGGACGCAGTTGGCCGGTAGGGCGCGTCACTCCGTGCACGCCGCCTTCGTTGTAAACAGAACGGCGCGCAGAGGACTGCCCACCCTACCGGTTTGCGTTGCTGGCGAATTGCTGAGTTTTCACGCGCCCGTATCATGCAGCATGACGGTTGAGCAGAAGGAAGCGGCAAAGCAAATGGAGCAGCTGCGAAACGAAATCCGCAGACACGACCGGCTCTACTACGAAGAAGCTGCGCCAATCATCAGCGACCGCGAATACGACCGCCTCTACAAGGAACTCGTCGATCTGGAGACGCAGTTTCCCGATCTGGCTACGTCCGATTCACCCACCCAGCGTGTCGGGGGAAAACCGCTTAAAGCGTTCGAGCAGGTGCCGCATCTCATCCCGATGCTCAGCCTCGACAACACCTACTCCGAAGAGGAAGTGAAGAATTTTTACGCCCGCATTCAGCGCCTGTTGCCGAACGAAAAAATTCCGGTGGTGATCGAGCCAAAGGTGGACGGCGTTGCGGTTTCGCTCATTTACGAAAACGGCAGGCTGCGTCAGGCAGCGACGCGCGGAGATGGAACGGTAGGCGACGATATCACTCAAAATATCCGAACGATCCGTTCGGTGCCCGAGCGATTGCGCGGCGCTGCACCGAAACTTCTGGAAGCGCGCGGCGAGGTCTACATGGATAAACATGGCTTTGAAAAACTAAACGACGAACGGCGAAAAGCCGGCCTGGCCCTATTTGCCAACCCACGCAACGCCGCGGCTGGTTCGCTCAAGCAACTCGATCCAGCGATCGTGGCGAAACGTCCCCTCGGTGTTGTGTTGTACGGAACTGGCGCGACCGAAGGTGTGGACATCGACGTTCACTCTGAAATTTTTCCGCTTTTAAAGAAGCTGGGCCTACCAGCGACCGAGCGTTGGTGGGTGGCTGAGTCAGTTGAAGAAATTTTGGATGCAGTTCACGAATTGGACGGCATCCGCCGCAAGTTCGCGTACCAAACTGACGGTGCAGTGGTGAAAGTGAATTCATTTGCCCAACGCGAGCGTCTCGGGTTCACCGCAAAATCACCACGGTGGGCCATCGCGTACAAATACGAGGCCGAACGGGTGGAGACGCGTCTCAACGACATCGTGATTCAAGTCGGGCGCACCGGAATTCTTACACCAGTCGCAATGCTGGAGCCGGTGTTCGTAAGCGGAAGCACCGTGGGACGCGCGACGTTGCATAACGAAGATGAAATCAAACGCAAAGACATCCGTATCGGCGACACCGTGGTGATTGAAAAGGCGGGCGAAGTCATCCCGGCAGTTGTTGAAGTTGTTAAATCCAAACGTCCGCGCGACACAAAGCCGTTCGATTTTGCCAAACACATTCATGGCAAGTGTCCTGTATGTGGCGGCCCGATTCGCCGAGACCCGCAATTTGTAGCCTGGCGGTGCGAAAATCTTCAGTGCCCGGCGCAAACCACGCGGCGCGTCGAATTTTTCGCAGCGCGCAGCGCGCTCGACATTGAAAGCGTCGGCGGGATTGTGGCGGACAAACTGGTTGAACGTGGACTTGTACGCGAGCCGCTCGATCTCTTTGAGTTAAAGACAGAACAGCTGGGCAAACTGAACCTCGGGACCGACGAAGAGCCGCGCGTTTTCGGTGAGAAAAATGCAGCGAAAGCGATCCGCGCGATCGAGCGGGCCCGGACCCTGCCGCTTTCGCGATGGCTCTTTGCGCTGGCCATTCCAGATGTAGGAAGAACGACAGCAACGCAACTTGCCCGTTTTCACCAAACAATTGGCGACGTCGCCAATTCGCCGCTCCTCAATGATGTTTTGCAGTACCACGAAAAGCGGGACGAGAAAGAGGACGCAAAAGAAATTGCCGACAGACTTATCCAAGCCGGTTTCGCGAAGCCATCGAAAAGCAAAGCCGAAAAAGGCCGCGGAATCACTACGGAAGTAGGACCTGTAGTTGCACAAAGCCTCTTGGATTTCTTCGCCTCATCAGTCGGGAAAAAAACCCTGCGCCGGATAAAAGAGCTCGGCATCCACCCCAAGACCGAAAAAGTCTCGGCAAAAAAAGCGGCAGAATTGCCGCTGGCCGGAAAAACGTTTGTGCTTACGGGAGGGTTGCCCTCGATGACGCGAGAAGAAGCGACGGAAAGGATTGAGGCGCTTGGGGGCCACGTCACCGGCAGCGTGAGTAAGAAAACCGATTACGTCCTCGCAGGCGCAGAGGCAGGAAGCAAATTCGACAAGGCGAAAGAACTTGGTATCCGCATCATCGGCGAACCCGAGTTTCGAAAGATGCTGTGACTCAGCGGCCGGCGATTATTCGAGTGCGCCGGTGAAGGATTTCCGCGATAGCCAATCTACGGATTGGGCGGCACCTCGGACCCAAGCGAGAGCGGGACCGCCTGCTGATTCATTGCCGGCGTTCCGGGCGCAGCGAGTAACAGCCCTGTCCGGCTGGCAGGATGCATGGTTGCCGGCACGTTGAAAGTTAGTTTTTGATTCCCACGCATCACAGTGATTGGCACGACGTCGCCGGCAGTGATGAAGAACGACGCATCCAGCACGTCTTCTGGCTGAGTCACTTTCTTCCGGCCTACCTGTAACAGAATGTCGCCGGCTTTGATTCCAGAACGGGCGGCCGGAGTGTCCCCCATGACCTGCGTCATCTCCGCGAGCGAACCTTCTACCGGCTGACGCGCCAGGGATACATTGATTCCAACCCAGCCATGCCTGGCCTCGCCGAAACGCATGAAATCGCCCCGAATTTTCTCGGCCGCTTCAATTGGCACCGCGTAACACGCAGAATTGTTCTCCAGGCTGCTAACAACGATGCCAACGACCTCACCTTTCATGTTCAAGAGAGGCGCGCCGGCTTCTCCGCGCTGCGACGGCAGATTAAGACGCATGTGAGTCGTTGAAAAATAACGGCCCAGATATTTCCGATCAAAGCCCGCCACCATGCCAAAATTGGGCGTCTCCGGCAGGTCCAAAGGGAAACCGATCGATACAACAGGTGTTGCTACTTCCATCTGCTCAGACTTGCCAATTGGCAGGGCCGGAGTGGCCTCGTCGATTTTTAACATCGCCGTGCCGCTGCGGATGTCTGCCAGAAGCTGACGCGCGGGGTATTTTTTGCCGCCGAATTCGATTGTGAAGTTTCCCGCTTCACCTCCCACCGTGTATGCGGTGTAAAGCGTTCCGGTGGGATCGATAAAAAATCCAGTGCCACAGATCTCGCTGTGTTCATCGACGCCATGAATTTTGACCACCGCTTTGGCGGCGCGCGCGAAGATGTCTTTGATCTGCTGGCTAACCGCTGTTGCCGACTCCGCCCGGCTTATGGCGCGCTCAAACATCTCCTTGGTCTTTTCACCACTTGTTTTAGCGGACTGGTCCTCTGCGAAGAGCGAACCGGCGCTTAAGCAAAAAATCAGCGCGAATGCGGCTTTATGGGACATAACGAGGCGCAGATTCTTAACTTGCGATACCGGAACGCGCAAGCCGCGTGGGGCGCGTCGCACTATACCGTGCCTAAAATCTGAAAGTCGGCTCATAACTCACAGGGACGCTATCGAGCACGTACCGCGGCGGGGCTGCGGCTCGGTGAGTCTGGGCGCTTGCATTAAAACTGCGAACCGGCTGGGTCCTGAAAATCTGCGTGGCCATCGGAGACGTCAGGCTCCATTCTCCTTCCGTGTTCGCCGGCGCCGACAAAGCTGGCGGACTCTGGAGGGCAACTCGAGCCGTCTCCGGTTGTTGATAAATCTTCAATGAAATCACTGCGGCGCATACCAGGACGGCCGCGACGGCAGCTGGATATGAGGCAAGGGCTCGAGTATCCAGGCGGAGCATGAAACCGTGAGCGCGTTCAAGGCAGATGCGCCACAACGGCTGACGAAGCATTTCATCGCGCTGCCGGCGGTGAAATTCATGCAGGAAATTCTCGAAGTAGCCGGGCGGCGGCTGTTCGTACCGCTTCAATCGAAGCAGCCTCGCGATTTCGTTATCGTCAAACTCATTCATTTTTCAGCGCGGATTAGGAAACAGGATTTTTCCGAAATTCGTCCAGATAATTCTGTAGCTGTCGATTCGCGTAGAAGAGCCTCGAACGTACCGTTCCTTCCGAGACGCGCAAGATTTTACTAATCTCTGCATGGGGCATCCCTTGGATATGGAACATGGTAACCACGGCTCTGTGTTCATCAGACAATTTCATCATGGCCTCGTTCAATCTTCGCTGCAGCTCGGATAAGTCCGCTTCGCGCACCGGGCTGCTCGTGGCCGTGCTTTCCAGGAATTCCTTGTCGTTTTGAATACTGGCATCGACGTCATCCAAGCTCAGTTGAAAACGCCGGCCGCGTTTCTTGAGAAAATTGAGCGTCATGTTTACGGCAATGGAATGAATCCATGTGTAAAACGACGACTTACCACGGAACCCACGGATCGCGCGGTAGGCTTTGGCGAAAATGTCCTGCAAAAGATCGTTCGTGTCCTCGTGGTTCGAGGTCATGTTATAAACCAGGCCGTAAAGACGCGGGGTATATTTGATGACCAGTTCATCGAAGGCGCCGGCATCGCCCGATTGGGTACGTTTTACCAACTCCTGATCTGGATCGACCCGTGGCTGGTCCATTGTCTCGCGCCTAGACTTAGCACGAGCCCCGAGACCAGACGACAACAAATCGGAAATTCGTCGAGCAGGTAAGGCGAGAGCGGGATCCATAGTGCAGTCGATTACCGCCGGTCGCGGATCGACATCAGCCAGAGCAAGTTCCCAAGCGCAGCAATGAACGCCGCCACGTAGGTCAGCGCAGCCGCGTTGAGGACTTTGTTCACGCCCACTACTTCCTCACCGGGCTGCACGATGCCCATCTGTTGCAAAATGATTTTTGCCCGTCGCGAAGCATCGAACTCCACCGGCAGCGTGATCAATTGGAAGACCAGCAAGATTAGATAGCAATAGATACCGATGGTAATCAGACCGGTAATGTGAAAAAATAATCCACCCAGGATCACAAATGGCAGCATTCGCGACGCGACCATTGTCACCGGCACGATCGCCATTCGCGCTTTCAGTGGCGCATACGCCTTCGCGTGCTGAATGGCGTGACCGGTCTCGTGCGCAGCAATACCCAACGCCGCTACTGAAGGCGTGTTGTAAACACTGGTGGAGAGATGCAGCTTCTTGTCTCTCGGGTCATAATGGTCTCCGAGAAAATCATTCGTCTCCACAACCTCCACATCCGGAATCTGGGCGGCCTGCAGAATTTCACGCGCGCATTCAGCGCCGGTGATGTTCGAGCTCGCCCGCACTTCGCCCCATTTATGGAAAGCGCTCGTGACCCGAATCTGTGCCCAAATCCCAATGACCAACGGGACGCCGATATAAAATAGCCAACCAGATCCAAGACCGAAACCGTATGGATAAAACATACCAAGCTTTAGTTTAGTGCATCGAAGTCAGTTGTCACTTTACTGGCTGGAACAAATTAGACGCAAAACCGCGCGCTTCGTTCATTCAGACGTAGTTCATCCTCGGCGAAGCAATACAAAAGCTTGGCGCCGAAGGCGCAGACGATTTTAGCAACCTAGATCTCCAGCTGCTTTGGAAACCGCGACAGAATTCTGCAACCCTTTTTAGTAACCAGGACTACGTCTTCGAGCCGGACCCCGCCCAGTCCTGGGTAATACAGGCCCGGCTCGACAGTCAGCACCTGTCGATCTTTTAAAACAACTTTTTGCAAACGCGGATGCTCGTGAATCTCTAATCCAAGACCGTGCCCGGTGCCGTGAAAGAATCCGACCCGTCGGCCTCTGCGCACTTCCGTCGGAAAACCGCGTTGAGCGAAAAATTCCTGGATTGCCTTGTGAATTGTCATCCCATCCACTCCTGCCTTGATTCGCCGTAAGGCGAGCGCTTGACCGCCTTTCACGGTCTCCCAAAGCTTCCGCTGCGCCTCGCTTGCCCGTCCACGCAAAACTGTTCGGGTCATGTCGCCGAAATATCCGGTCTTCGCATCACGAGGAAAAACATCGAGGATGATCAAAGAGTCTGCATAAAGCGGGCCGTAGCCCCGCTCATGCGGATCACACGCCTGGTCGCCACCGGCAACAATCGTACCGGTCGGAATACCGCCTGCGCGCAAGATCGTCGAATCAATTTCGGCCCGGAGAATTTCGGAAGTCAACGGCTTGCCGTTCCAGCGCAATCGTTTTCCAGCGCCTGGTTTCGACGCTTTCAAAATTTCGATGCCGCGTTTGAGTCCTTTCTCCGTAATTCGCAAGGCTCGGCCCATCATTTCGACTTCCTTCTCCGATTTCGCCTCGCGCTCGGGCCAGAAAAATCCGTTCGTCGCGTGGACACGGATTTTGTTTGCGGCGAGTTCCTCCGCGTAACCGAGTGCAAAGTTTGCAGGGACAACTACGGATCTTACGCCACGTTTTCTTAGGAAATGTGCGAGAACCTTTTCATAAGGTGGCGCCTTTTTGGATTTTCCCTGCACTTCGCGCTCGAGCTCGCTGAACATGACGAATTCATCCGCATCGGCTTGTTTGCGACCGCGATCGATCTCCAAATCACTCAGGACAAGCGTGCGTCTGCCGTTGCGTTCCAGAAAGATGAATGGATCCGGCGCCCAAAATTTCGTCGCATAAAGCATGTCGGCATCACTCTCGCTGGTGGCGACGATAAGGCGGGCCGGTTTTGTCTTTGATTTGCTCATTCCCTCTTGTTACGCCGGTTGGCGTTACAGGGCAACCGGATCGGTTGCTAAACCATCAGATGACAGGCGGAATGCTCGCCCTACACATGAAATTTGCTTCTTCTTACTTCGAGTTCTCTTCGCAAAATCCAATGCAACATCCCAAGCAATCCGAGAGTGGAGAGAATCAGGACAGAAGTATTGAACAAAAACACATTAAACTTTATTCCGAAATAACGTTTCTGCGCGCCGAAGAACACGTTTGGCTTGTTTCCGCGGCGGTAGTCGCTTTGGTCCATTTCCGCGTTTGACATCAAGTCGGACACTTTCTGGTTCACATAGATCTGCTCGGCTGTGACGGGCCCGTTCGCATTCTTGAAAAGCGCCCGATCGAATGGCCTTTTACCATTCAGGATTTGATCGACCAGCCCGAGATAATGATCCAGATCGCCGACCGACTTTGCCTCGAGACCGGAAAGCAGGGCGAGCGTTTCCTTCAGGTCATCCAAACGTTTGGTTGCTTCAGGATCTTTCCGGTGTTGCGCCACGAGACGGTCGATCTCGCGCTGTGTCTGGTCTTGTCGCCGCGTCAGCGGATTGAGCTTGGCCTGTGCGACAATCATTTCTTCATACGACCAGCGCATCGCAATGAATTGACAGACAAACGGAACTTGCAGCTTGCTTTCCGTTTTTCTGTTTTTTTCCGCGCTCGGATGTTCGGAGAACCAATGCGAGAGAGAATAAAGCAGACCAAGGTTGCGATTCATGTCCTCGTATTTGATGAGCGCGCCACCCATGATGATCTGCGGAATTAGAACGAGCGGAACGATGTTTGCCGCTGTCTTCGGATCGGCCACCAGCGAAGAAATGAGCAGACCCAGTGCGACACCGCCCATGGCGGTCATGAACATGATCGCCAGATCGAGCCAAAACATGCCGCGAATTTCCAGAACGTAATTGCCGATCAGGACAAAAAGGATGCACTGAACGAGGGCAAACACTCCGAGCGTAAGCGTCTTCGAGATGACGTAATACGATAATCGAACGTTGACGTTTCTCTCGCGTTGCAACACCGGCCGATCCCGGATGATGTCATCGGCGCTGTTGGTCAGACCAAGGAACATCGCGACGATCAGCCCCAGGAACAAGAACGTTGGAATGTGATAAGCGGAAGCAAAATCGTATGTCCCACTCTCCGAATAGCGTAAAATAGTCGCAATCAACAGCGCCAGCACCGGCGAAACCCCGATGGTGATGACCAGGTTGGCGCGGTTGCGAAGTTTGCTTACAAAAGCGCGCCGTAACACCGTTCGAAATTGCGTCCACTCATCGTGCCACCGAAATGGCAGCCGCCTTTTCTCGACCGGCGCCGCGGGCAACGTAGATGGCGCTTCTTTGCGCAGGGAAACTTGTTTGACGTCCTGAATCAGGCGAAACGCTTCATATTTGTCGCGCCAGAATTCCGGTGAATAGCGGCGCGCGGCAACAAGATGGCCGCGGCTGTTCTCTTCGTAAATGATGTCGCCACTCAGATCGCGTAGCGGCGTCTCCAGCACATCAAAAATGAATTCCGGGCGCGTTGTTCCGCAGGATGGACAAGCGCCCAGTTCAGCGCCGAACTGATGCTGGTGTTCTGCTTCTGCGAAATAGCGAAGCATGTCCGATGGCGTGCCGAAAAAGACGAGGCGTCCGCCTTTGTCGAGCAGGATCGCCTTGTGAAACATCTGGAAAATTTTCGAGCTGGGCTGGTGAATCGTGACGATGACGATCTTGTTGTGCGCCATGCTCCGAATAATTTCCATGACGTGCTCGGAGTCTTTTGAGGAAAGCCCGGAAGTCGGTTCGTCGAAAAGATAGACATCCGACATCCCAATCATATCGAGCCCGATGTTGAGGCGTTTTCTCTCTCCGCCGCTCAATGTTTTCTTCTCCGGGCTGCCGACAACGGCATCGCGTCGTTCGCCAAGTCCAAGCTCGACTAATTTTGCCTCCAAACGCCGGGTGCGATCGCGCCGCGACAAGTGCGGCGCGCGAATCGCGGCGGCAAACAGCAGGTTTTCGCCGATGGTGAGATGTTCGTCGAACGCGTCCTGCTGCGGCATGTAACTGACGTAGTGCTTGAGCGTGTCGAGATCTTGATAGAGCGACTGTCCGTTAAGCAGGACCTCGCCGCTGGTGGGTTGGAGTTGGCCGGCCAGCACTCTCATCAGCGTGCTCTTTCCGCAGCCGCTGGCGCCCATCACGCAAACAAGCTCACCACGCGCGACGCTAAAGGAGATTCCCTCGAGACCAATCTGACCTTTGCCAAAGCGGTGCGTGATTTCATTTGCCTCGAGAACGCGAATGATGTTGCGCTCTTCCTCGATGATTCGTTCCGAAAAGTTGCATCGCAGAAATTGGCCGACGTCGATTCGAATGGTGTCTCCATCTTTGAGTGGCGCTGTGGTGCGCACCACAGTGTCACCCACCATGATGGGGCGATCGGCCTCGATCACTTCGAGTTGACCGACCCGCCGATCGTAGTCGCAGAAAATTTTCAGCAGCACGTCGCCGCTCGTGCCGGGTGAGAGCAGAATATCGTCAGCTTCCAGCCGGCTCGGCTCATTCGAAACCAGATATTCCGACTTGGAAGCCTTCAGTTGGAACCGGCCACCCAGCGCCCGCGCTCGCCGGCGCAGATCGTTCAAATCCAGCTCGGTATCGTTGCGGAAGACGATCCGGTCTTCCAAAGCAGCATCGACCTGCGTCCCGGTCTTTAACTTCACCCCGTTGAGTTCGGCATCCACATCACGGAGCGCCTTCACGCGAACCTTCAATCCGAAAGTGACTCGGAGCGCGCTCTCACGTGTTCGCGAGCGTTCCAATCCCACTTCGTC
>Ga0184619_10000517_pt1 | contig 13185 bp, 13 predicted proteins | sample PLM0_60_b1_FD_133146 | JGI IMG/M metagenome (GOLD analysis project Ga0184619, IMG submission 133146) | Groundwater sediment microbial communities from an aquifer in East River, Colorado, USA - PLM0_60_b1 | ecosystem: Environmental > Terrestrial > Soil > Riparian zone | place: USA: East River...
GACCGGTAGATAAAGCTGCTGCGGATTCGCTCTTGAAAATCCCGCGTTGCGGTCTGGGCTCCACTGCATTGGCGTGCGACAGCCATTGCGATCGCCCAGATAAAAATTGTCTCCCATGCCGATCTCATCGCCGTAGTAGATGATGGGCGTGCCAGGCATTGAGAATAGCAGCGTGTCGAGCAGCTCGATTTTGCGGCGACTGTTCGCAAGCAGCGGAGCAAGTCGACGGCGGATGCCAAGATTAATCCGCGCGTGTGGATCGGTGGCGTAAACGCGATACATGTAGTCGCGCTCCTCATCCGTGACCATCTCGAGAGTGAGCTCGTCATGATTGCGCAGAAACATCGCCCACTGGCAATTCTCGGGGATTGGCGGCGTCTGCTCCATGATGTCGATCATCGGAAAGCGATCTTCCATCTGCAGCGCCATGAACATGCGCGGCATGAGCGGGAAGTGAAAACTCATGTGCGACTCGTCTCCTTTGCCGAAATAAGCGGCCGCGTCCTCGGGCCATTGGTTGGCCTCTGCAAGCAGCATGCGGTTCGGGAACTTGGCATCGACGTGAGCTCGCAGCTTACGGAGGTAGTCATGCGTCTCAGTGAGATTCTCACAGTTCGTGTCTTCTCGTTCGTAAAGGTACGGAACAGCATCGAGTCGAAGCCCATCCACGCCCATGGACAGCCAGAAGTCGCAGACCTTCTCTACTGCATCGTGCACCGCCGGATTATCAAAATTCAGGTCCGGTTGGTGTGAATAAAACCGATGCCAGTAGTACGCTTTCGCAAGAGGATCCCACGCCCAGTTCGACGTCTCGAAATCTTTGAAAATGATTCGTGCGTCCTTGTATTTTTCCGGGGTGTTGCTCCAGACATAGAAATCCTTGTATGCAAGATCGTCACTGGAGGCGGAGCCGACGATTCCAGAGGCTGCTGCGGCCACAGCACGTCGGGATTTTTGGAACCACGGATTTTGATCGGAAGTGTGATTAATCACGAGTTCCGTGATGACTCGCAGATTCCGTTGATGTGCAGCGTCCAGTAGCGCGCGGAAATCATCGAGCGTGCCGAAGTTTGGATTGACGTCGAAATAATCGGCGATGTCGTAGCCGTCGTCGCGGAGAGGGGACGGATAGAACGGCAACAGCCAGATGGCAGTGACCCCAAGTTCCTGCAGATAATCCAGCTTTTCGATCAGGCCGCGGAAATCACCCATCCCATCGCCGTCGCTGTCGCAAAACGTCTTAACGTGCAGTTCGTAGATGATCGCGTCCTTGTACCAAAACGGATCGACAGATGTGTTATTCGGCCTCTGTGCCATGCGATTAACTTTTGACGCACAAGACGCGGCGCGCAATCAACCGATTTCGCATTTGGAAAAGTAATGGACGAAGCCCCCTGCGCAGATTAAGACACGCGATTGCAACCCTGCGTTCGATCCTGTTCTTAATTGCTGCAATTCCTGATCACACATGGCGCCATCCAAACTAATTGCTACCCCACGCCGGAAGCCAAAGAAACGCGTGCGGGTGGCGAAATCGCGAACGCGGCAGCGCACTGTTGTGCCGCAGCTCGAGCCTGGAGCGCCGAGTGATTTCGAATTGATGAAGGCGATCCAAGTCGGCGACCCCGACGCGCTCTCTCAGCTCTACGATCGGTACAACGGCATCTTGAAAGCGCTTATCTTGAGGGTGATTCACAACGAAGCTGAGGCCGATGATCTGTTGCAAGAGATTTTCATGGAGATTTGGAACCAGGCGAAAAATTTTTCTGCTCAAAAAGGCAAGCCTCTTGGCTGGATGGTTACATTGGCCCGGCGCCGCGCGATCGATGGTCTACGCAAGAAGCAGGCTTATGCGCGTGCAGAGGAACGCTTGCAAAGCGAAACTGAACAGCAGCCTGACGCGTGGGTGCATAATGCGACTGAGGAAGAGATCGTGTTGAGTGACACGCGCTCTCTGATCCGCAAGGTGATAAGCAGCCTCCCACCGCCCCAGCAGCAGGCAATCGATCTCGCATTTTTTAGAGGCATGAGCCAGCGCGAAATCGCGGCCAAAACGAATACACCATTAGGCACAGTAAAAACTAGGCTTGAACTTGGGCTCAAAAAAATCTATGACGGCCTAAAGGAGTTGAGAGATGAACTTTAGCGAATTCCAGAATCAGTCGCGGCTCTACGTTATCGGCGCGCTGGAGGGTGAGGAACTAGAGGAATTCGAGGAAGCCCGGAAGAAATTTGGGGAAAAAGGCGAAGAATTCATTACCAAGTGCTATGCATTGCATGAAGCCTTTGCGCTGAGTTTGCGTCCGGCGAAGGCGTCTGCTGCAATCAAAGACCGGCTGATGGCAATGGTGAAAGCAAGGCAACAAGCCTGAGCATTCCGGCCAGCCTATTCTGAACTCTCAAGCTCGCGCAGGATAAATTCCTGCAAAAACCCGTAAAAGTTTACCTGAAACAGACTCAGGTCCCGGCGCGATCCGATGGGTGAGCGAAAGTGGTCGTTCAGTTCGTTTTCGGTGAAGTTATTTTTTGCGGCTATGACAAGTCGCGCCTGATTAAGTGCGCTCAGCCACGCATCCCCGTGCCCGGCAGGAATACGCAGCGTATTGTTGGCAAAGTTTTTTTCTTTGCCGTTGAGTTGCTCCAAATCAGCTGCCACGGTCTGCGTCGCTGTCTCGAAAAGGCGTCGTAACTCGGGCTCGACATACGTCTTCCACTCCGCGCAGAGGTCGGTTTGTTTTCCATTGGCTGGTGAACTGAAGATGCGTTGTTCGGCCGCTGGCACACCGTCCGGGTTCGCGCTTGCTGGAATTTGCCGGAGGAGTTCGGCAAGAAAAGGGTCGAGCTCGGAGATCTCGATGTGGTCGTTGCGCCTGCGAATTTCCATATCAGCACGCCTTCTCCAAGGTGGCGAGCAGGAGGTAACCATGCAGCTGTTGCACATATAGCTCGGCCCGCTCCCGCATGCCGCTCCACAAAATGGATCGTCCTTTCTGATGAACTTCCAACATGTGTCTTTCTGCTTTCTCGCGCGGATAACCAAAGACCCTTTGGAAAACCATCGTCACGTAACTCATCAAGTTCACCGGATCGTTGTGGACCACCACCTGCCACGGAACGTCGACATCTTCTTCCGAACGCGTTTCTTTTTCGATCGTCGGCTCCGCCGTCGTTATGGTTCCCGCCTTTTCGTTCGAGCTGTGAATAGTGTCCTCGATGTCTTCGATCTGCGTCAGCCATCCGGTGTCCTGCCATGGCCCGCAACTCATGGTTAGAAGGCTAACATAGGGTCTATTCAGTTCAAACCCTGTAGCGGCGTCTGTCACCGTCGAATGAGCGCGGAGCCGCTCAGCGTCTTGTGCTGCAGGCGCGAACAATCTTTTCCTGAGTGCTTTTCATTTTCCGCGCACCAGCTGGAGTTCGATCATCGAATCCATGAAGATGTAAGAGGCCATGAACGATATACAGCTGAAGCTCGCGCACGAGCGAGTTTCCAAACTCACGGGCGTGTCGTTTGGCGATCTTAACGCTGATAAAAATTTCACCGTGTTGAAACGTTAGCACGTCAGTCGGTCCTGTTTGGCCAAGAAACTGCCGATGCAACTGCGACATTCGGCGATCGGAAATAAGCCAGATGGAAACATTTCGTATTCTGTTCAAATCCGTTGGTTTCTTTTTTCGCAAGTGCAACACACAGCGCGTCGCTTCGCCCGCAAACTGTTCAAGCCCAGGCGCGTTGATTGAAATCTTTCGCTGCAGATTGCGAACGCAAACTTTCGGAACTGTCATTCTGAGCGAAGCGAAGAATCTCTAATCGTTTCTGCCGGCCAAACGAAAGCAATCATTCAGAGATGTTTCGCTTCGCTCAACATGACATTGTGCTTTCACGCCGGCGGTCTGTGCTCCGATTGAAAGTTGCGCGTGATTAATCGTGCGCCTTTGTCGAAGGTTAAATACGCCCATGCCCATTGAAAGAGGACGAGCAAGCGGTTGCGGAAACCCACTAGGAAAACAATGTGCACAAACAGCCAGGCCAGCCAGGCGGGAAGACCGCTGAGATGCATGAATTTTAAATCGGCGACCGCTTTGTTCCGCCCGATCGTCGCCATTGTTCCCTTGTCCCAATAACGGAAGCGTTGCGCTTTACGCCCTTTTGTCATCGCCAGCACGTTGTGCGCAGCGTGGCGTCCCTGCTGCATCGCTACTGGCGAGATCCCAGGCAACGGTTCGCCAGTCTGATGCGGAAAATTTGCCAGATCGCCGATCACCTGAACTTCAGGGTGCCCTGGAATCGTAAGATCATCATTCACGATGACGCGACCGACGCGGTCAACCGGTACGCCGAGCGTTTTGCCAACGAACGACGCAGTGTTGCCAGCCGCCCAAATTTTCACGCGACAAGGAATAAATTCGTCGCCGACCTGCACACCAGCTTCAGTAAGTTGTGTTGCTCGCGTGCTTGTGCGCACTTCCACACCAAGATCGACCAGCTGCTTGCGTGCGCTCTCCGATAAATCCTCCGGATAAGCAGCCAACAAACGTGGCTCGCCTTCTATGAGAATGACACGTGCCTGCGATGGATCGATGTGGCGAAAGTTTTTGGCCAGGGTGTGGCGAGAGATTTCTGCGATCGCGCCTGCCATTTCGACCCCGGTCGGTCCGCCGCCAATGATGACAAAATTCATCGCCGCCCTGCGCGCTGCTTCATCTGTGGTTTTCTCGGCATATTCGAATGCCATAAGAATCCGGCGGCGCAGCTCAATCGCGTCCTCGAGACTCTTCAATCCGGGGGCGAGTTTCTCCCACTCGTTATGCCCAAAATAAGAATGGCGGGCGCCAGTCGCGAGGATCAGATAATCGTAATCAAATTCCAGATCGACCGTTTTCACTTTTTTTGCCTCGACATCTACAGATTCCACTTCCGCAAGAATGACCTCGACGTTCTTACATTTGCTCAACACTGCGCGTACCGGCGCAGCAATGTCGGCCGGCGAGAGCGCGGCTGTCGCGACCTGGTAGAGTAAAGGTTGAAAGAGATGGTAGTTTGTGCGGTCGATCACAGTCACCTGCACGTCTTTGCACGCCAATTTTTTTGCAGCCTCGAGGCCGCCGAAACCTGCGCCGATGATGATGACGCGCGGTTTTCTTGTGGACATATTTTCCATACGGCAAGCTTCTGGCAAACGTTCAACGTCCAACGCTCAACGTCCAACATTCAATTCTCTGTTGGGGCGCGACTGCTGGCGGTGCCGGCCAAACCGCTTGTTGTCAAAATCTCGTATCGCACTATGTTCGGAGCCTTATGCCGAAGCCAATTGCGCGAAGCAAAACACGGAAGGCCGTAGCAAAACGCTTCAAAATTACGGCGCGAGGCAAAGTGTTGCGAGCGCACTCTTCGCGACGCCACTTATTGTCTGCCAAGAATGCAAAGCGCAAGCGGCGGCTAAGCAAAGCAGCGCAAGTGGACAATACCGATGTGGCTCGAGTTAAGGCAAACCTGCCTTTCGGTTAAGCACTGCGCGCCAGTTCTTCTGATTAGTATTGAGGAACGTCCGGCGGCGGTAGCGCTTCTGCGCTCAGCCGCCTTGTTCTAGTTGTCGTGGTCGTGCTCGTGGTCCTGATGCCGTACCATTGCCGAGCGGCCTCTAACGAGTCGGGCGCGGGTTCTGGACTGTAAAGATCGCGTCGATTAACCAGCGTCGTGCAGGAGTTGGTCAAACCGCAGAGCGCAATCAGCAAGAGCAACGCCAGCCATTTCACGGCGTCGATGCAAACAGAAGCGTGATATCTTGTCAATGCGCTGATTTCTCGAAACGCCGCTCACCAAAACCCCTTCCGAGTTCGCGGTTGCACATTGCAATTGTTGCGAGAAAATTTCCTTTCCGTCAGAGGCTATGGATTGAGGACTTACGAATCCCGCCAGGGCAGGAATGCAGCAACGGTAGTCTGATCCTCCTTGCCGTAGTTCTCTGGCGGACTTTCTAGCAAGGCACGACTACAGTCTGTGCTCAGTGAATTCGAAGAGAGCCACACCGCTTGTTGACGAGCTATGAACTCCTTAAAGTGAAAACGGCGCGTTTCTCGCAAGTGGTCGAAAAATCCGGACACCCGCAGGTTTATACTCTCTGGCAAAAGCCGTCTGCGGATCGTCATCTTCAATCGCAAATAAAGAATGATCGCGTGGTGACAATCCTGAAGAGCGAGAGCGGAACAGACTTCGGAGTCGTTGGTTTCAAGGAAGAAAGAGGCGCGGCTTATCTCGCATTTCCAAAATCACTGAAACCCTTCGCGGACAAGCGAATCATTGGAATCGACTGGTCGCTTGTGCGCGAGTAACCGGCTTACCCCGGCGGCCAGGCTAGCGCACGTTTGCCCAGCAAATGGACATGCAGATGTGGTACACTTTCACCTGCGTCGGGTCCGCTGTTGATTACCACGCGATAGCCGCTCGATAATTCAAGCTTCTTCGCCATGTCGCGCGCGACCAGCAGTAGTTTGCCAAGCACCGCCCGGTCACCGTCGGTTGCGTCCGTCAAACGCGGGATCACTTTTTTTGGCACGATCAGCACATGCACCGGCGCTTGCGGGTTGACGTCGTGAAAAACGACTGCATCATCATCCTCCCAAACGATTTTCGCTGGGATTTCTCGTGCGATGATTTTTTCGAAAACGGTCATGATATTTTACAGCTCAAGTATCAAACAAGTGGTTCAGATGTAAATCTGCGCAATCTGACACTAATTCAAATGCGAAAGCTGGACCGCTGTGTGCGCGCCAAGCCTTTCAACGCACGGAACAATTCAGTCGCGGAAAATCATTCGTCGCCGTCAGTCTTTCACGAACGAAGCAGACAATTTCCTCGCGAAGCGCGTCGCACGCACGTGTCCACGTTTTGACGCCACGAAGGTGTTTTACGCAGGATTGAAGCGAGCAAAGCTGCAGAGTATCGACGCCAGTTGTAATCAAGGCATTGATTCGCTTTTCCAAAAGATCGAAAAACGCGAGTTCATAACCGGCCCCGGCGTGATACGCAATATCGAGCAACGAGATGCAAATCGGTGGCGGCGAGGGCGCAAAGTGCGGCACGATCTCCTTATAGCCAATCGCTTTCAGAACGTAACGCACGGTCTGCGACAACTGATTAAAGGCGACGACGTTTTCGTCATTTCGAAGATGCAGATAAAAAGCAATGCTTTCCGTCACGTGGTCAGTGAGCCACCAACTGGGATAACCAGCTTCATCAGCCGCCCGTGTGATCGCAGCATGTAGCCAATCGCGGCTAAACTCGAAGAGTTGTCCCGAGTTTGTACGGAGATATGGAAATTCTTCCTTAAACGCGACCATGATTTTTGCTGGTTGGCATGTTGCGTGATCCTTGCGTGGAGCTAGGCGCTGACTCAGCCGGAAATAATTCCCGCTGGAGCGCGTTGGGTTTTACCCGACGTCCCAAGGTATGAATGGCATCTACAAACTGATCGACATCCTGAAAGCGCTGATAAACAGAGGCGTAACGCAAATAGGCCACTTCATCGATCGCCCGAAGTTTTTCGAGCACTTTCGCGCCGATTACCGACGAAAAAACTTCGCGCCCACCGGTTTCCAACTCGTGGACAATCTGGTCTACAATATCCTCCAGCGTGAGAAGACTGGTGGAACGTTTTTCAAATGCTTTCGCGACGCTGGCAGCCAATTTGCGCCGATCGAACGGTTCATGTGTTCTGTTACGTTTCACGACACGGAGATCAGAACGCTCGATCTCCTCATAGGTCGTGAAGCGATATTTGCACTTCAGACACTCCCGACGACGGCGGATGCTGGAAGCATCCCGCGATTGACGGGAATCGATGACCTTGTCATCACGAGACCCGCACTTGGGGCAACGCATAGTGTTAAGCGGCTAATTACCACACCATAAGTTGTGGCGTCAATCCTTCTTTGGATTTTTCCAAGCGGCAAAATCGAACGCCGAACATCGAACGCCAAATCAAACAAATGATTGACCGCGTTGACGCAGCAATGCCTCAACGCTACACCGATTCGGAATGCAGAGCCGTCCGATACACAGCCCAGCTTATGGTCCGTGGCTCGTCGGCTTGGGCGCAGCGCTTTGGGGCACAGAAAGCGCATGGCGTATTCCACTCAACGAGTTGTTCGATGCAAAGGTAATCGTTTTCTGGGAGCATGTGCTTATCCTCATCATGTTCCTGCCAATCCTGATCTCGCGTTTGCCCGAGATTCCCAAAATCGACGCGCGGACGTGGGGCTTTCTACTTTTTTCCGGGTTTGCCGGCTCCGCGGTTGGCACAATCTTTTTCACCCTGGCGTTGAAGTATGGGAACCCAACCGTGGTGAACGTGATCCTAAATATCCAGCCCGTCATTTCGACTATCGGCGCGTTTCTGCTTTTTGGTGACCGGCTTGCGCGTCAAATTTTCTTTTACGCTGGCGTCGCAGTCATGGCGGGCGTTTTCGTCTCCGTTGCCCATCCAACCATGATTGGGGACTCCTTCGAGCGCGCCGGCCTCAATCTCGGCACCGGTTACGCGCTTATCTGCGCACTCTTTTGGGGACTCTCCACAGTTGCCGGACGCGGCGTCATGATCGGCATGTCGCTCCGACTTGCCTCGAGTATGCGCATTATCGTTGGGCTCGTGTGTATGACACTGATTCTTTTGGCCTACGGAAAACTGAACGGCACGGCGCTCTGGCCCCCGGCCGCACAAGCGCACGCTGCGAGAGCGATCGCTCTACTGATTCTGCTCGCGTCGGTCTCAGGCGGAATTCCGCTCTTAATTTATTTTCAAGGGCTGCATCTCACGCGCGCGTCGACGGCCGGGTATTTCGAAATGATGCAAACCCTCGCTGCCGTGTGCATCACGTGGGGCGTTTTTCACGCGAGTCTTCACCTGCATCAGGTTATTGCAGCGATCGTTCTAATTGCCGCTGTGGCGATGGTGCATCATGTCCAGCGAAACGTCGAACAACACCCGCCCTCCGCGGAAGCGTCAGGTATCGAAACCCATTACGGAGGAATGACCCAATAATTACCAGGGTTTTTATTCTCGCCGTACTTCAACAGATGCCGTTTCGCGGCCGGATAATCATGAATCAGCCAAAACAAGTCTTCAACTACGGGCCTCTCCAGAAAAACGCGGTGCTTCTTGAGAGAGTCCTTCTTCGAAAAGAACGATACATCGACGAGATCGATCTGATCGGGGAGCTGTTTCTTGTAATAAAGAAATGTTTGAATCTCATCCAGGTTCGTATCTGGAGAGAAGTTTTGTGCCAGGCCAACTGAATCAACGTTGTACAAGAGCTTAGCTAGCAACAAAACGTTGTCGTCAGAAGAGACGTAAATCGTGATCCTGTTTACCAAACTTTGGAGCTCGGATTTAAAGTCCTCATCGAACTCTTCTCTATCAACGTTAGGAGCCAAAAATATCACCTGATCCAGCTTGAGACTTTTTGCATTTGGATCGTTATACAACTTATGGAGCGCCAGGCAGACCAACCGACAGCCGAGACTGTGTGCGACAACAATTATTTTCTGCGGCTTAACTTCGTTACTGATTGTCTTCAGCAAATTTACCAGATGCTTTGTGGAACGAGGTATTTGCAGCAAGTCGCGTGTGTACCCAAGAGCGGATCCGCTACTGGTCCAATCGAACGTGACTATATTCGCATCGACGTTTAGGTCATGCGCCAGTTGAGCACAATGTATTGCACTGAGATTAAACGACGGTCTGTAACCATGAATCCAAAGAACTAATGGCTTCGCCGCCTGCTCCTGCAAGGATTTGATGAAATTCTCATAAGGCATCGACTGCACATTCTTGATGACGTCGTCATTGATCTCAGAGCCTGCCAGCCGCTCCTCGGGAATTTCGACATTTATCCGTCCGTAGGAGACTTGTCCCGCGTAGTCAGTAGCATAAGTAGCGTTGCCGTGGTTCTCGGGACCTTCTTTTCTGTCAGTAACATAATAGATGGTTTCATTGAAGTTTCTCCTGACTACGAGCGGCTGGATTTTCCCGTGGAGTAGCCGGGTAAAAGCTGTCCCGAAATAGCTGCCGTGAAACGCGAAATACGATGCTGTAACCACTCCAAGTATGTAGCAGAGTGCTACGAGAAGAAGGACAACGGCAGCATGTTTCCGCACTATTTTGACCTTTTAATTTTGTGCGCCAGTCGTGTGAAGCACAAAGTCAGACGGGCTTGTAACGGATCTCTAGCCTAGCTGGTATTCGTTTGGTTACTTTCCTGAGCCGATGCGGTCTTCTCCGGAAATTCGAAACCAACCTTGTCATCTTCCAGCTTTAGAAAGGCAGAAAATGGGCGACCTCTTTTTGAGATGAAATTGTCGAGCAGATCGGTTTTTCCGTCGGTCAGAATTTTCTGCGCCTGCTCTTTGGGAATGACACGGCCAAGAATTGTTTTACTTAGCTTGAATTTGCAGGCCTTCCGATCAGCCTGCGACCGTTCGCAAATGTAGCTATTCTCAGTTTCAAAAATTTTTCCGCCGCATTTTGGACATTTGCCGAGTGACTCCTTGCCTGCAAAATCGATTTTAGCGGCCGGCTCTTTGGGCTTTCGTTCTCTTTTTGTCTTCGGCTCGCGCTTCTCAAATTCGAAGCCGACGTCTTTTTTGTCGGTCAACACGAGATACGCTTTGAAAGGTCTGCCCTTGCGCGAAATGAACCGCTCCAGCAAATCGGTCTTGCCGGTTTCAAGCAGTTTCTTTACCTGTTCGCGTTCGATCGAACGCTGCAAGATGACTTTTCCCGACCGAAAGTTGCAGGTCTTATTCGGGCCGGTTGAATTTTCACAGACATAACTCATTCCGAATTCGAACACGCGCCCATCACACTTGGGACATTTGCCAAGCGGTTGCTGCCCTGAAAAATCGACTTGTTGCGCAGCGCCGTTCTCCTGTCCATTCGATCCGAAATCGAATTCTGCTTTGAAGTCGTCGCTCAGCTTGAGCAGGGCATGGAAGCGTTTCCCTTTTCTGCTGCGAAAGCCGCCCAATGGACCGACGTGTTTATCGCGCACGAGAGTCTCGAACTCTTCGCGGCTCAGCAATCGACCGGCAATGGTTTTCCAAATCGTGAAATCACATTCCTCATTTGTGCATGTGAAACTCTTGAAGCGCTCGATAATGCGCGAACCGCACTTGGGACACTTGCCGAACGGCTCACTCTCCGGCATGTGTTCGTCAGGGTGAAAGTGTTTGGCCTTCCCCACGATATCGTTCGTGAGCTCGCGTATGTCGCGCATGAACGCGTCACGCGTCAGCTTGCGATGCTCAATCTCATGCAGGCGAAATTCCCATTCGCCAGTCAGTTCCGGGCTGGTCAATTCCGGCACCGCATTTCTCAAAAGCGTAATGGTTTGAATAGCCTTCGCTGTCGGCTGCAGCTCCTTGCCATGTCGCACCAGATAGTGCGCTGAAATCAATGTCTCGATGATGGCTGCGCGCGTCGCCGGCGTGCCGAGCCCTTTCTCCTTCATTGCCTCGCGCAATTCTTCGTCTTCAACAAGTTTGCCAGCCGATTCCATCGCGCTGAGGATCGTCGCCTCGTTATAGCGAGCAGGCGGTCGCGTCTGCTCCGTCTTTATTTCGATGCGCACCGTTTCGACGCGTTCGCCCTGGGTCACTGCGGGCAGATTTTCCTCCGGCTTCTCACTGGCGGCTTCGCGTCCATAAACCTCCAGCCAACCTGGCGCGACCAGAATTTTCCCCTCCGTCTTGAACGGATCGCCTTCTACGCGGGTGATCCGAGTCGTGTTCTCGTATTGCGCAGGGGGAAAGAATACAGCCACGAAACGCTTGGTCACCATGTCGAAGAGCGCCTGCTCGTGATTGTCCAGCGATCGAGGAAGTGTGCCGGTCGGAATAATTGCAAAGTGATCGCCCACTTTCGCGTTATTGAAGATGCGCTTGTTCGGCTTGACCCAATGGTTATCGAGCACTTTTTGCGCGAAGGGATTGTCAATTTTCCCCAATGTCGATCTGACTGTCGGGAGATAATCTTCGGGCAAAGCGCGCGAATCTGTGCGGGGGTAGGTAATGGCCTTGTGCCTTTCGTAAAGAGCCTGCGCGATTTGCAACGTGCGTTTCGCGGAGAGCCCGAGGCGACTATTCGCCTCGCGTTGCAAGGCAGTGAGATCGTAGAGCTGAGGAGCTACTTGCGTACTCGGCTTCTTTTCTTCCAACTCGACAACACCCTGTTTGCCGTTGCACCTACGCTGGATCGCCTCGGCGATCTCGTGGTGCCACAATCGCGCCGCGGCGCGATGTTCATCCCAGAGCGAGCCATTTTCAGAGTCCAACCGCTTCTCCGCATTGGGCAGATTCAATTCAAGCCGGCGGATCAGTCTGTTGGTTCTCTCGCGTTCCTCCTCGTCTTTCTGGAATGCTTCATCGAACCAGCGGCCGGGATATTCGCCGGCGGCGGCGCGGAATCTGCCGATGATCTCGTGCAAGTCGCGCGGCTTAAACTCCTGAATTTTGTTTTCGCGCTCGACGATAATTGCCAGCGTCGGCGTCTGCACACGGCCAAGTGAAGTCACGGTGCTGCCGCGGCCACCGCTCAGCCGCAAAGTAAACGCGCGCGTTGCGTTGATGCCGACGAGCCAGTCCGCTTCGTTCCGGCTACGGGCTGCGCTGGCCAGCGGTTGCATCTCAGCATCGCTGCGCAATCGCGCGAAAGCTTCGCGGATGGCTTCGGACGTCATGGATTGTAGCCAGAGACGCTTGATCGGCTTTTTGGTCCCGGCGTACTGGATGATGTACCTAAAGATCAATTCGCCTTCACGGCCGGCGTCGCATGCATTGATGATCTCGGATACATCCTTGTCCTTGGTAAGCTTGCGAAGAACATTGGCACGGCCGCTCATTTTCTCGGCCGGTTCGAGCTCGAATTCGACCGGCATGATGGGCAGCTTTTTCATGTCCCATTTGTCCTGGGCTTTCATGGAAGCAGGCACCGCCAATTCAAAGAGGTGACCGACCGCCCACGAGATCAGGTATTTTTCGTTGTCGTAGTAGTCTTTGCCTTTCTTAAAGCCGCCGAGCGCCTTGGCGATGTCGCTGGCGACCGAAGGCTTATCGGTAATTATGAGGGAATTGGAAATGGGGCAGGAATCGAACATAGTTAAAGAGTATTAGAAAGTAAGAGAAGACAC
>Ga0184619_10000518_pt1 | contig 13173 bp, 11 predicted proteins | sample PLM0_60_b1_FD_133146 | JGI IMG/M metagenome (GOLD analysis project Ga0184619, IMG submission 133146) | Groundwater sediment microbial communities from an aquifer in East River, Colorado, USA - PLM0_60_b1 | ecosystem: Environmental > Terrestrial > Soil > Riparian zone | place: USA: East River...
GTCGATTTGATCGAAACCGGCGACATGAACCCGATGGCCGCGATCGCGGTCCGCACCGAGACGCCCGCCTCGGTCCTGATCGAAGCCGACCGCGCGGCGGGGCCGGTCGCGATGATGCGGGGAACGACCGAGGCCGTGCGCAAGGCTCGGGACGCGGGCGTGGGGCTCGCGCTCGTCCGCGCGACCACGCACACCGCGGCGCTTGGCTATTACACACTCGCCGCCGCTCGCGAGGGCATGGCCGCGATCGCGCTCGCCGCGTCCTGGCCCAATGTCGCCTATCACGGCACGCGCGCAGCGGGCGTGTCCACCAGCCCGATCTCGATCGCAGTCCCGGGAGCGGAGCCCGTGGTGCTCGACATGGCGACGAGCGTCGTTTCGATGGGGAAGCTGAACCAGGCGAAGAGAACGGGCGAAGCGATACCCGAGGGGTGGGCGCTCGACAAGGACGGCAAGCCGACCACCGACCCCCAGGCCGCGCAGATACCTCTGCCGATGGCAGGCCCCAAGGGCTCGGGCCTGTCTCTCATGATCGAATGCATCACGAGCCTCGTCGCGGCCAACCCCCTGCTCGCCGAGTCTCTGGAAGGCACCCCCGAAGGACGCCGGCATCGCCAGAACGGCTTCGTGATGGCGATCGACCTCGCGCAGTTCGGCGATCCTGAGAATTTCCGGCGCGAAGTCGACCGTCTGGTGAAAGCGCTGAAATCCCTGCCCGCCGATCCGGAGGCGGGGGAAATTCTCATGCCCGGCGAGCGCGGCCGCCGCACATTCGAGCGCCGCAGCCGCGACGGCATTCCGATTCCGCGCGCCGATTACGACGAGCTCCAGGCGTTGGCGAACCGGCTCGGCGTGGCGATGTTCCCGTCGTCGCATTGATATACTTTCCGCACCGAAAGCGCTCCCCTATGGCGAAGAAATCCAAAATCAGCTCGACCGCAGAACCGCAGCGCCGCGACGCGGGCACCGCGCCGAGGCGCGACTACCCCGACCTCCACGAGCACCTGGAGACCCTCGAGCGCGCGGGTCTGCTCGTCACGGTCGATCGGCCGATAAACAAGGACACCGAGATGCATCCGCTGGTGCGCTGGCAATTCCGCGGCGGCATCGAGGAGCCGGACAGAAAGGCGTTCCTGTTCACCCAGGTAACCGACGGCAAGGGACGCAAGTACGATATCCCGGTCGTGGTCGGCGGGCTCGCCGCGAGCCGCGAGATCTACCGCATCGGCATGGGCTGCGCGCTCGACGCGATCAACGAGACCTGGAGCCGCGCAATGGCGAAACCGATCCCGCCGCGAATCGTCGAAGACGCGCCCTGCCATGAGGTCGTGATCCAGGGCGACGATCTCGACAAGCCGGGCATGGGTCTCGACAGTCTCCCCATTCCCATTTCGACCCCTGGCTGGGACATCGCGCCGTTCACCACCCTTTCGCAGTACATCACCAAGGACCCGGACAGCGGCGTGCAGAACATGGGCATCTACCGCGGGCAGGTGAAGGCGCCGCGGCGGCTCGGGATGAATCCGTCTCTCGAGCTGCGGCCCGGGATCTACACCCACTGGGAGAAAATGAAGGCGCGCGGCGGGAAGCTGCCCGCGGCGGTCGTCCTGGGTGCGCCGCCGTGCGTGGCGTTTACCTCGGCGCAAAAGGTGCCGGAGGCGCTGGACGAGCTGCACGTGGCCGGAGGGCTCGTGGGCGCGCCGATCAATGTCGTGAAAGCGAAGACCGTCGATCTGCTCGTCCCGGCCGAGGCGGAGATCGTCGTCGAAGGCTATATCGACACCGAGTATCTCGAGCCCGAAGCGCCGTTCGGAGAGTCGCACGGGCACGTCAACCTCCAGGAGTACAACGCCTTCATGGAGGTGACCTGCATCACCCGGCGCAAGAACGCGATCCTCACCTCCATCATCTCGCAGGTGACCCCGAGCGAGTCGAGCCTCATCAAGCGCGTCGCGCTCGAGCCGCTGTTTACCCATCACCTGCGAAATACGCTCGGCATCCAGGGCGTGAAGCGCGTCTCGATGCACGAGCCGCTCACGAATCTGCGCAAGGTGGTCGTGCTCATCATGGACCGCAAGGCGCCGCGGACGGAGATCTGGCGCGCGCTCTACGGCGCCGCTTCGTGGAACCGCGCGGCGGGCAAGTACGTCGTTGCCGTGAACGAAGACATCGACCCGGACAACGCGGACGCCATATTCTGGGCGATGTCCTATCGAGCGAATCCCGCGCTCGACCTTCAGATCCTTCATCATCGCGACCAGGGGCACGGCCCGAGGAGCAAGCGAAATGACGGCGAAGACGCTTCGGTGCTGATCGACGCGACGATGAAGGAGGATTTCCCCCCGATCTCGCTGCCCAAGCGCGAATACATGGAGCGCGCGAAGAAGATCTGGGAGGAACTGGGACTGCCCAAGCTGAAGCCCGAGTCGCCGTGGTTCGGGTACTCGCTCGGCGAATGGCCGGACGAGCTCGAGCGCGCGGCGGAGCTTGCCGTGAAAGGCGACTATTTCGAGACTGGGAAACTGCTCGCGAAGCGCCGCCGCAAGGATGTGAAGATGAATACCGAGGTTCGCGATCTGCAGGGGCCGGAGAAGAAATCCTGACTCGTGCGCAATCGCGTGCCAGGGAGCGCTGACGATGCTGTTCCAGACACCGCCCCTCAGCGACCGGGAAGCGGACGTCATCGGCGAGATCGAGTCGATTCGCAGGCAGTTGGACCTGCCCAGGCTGCGGGAGTGGCCCGGATTGCCGTGGCGGGCCATCCACGACCGCATTCTGCAAGCATCGAAGAATCCGGCGCTCGGCAACCTGTTCTTCGAGAACGCAAGCCCGGCCGAGGACGACGAGCCAGGCGCCGAGGACGACGGGCCGTCCGAGGACGCGTGGGTCGGAGCTCCCGGCTATCACACGGCCCTCAGCTTCGTGCTGCAATTGGCGGACGCTCCCGACTTCGCGATCGACGAAGGCACCATCCGGGCCCTTCATTACATGATGGTGGGGCACGACCCGAAAAAGGCGCCGGGCCGCTGGCGGCGAGGTTCCATCCAGGTCACGCATAAGCCTTCCGGCAAGATCGTCTACGCGGCACCGCACGCCAAACTCGTTCCCGGGCTGATAGCGGAGCTGATCGCTTCCTTGAACACGAGGGACGAGATCCCGGTTTTCATCCGAGCCGCCATGGCGCATCTGAATCTCGCGGCGATCCATCCCTTCCTCGACGGCAATGGACGCACGGCCCGCACTTTGCATACCTTCGTCCTGGCGCGCGACGGCATTACCGCGCCGCCGTTCGCAAGCCTCGACGAATACCTGGCCGTGAACACCGACAAGTACTACAAGGTCATGGACGAGATCGACGAAGGTGTCTGGCGACCGGAGCGGGACGCACGCCCCTGGGTTCGCTTCTGCCTCACCGCGCACCTCTGGCAGGCGCGGATGCTGATGCGAAGAACTCGCGAATACGACCGCCTGTGGGACGAACTCGAGCACGAGGTCAGGCGTCGCAGCCTGCCCGACCAGGTGACCTCCGCGCTCGCCCAGGCGGCAATCGGCGGCAGCTTGACCACGGCTCATTACGAGTCGACGGCCATGGTTTCCGCGCGCGAGGCCGATGACGTGCTCCAGTGCCTGGTGAAGGCCGGGCTTCTTGTTGCGACGAGCGCGAACACCGACCGCTCTTATCTCGCCTCCGACGCGGTGAAGGCGATCTATGCGCGAACGCGCGATGCGCAGCCCCCGGATCAGGACCCATTTGCCGCGTAGGGCCGTGCGGCAGCACAAGCAGCTTTCCTATCTGCTTCCGAGGCGTTTCACGTATTTGAGGAGATCCTGCAGCTCCGACTCGGAGAGTACCCAGCGGGGCATCGATGCGTCGAGTTGCTGTCCGGACGAGTCCAGGCCCTGAGTGATGGCGCGCGCGAGCAGAGCATCCGTGTAAGGGGCGCGCGCCTTGTTCCAGGGCGGTGAGGCGGGCAGGGGCCTGCTCAACGTCCCGTAAGTGATATCGGCCATGACGATATTGCCTTCCCTGCCGCCTTTGCCGTCCGCCCCGTGGCAGTTCGCGCAGAAGATCCCGTTGGCGGGGAGTGCGCGGTCGCCCGCGGTCAGCAGCCGGAAATAGAGCAGCCGCCCCGCAGCGCCGCGGCCCGTCGTATAGATGATTTTGCCGCGCGCTTCATCCGGCGTGAGGTCATCGATCCTGCCTGGCGTATCCGCCCGGACTGGTGCGGACGTCGATATGCCCGCAAAAAGAAGCGCGGAGATCGCCGTCCGCAAACGCCTCGCATGGAACACGACCGCGAAGCGCCTTAGCAGCGGGACCCTAATGTTGCCCGTGATCGTGAGTCATCGGCGCCACCGTCCCCACACGCTCGGCACCCGACGCCTTGCGGGACTTCGCTTGCGCGATGCGCTGGCGATCCTTCTCCCGGTTCTGCGGCCAGTCGGCGAACAGGATGCATTCGCTGACCCACTCGGGCTCCGCCAAACCCGGTACGGCTCCCCACAGCATGAGCGGCTCGTTGCCGTAGCGGAGGTTCCCGGTGTGGAAGTCCTTGTTCTTGTCCATTTCCTGGTTGGCCCACGCGAACCCCAGGCGGCGGCGCAACTGCTCGATGTCGCCCGGGTTCCCGGTGAGAAACTTCCAGCCCGGCCCGACCCCGAACGTCTTCGCGTACTCGTTCAACACCTCCGGCGTGTCCTGCTTCGGGTCGAGCGTGATTGAGTACATGAAAAGATCGCGCCCGACGCGGTCGGCGAGCAGCTTCTGCACCCGCACGAGGTTCGCCGTGGTGAGCGGGCAAGTCGCCTTGCAGCTTGAGTACATCATGTTGATGGTCACGAACCTGCCTTTGATGAGATCGTCGTAGAAGCGGACCTGTTCGCCTTCGTGCGTCGTAAGTACTAGATTGGGAAAATTCCGCCGCCGGATCAGCTCGCGAGGCGGCAGGGGCGCCGCGCGGCCTTCCCGCTGCAACGGCGGCAGTCCGACCACCCCGACCGCCACCGCGGCGCCCGCCATTCCCAGCCATCTTCTCCTGGACATCTTGATCATGTTGCCTCCTTTCGCGGTCCAGAGCTATGGCCGCGGGTTGGTGTCGCCGCCGGTATCGACGATCTCCCAGTGCGCCATCATGGCGTGGTCCTCGTGCACGACGTTGTGGCAGTGGATCGGATATCTGCCGTGGAAGTCGCGGAAGCGGAAGTAGACCACGTGCGTATCGCGTGACTCTAGCCTCGCCACGTCCTTGCGGCCTTTCTGCACGAGCGGAGAAGTCGCAGGCGCTCTGCCGTTGATCGACAGGGTCTGGAATTCCTCGAAGTGGATATGGACCGGATGGTGCCAGCTCGAACCCTCGTTCTGTATCGTCCACTTCTCGTTGGAATTCTTCAGGACCTGGAAGCGAATGTCGTCGCAGGCGAAGATCTTCCCGTTGATCTCCCAGTCGCCCCGGTTCTGGAACACGAAGGTGCGCGAGACCCGCACCGCATCGGTCGTGTTCGGGAAACCGTAGAACGCGGTGATATTTGCCGGGTTCTGGCTGTTGTCGTTCACCACCGGACCGTCGACGACGATCTTCAAGAGCAGATCGCCCTGCCCCGCAGCAAACAACCCGCCGCTCGGTCCTTGTCCGTCACTCTGCACCAGACGGTTTTCGATGTAGAACGTCTTTCCGGCCTTCCCGGTGAAATCCACGATCACGTCCACGCGCTCCGACACGCTGACCCGGGCGCTCGAAACCTGGTACGGTCGGTCCGTGAGATTGCCGTCGGTCGAGATCTGCCAGAACGTGTTGTTCGCGCCCAAGTTGGTCAGATCGGTCAGGAAGAACTGGTAGAAGCGCGAGGGCCCCGTGTTCAGCCAGCGGAAGCGGTAGCGGCGCGGGCTGACGTGCAGGACCGGCTGGACCTTTCCGTTCACCAGGAACCGGTCGCCCAGGATGCCGTCCAGATTGAACAAGTCGAAGAAGATCTGGCCCGTGCTCGGGTCGATCACCTTGTCGTTGAACACCATCGGGATATCGTATTGCGGGAAGCTCGGCAGATGGAACCCGGTCAGCTCGTCGCCGGTATCCTTATCGTTGAAGAGCAGATACATCCCCGCCAAGCCCTTGTAGGTGTTCTGGGCGGTGAAGTCGACGCGGTGATCGTGATACCAGAGCGTGTGCAGCGCCTCCCGGATATCACCCGTGCCCGGATGCGTGGAGTTGATCCCGGCGTAGACGTTCGGGTAGTGCTGGTCGTAGAACTGACCGATCTCGAAGAAGTTGCAGGGATTCCCGTCGCTCTCCGAGGGCGTGTGGCCGTTGTGCAGGTGGGTCGTCACCGAGGGCTTGCCGAACCCGCCGTTCTGTCCCTCCGGTGGCAGCCGGTTGTAGTTGCGCACCAGGATGGGCACGTTGTAATGCTCGACATACAGCGGTCCCGGCACGTTGATCGGATTGTTCTGCTGGGGCGTGCCGATCGCGAAGCCCCACAGGTTCTGGGGATCAATGGTCGGATCGGAAGTGATGCTCAGCGCGCCGGCCTTCTGCGTCACGCCATAGAACTTCTGCGGCGGAAACTGGGTGAACGCCTGGTGGGCGATGGTGCGGCCTTCGCCCGCCGCCGTGTTCGGCGCCACCGTCGGCGCCGGACTCAGCGCGGTCGGGGTCTGGACCCTCCAGGTCCCGTCGCGCGGCGTCGGAAGCAGGTCGAGGAAGGGCTGGATCGGCGGGCTGACGACGCAAAGACTGGACCCGCGGGTTCCGCAGGATTGGCTGGTGCTTCTGCTTACGGTGGTCGTCGTGTCAGCAAACGCCCGGCTCACGCTCAGGCCCTCGACAAGGAGGCCCGTGCTCGTCATGAGCCCCAGTTTGAGCAGGTCGCGCCGGCTGATGCCGGCCGTGACGAGCTCCTGCCGGTTTTTCAGGACGTCCCGTTGACGCTTGGTCAGACGATATTTGAGCAGATGCATTTTGGCTCTCCTCTTGACTCCCGTGAGTTTCCCTCGAATTCCCAAAAACCCAGTCGTCGTTCGCGCGCGGGCGCGGGGAACCGACCAGGTTTCGGGCATGCATTTTTACGAAATGGGCCAAACAACCGGGGGGAAAAGCGTGCGTCAGATGGAAGCCACAGAAACTTCCGCCCGTCAGACTGGTGCGTCGCTTCTTCGCGCGCACAGCCGTGACTTTTTTTCGCTTCTCCTCGAAATTCTAGAGTGATTCTGAAACGATCAAACGCTGTCTGTCAACAAGCAACAATCGATGTCAGAGCCGATTTTCTCGCATCAAACAATCGGTGTCAGAGCCGAATTTTTCATCTCGATCCCGTCTTTCCGCGCATCGCTGCTTCGGAAGCAGAGGAACCAGGAGAAGCGAATCGAGCGGACGCGTGTCGTCTGCGATGTGTTGACAATGCAGACCTCTCTCTATAAGTTTTCGACGCATGGAACCTCCCGCGTCCAAGACCCGGGTGATCCGCGCCACGCTCGACCTCTTGAGCAAATCGGGTCTGGCAGGTGCGGGGATCAAGCAGGTCGCAGCAGCGAGCGCTGTCCCCGAAGGTTCGGTCTCCCAGTTATTTCCGGGCGGCAAGCTCGAGCTCGCAACCGTCGCCCTCGAAGAAGCGGAGCGCGGCATCGGGCAGTGGTTTCGCGAGGTCTTCCATCAGCGCAAGTCAATTGCCGGGAAAGTGGAATTGCTCTTCACCGACGCCGCGAGAAACGTCGAAGCAAGCGAGTTCATGAAAGGATGTCCGGTAGCCGCGGTGACGCTCGACCTCGACCGCGACTCGGAAAGTTTGCGCGCCGTCTGCCGCGCAATCTTTCTCAACTGGCAAGACATCATCGCGGCAGGACTGGGCGAGGTACCCAAGGCAAAACGCAGCGAGGTGGCCGAGCTTATTCTCGCCGCCTTGGAGGGAGCACTGATACTCTCGCGGGCGGAAGGGACGAAGAACCCGCTGCTGCGCGGGGGAAGGGTCCTCGGGGATGCTCTCGCCCGGAGATTTCAGGCAGTCCCGCCGAGGCGGAAAGCGAAAAGTCACCGCGCGCACGCGCGAAACACCCGCCGGCCTTAAGCCATTTCAGAGCCGAATTTTTGCTTTTTCTATCCTCGGCGAATCGTCTTTGCTTCCGGCGAGCAAGGGAGCTAGAGAAAGCAAAGCAAACACCAGGGGGCGTGCGCCAACGCGCGCCGCTGGACTCGAAGGAGCTTGCCCCTCTCCGGGAGTATCGAGCTGCTTCGGCTTGCGCCCAGGCCTGCCCAGCCGCACGCGGCGCCCGAGCTGAATCTCGATCTGATCCTTGAACTGGTCACTCCCCAGCACCCCTCCCTGACGGACCGCGGTGCGAATCTGCGAAAGCGCGCCTTCTTCCAGCGGTTCCCCGATCAGGGCGCCATAGGCCAAGGCGCGCGCCGAGGAAGTCGCACCCAGGCGCATATACACCTCATGATCGACGATCAGCGAGCTTCCCATCGGAGCAAGATGATCCTTTGCGCTCGACCACTTGTATTGTTCCGGTGCTTTCGCAATTCCGGCCCGCACCGGATTAAGCTCGATGTAACGGTGGAGCGTGAGCAGATAGGCCTCGGTCTCGACCACGCTCGCGTGGAACCGCCGCTCCCACAAAGTACCGCTGCGACCATAAGTCCTGTTGATGTGCTGAACGTAGTGCCGCCCCAGGTACTGCATCATCCTGGAGACGCCGCCTTCCAAACCAGGCGTGACCAGCAGGTGCACGTGGTTCGTCATGAGCACGTAAGCGTGGATGGCCACCCGGTAGGTACGTGCCGCGCGTTCCAGCCAATGCAGATAGGCAGCGTAATCGGCGTCGGCGAAGAAGCAGTCTTCGCGATTGTTGCCGCGTTGAACCACGTGCTGCGGCAATCCGGCGGCCATGATGCGCTGCAGTCGAGGCATATGCGCAGGCGCTCCCTTGCGAGGTGGAGTTAACAGCGTTCCTTCTTTTTTATTCCACGCTCTTGCACAGCGAGCATAACCAAAAGAGAATGTCTTTTGAAGCTTTCTCGACAATTGTTCAATCGACGGCCTGCAAAAATCTTGGATTCACGGCCGTGCGCTGCACCAAAGGATTCCAGTGTCGGGGATTCCACTACAGAGAGTGTCGGGGATTCACTACAATCCGGAACATAGAGCTTGCCGTGAAGGGCAATTACTTCGAGAAGGGCAAGCTGCTCGTCAAGCGCCGCCGCAAGGACGTGCGGATGAATACCGAAGTTCGCGACCTTCAGGAACCGAAAAAGGACAGGAGCAGCCCATGACCACAGCGCGGCATCCCAGACCCCCCGAACTGGCCGGTCTGTCCCTGGAGCAGATCGCCGAAAAATTCGTCGCCCGCTTTCGCGACCGCAAGGCCGATTGGGCCGCCTTCGAAGACGCCAAGATCGAGGGCTTCAGACGCGCGCAACACCGCTTCATCGGCGCCGGCGGCTCGGGCAAGCACGGCGACGTCAACGCGATTCCGCCCCGGGCCTTTACCTTGAGCATCATGTACGTCGAGCCCGGACAAGGCAATGCCGCGCACACCCACGAGGTGGAGGAGATCTTTTTCGTGCTGCAGGGTTACCTGACGGCGTTCGTCCAGGACGAAAGTGGAAAACGCATCGACATCAAGCTCGGCCCCTGGGAGTGCATCGCCTGTCCCCCCGGCGTGATCCACGGCTACATCAATGAAGGACTGGAGCCCGTTTATTTCCAGGTGATGCTCGGAAAGGCGCGGCCGGAAACGATGGGCTACGCGGACGAGCAGCTCTACCAGCGCCGCAGCGCGCATTTGCGCGCTGACGGCCAGTCGTGAAACTGCCGGCTTTCGAATACGCGTCTCCGGCGACGCTCGCGGAAGCAGTCGCGCTGCTTGCCGCCGGCGGCGGGACGGCAAAACCGCTCGCGGGCGGCCAGAGCCTCCTGCCGACCATGGCCTTTCGGCTGGCGACACCGGCGCTGCTGGTCGATTTGCGCAAGGTCCCGGGCCTGGACAGGATCGCGATCGACGAGAAAGGCGTGCGCCTCGGCGCGAAGGTGCGTTGGCGCGACATCGAGGACCACGCGAAGCTGCGATCGGCTCATCCGCTCCTGGTGGCAGCGATCGCACACGTCGCTCACTATCAGATCCGCAACCGCGGGACGGTCGGCGGCAGTCTCGCGCACGCGGATCCAGCGGCGGAAATGCCGGGCATCGCCGTGACCTGCGACGCGGAGCTCGCCCTCACGGGGTCATCGGGCTCGCGCACGGTGCGGGCGAGCGATTTCTTTCTCGGCCCTCTTTCGACCGCGCTAGCCGATGACGAGTTGATCGTGGAGGTTCGTCTGCCGGCGTGGCCGGCGAAGCGCCGCTGGGCCTTCGAGGAATTCGCGCGGCGACGCGGCGATTTTGCGCTCGCGGGCGTCGCCGTCTTCTACGACGAGGACAAGGTCGGCCACGCGAGCAACACGCACATCGGCGTCATCGGCGCCTGCCGTCGCCCGCATCGCCTGGGGCAGGCCGAGGCGGCGCTCAACGGCCGCGCCGTCGACGGATCCGCGATCCGGGCGGCGTCGAGAGCGGCGTCGGCTGCCGTGGAGCCGCCCGCGGACCTGCACGCGAGCGCCGCGTACCGGCGAGCGCTGGTCGGAACGCTGCTCGAGCGCGCGCTCGAACGCGCGTCGATGTGAGCCTGCGCCAATCGCAACGCGGAGGACCCATGAAGCACGTCGATAGTCTCGGGCGCCTTGTCGTTTTTCTGACCGCCGTGGCCGCCTGCGGCAACACGTTCGCGCAGATCGCGCCCGCATATCCCGCGCGGGCGGTGCGCTACGTCGTGCCCTTCCCGCCGGGCGGCGCAACCGACATCATCGCGCGTATCATCGCGCAGAAGCTGAGCGAGGCCTGGAGTCAGTCGGTATTCGTGGAAAACCGCGCAGGCGCGGCCGGTGCGATCGGCTCGGAAGCGGTCGCAAAATCGCCGCCCGACGGCTACACCATCCTCATGGGCACGACCTCCACCCACGCGGTTGGCCCGGCCGTCAATCCGAAGCTGCCCTTCGACAACATCGCCGATTTTTCGCCGGTGACCCTGGTTGCGACGTTTCCCAACGTTCTGGTGGCACATCCGGCGACGGCGAAGACGCTGCAGGAGCTGATCGCCCTGCTGAAGGCCAACCCGGGCAAGTACAATTTCGCCAGCACGGGCGCGGGCAGCTCGACGCACCTCACCGGCGAGCTGTTCAAGCTGATGACCGCGACCGACATCAATCACATTCCGTACAAAGGCACCGGGCCGATCCTGAACGATCTGGTTGCCGGCCACGTATCGTTCGCATTCGACCAGATCACCGGCATCATGCCGTTCGTGCAATCCGGCAAGCTGCGCGCGCTGGGCGTAGCAAGCCTCGAGCGCAACCCCGCGCTTCCCGAGGTGCCGGCGATCGCCGAGATCCTGCCCGGCTTCGAGGCCACGGCGTGGGTCGGAATCTTCGCACCGGCCCGGACCCCGCCCGAGGTCGTCGCAAAGATCCAGAGCGAGGTCCGGCGCATCGTGCACGCGTCGGATATGGTGCAAAGAATGCGCGAGCTCGGCGCTGCTCCGGTGGGCAACTCACCCGGGGAGTTCGCGGCTTTCGTGAAGAAGGACACCGAAAAGTGGCGCAATCTGGTCAGGACTGCGAACATCAAGGTCGAGTAAAGGTAAGTCCATTCGCTTCGAGCCCGACGCAGACAAGAAACGCATTCGCGAAGTCCTCTCGGATAATTTGTGCCGATGCACCGGTTACATTTCCATCGTCGACGCCGTGTACGAAGCGCGCGCGGCCTATAGGACCCAAGACAAGGTGAAGGCATGAACGTGAAAGACTCCTTCGTCCCGGCTTTTGTCGGGACCCCAGTGGAACGTCTCGAAGATCTGCGCCTTCTGCGGGGTAAAGGTCAGTACGTGGACGATCTGCATCGCGAGGGCATGCTGCACGCCGCGATCCTTCGCTCAGCCGTCGCGCACGGGCGCATCCGCTCGATCGACGTCGCGAGGGCGCGCGCCCTGCCCGGCGTTCGAGCCATCTTCACCGCCGAGGACGTCGCGCAAGCGTCGAACGGCTCCGTTCCCAGCGTTCCCCTGCGCCTTGCGCCCCTGCCGGAGCTCGTGCCTTTCGAGCAGCCCGTCATCGCGCAGACGAAGGTCCGCTACGTCGGCGAGCCGCTCGCGGTCGTCGCGGCCGACAGCCTCGCGCTCGCCGAGGATGCGCTCGATGCCATCGAGGTCGACATCGAACCGCTGCCCGCCGTCACGGACCGGCGCGCGGCCGCAAGGAACGACTCGCTCCTGTTCGAAGAGCACGGCAGCAATCTCGCGATCACCTACACGGCGACCAAGGGGGATGCACTTTCCGTCAAGGCGCCCTACTCCCGGCGCGAACGCTTCGCGGTTCAGCGGCACACCGCCGTGTGCATGGAGCCGAGAGGCCTGCTCGCCGTCTGGGACGGCGCAAAGACCAAGCTCACCGTCTCGGGCGCGGCCAAGGTGCCCTTCTCCACGCGCAAGATGCTCGCCAGGCAGATGGACCTGCCCGAGGAATGCGTGGACATGATCGAGCCCGACGTCGGCGGGGGGTTCGGGGTGCGCGGCGAGTTCTACCCGGAGGACTATTTGATCCCGTTCGCGGCGCGAAAGCTCGGCCGTCCGGTGAAGTGGACCGAGGACCGGCGCGAGAACTTGCTCGCCTCGAATCACTCCCGCGAGATGGATTGCGAGATCGAGATCGCCTGCGAGAAGGACGGCACGATCCTCGCGCTGCGCGGGCGGGCGTGGGTGGACATGGGCGCGTACATGCGCGCCAACGGATCGATCCCGCCGCGCAACGTCGCGCAGTTCCTGTCCGGCCCCTATCGCATTCCCCACATCTACATGGAGTCCTCCGCGCTGCTCACCAACAAGACCCCTGTCGGCACGTACCGGGGACCGGGCCGCTTCGAGGCAGACTTCTTCCGCGAGCGCCTGTTCGACATGGCGGCGAGGGACCTCGGTATCGATCCGGTCGAGTTCCGGCGCCGCAATCTTCCCTCCAAGGAGGAAATGCCCTATCCGCTCGCCACGATCGCGCCGCCCGAGAAGAAAGAGGAACTGGACAGCGGCGACTACCGGATCACCCTCGATCGCTGCCTTGCGGAAATCAATTGGGCGGAGAAGGTCAAGCTGCAGGGCA
>Ga0184619_10000520_pt1 | contig 13152 bp, 11 predicted proteins | sample PLM0_60_b1_FD_133146 | JGI IMG/M metagenome (GOLD analysis project Ga0184619, IMG submission 133146) | Groundwater sediment microbial communities from an aquifer in East River, Colorado, USA - PLM0_60_b1 | ecosystem: Environmental > Terrestrial > Soil > Riparian zone | place: USA: East River...
CATCATTTCGTGCATAGCGTCCACTTCCGACCGGGCGATCAAGCCATTTCCCACGTCCGGCTGGTTCGTGACTACCGCCAAGAGGAAGCCCGCTCCCTTTAGCCTTTGCAGACTGGCCGCGGCTTCGGGATAAAATCTGAAATCCTCCAGCCGCTTAGGGGCGAAGCTGCGGCGATCACGGAATTCAGGAACGACGATTACCCCATCCCGATCAAGAAATACGGCCGGCCTCAGCCCGTGGCCACGGCTTACCATTTCGTCTGCCTGCGCTGCAAGGCCGGATGGCTGACGAGGCAATGCCAAACCACGGCCTGGAAGGCCTCCGACAAGGGGGTGACCCAACTCGGATTGATCGCTGGAATCAGGACGACCACATCACCGTGCCTGGCAGTATAGCCGCTATCGCGACCTACGATCCCGAACACTTTCGCCGAACGCGCCTTGGCGAGATCGATCGCCTTGACGATATTTGCACTGATATTGCGTTCGGCATCACCGCCGCCAACCGAATAGACCAGGATTGCGTCTTTCTCGTTGAGCTGGCTGACCTCAAGCCACGCCGCGAACACGGTATCCCAGCCCTCGTCGTTGGTACGGGCGGTGAGCTCCGAGACATTGTCGACCGGGCTATAGGTCTCGATCCCGCAGAGCTTGCGAAAATCGTTGACGGCGTGACTGCAGTTGGCCGCGCTGCCGCCGACACCGATCAGGAACAGGCGTCCTTTGCGATCCCGCAGCCGGTCGAGTTCGGATGCCAGATCCTCGATCGAAGCGAATGAAATATCATGACAAATCTGCGCGGCCGCAGCGAAGAAGCTTTCCGCGTGGTTCATACGCCTAACCGCCTCGGATTACGTGGGATTCGGCACTCTTGCCACATCCACCGTTCGATTTGAAGTGCGTCATAAACTCAAACCGGGAGTTGTCAATCGCGGGGTGGCCCGAGAGACGTGTAAAGGTCGGCATAGCGCTGGACCGCGTGGGCCATCGCGAAGTTATCAACAATGCGGGCGCGCGCTCTCATCCTCCGGTCGGCCCGTGCCGCCGCCGGCTCCTGGGCCAGGGTCCGAATCGCCGCGGCCAGCGCGCGGGGATTTTCTGGTGGCACCACCAGACCGGTATCGCCAAGAATGAGCGTGGCATCGCCGACGTCAGTCGCGATGGCCGGGAGGCCGCACGCCATTCCCTCGGCAAGCGCATTGGAGAAGCCTTCACCGAAGCTAGAGCTCGATATCGCGAAATCTGCGGCCGCGAACAGACGGGCGACATCGTGGCGACGCCCGAGGCGCAGGACGTTGCCCGCGGCTGGAAGGTTTTCCGTTCCGGCGCCCACCAGCAACGCAAACAAATCCGGTAGCTCCATCATCGCCGCAAGAAAGCTGGCATGGTCCTTCATCGGATCGACGCGTGCCACGTGCGCAAGCACCATTGCATCCGCCGGGATGCCGAGCTCGCTGCGCACGGCCTGACGCACGGCGGGGTCGGGTCTGAACTCGTCGATATCGATGCCGTTGGCGACAACCTCCGCGCGTCGCGGGCGATAGCCCATAGCCAGATGCGCTTTGAGCCCGGCAGCCGAGTTGGCCGTCACCAGGTCCGGCCATCCCGACAACAGGGTGCAGGCCTTTACCACCAGGCGCAGACCGCGGCCGTAGTGCCGCAGGTCCATATCCGAGCAGCGGATGCTCCAAACCAAGCGCGTCTTTTTGCGCCGACCCGACATGACGAGCGCAACCAGCGCCGCGAGATCGCCGTGGTACATCCAGCCCTGAACGATGTCAGGGCGACTATCGGCGATGAGCTTGGCGAGCTTCACCAGGCCCGCTGCGGCGCCGCCGGCTCGGTCAAATCGCAGTTCGACGACCTTGACCCCTCCTGCCACCAGGCGCTCGATGTGCCCCTCTGCCGGCAGCAGACTTACGAGGATAATCTCGTCGGCTACCCCCGGCTGCGCCGTGGCCAGGCGCGTCAACATCGCCTCGGCACCGCCACCCCGAAGACCCGCCGTCACATAGACGATCTTCCGCGGTCGCTGGGTCACGCCCACCTCGCGCGCCATGCCTGCAGCATCAGGACGGTCCACAGAGGGTATTGCCAGTTCCGGCTGCCCTCGAGATGTTCCTGCCATGCCCGACGCACGGGCTCGACGCGTACAAAGCCGTCGGATGCGAGCCGCGCGGGCGCCAACAACGATTCGGCCCATTCCCGCAGCGGACCACGCAGCCAGGCATCGATCGGCACGCCAAACCCCATCTTCGGCCGGTCGATCAACGATCTCGGGACATAGCGGTCGAGGACTTGTCGAAGCAACCATTTGCTGCGTCCGCCGCGCAGCTTGAATTCAAGCGGCAAGCTCCAGGAGAAAGCCACGACCCGATGGTCCAGGAGCGGCACGCGACCCTCGAGGCCCACCGCCATCGTCGCCCGGTCGACTTTCGTCAGGATATCGTCCGGCAGATAGGTGATCATGTCGAGGAACTGCATGCGCGGGACGAGAGCAGGGAAATCGCGCGCGATGGTCGGATCCCACAAGGGCCCGTGCGGCTCGCGGCCGGATGCGGCGACCTCGTCGGGCCGCTCCCATTGGCTCACAAGGCGGCGGTAGATCGCATCCGGTTGCGGATTGTCGAGCAGGGTGGTGATCTTGTGCAGCTTGTCGCCAGGCAATGCCGGACGCCAGGCGGCGGGCACGAATCCGAACAGTCGATTCCAGGTCTGCGGTGCCAGCGCGCGCAAAGTCGCGGCCGAGGCGCCGCGCAATGGGCGCGGCACCAGATTCACCGCGCGCGCCAGCCGCTCCGCCCATACATAGCGGTTGTAGCCCGCGAATAACTCGTCGCCTCCGTCGCCCGACAATGCCACCGTCACGTGCTTTCGGGTCAATTCAGAAACGAGGTACGTCGGAATCTGCGAGGGATCGGCGAACGGCTCGTCGAACCAGTCGGCGAGATGCGGAATGACATCAAGTGCGTGTCGCGGCTCGACGTAGAATTCGGTGTGGTCCGTACCGAGATGGGTCGCCACCTGCTTGGCGCAATGTGCTTCATCATAGCCGCTCTCATGAAAGCCGATGGAAAAGGTCTTCACCGGTCGAGCGCTTTGCGCCTGCATCAACGCCACAACCGTGGAGGAATCGATCCCGCCGGACAGAAAAGCGCCGAGCGGTACGTCGGCAATCATCCGCAGCTTGACAGAATCGCGAAGCAGCGCGTCGAGTCGATCCGTGGCTTCGTGCGCGTCGGGCGCGGGATCGTTGCGACGCTGCCCGGCAACCGCAATGCCACGCAAGTCCCAAAAGCACTTCGGCGGCGCCATCGCACCGTCCCGCAGGGTCAGGATGTGACCGGGGGCAAGTTTCTCGGCTTCGCGATAGATCGTGCGCGGTTGAGCGATATAGGCATGGCGCAGATAACCGACGACGGCATCCGCATCGATCGTCGGTTTCCAATGTGGCGTCGGACGAAAGGCCTTGAGCTGCGAGGCGAAGAGAACACGCTCCGGCGTTGCCGCGTAGTAGAGGGGCTTGATGCCGAGGCGATCACGCGCCAGGGTCAGGGTTCGCGTCTTGCGGTCCCACAACGCGAAGGCAAACATGCCGATCGCACGCTCGATCGCGGCTTCGACGCCCCAAAGCGCGCAGGCCTCCAGCAGCACCTCGGTATCGGAGTCGCTGCGCATGGGATGGCCGGCGGCCTGAAGCTCGCTGCGGATGTCGCGGTAATTGTAGATTTCACCATTGAAGGTGATGACGAATCGCCGGTCGGCCGAATGCATCGGCTGCGCGCCGCCGGGACTGAGATCGATGATGGCAAGCCTCCGCTGGCCCAGCGCCACGCCGCCTTCGGCCTCGACCCAGACTTCGCCGGCGTCCGGCCCGCGATGGCGCACCGTCTCGATCATGGCATCGCCGATGGAGCGCAACGCGTCGGCCGACGTCGCCGCGCGCCAATCCACCATCCCGGCAATGCCGCACATTCCCAGACTCCAGAATACCGCTCGCGCTGGCCGCGGCTGGTGAGCTTGTGCCGAAGCTTTTGGCGTTAGTCGAGGCCGATGGCTGCCGGACCCAGCGCGCGCGATCGTCTCATTTTGCCCTTTGCGCAGTCTACCATACGCCCCGTCGCAACCCGGTCTGGATATAGGCCCATAGCGTCGGATGGGACCACTGCCGGGACGGCAAATCGACCCGCTGCGGCTGCAGGGTGCCGGCGATCGCATCGCGCGCTGACCGTTCGAGCAACGGCAGGGCGGCGGCCAGTTGGAGGTAGGGATAGGTGGAGTAATTGTCCGCAGTGCTCGCGGCGAGCCGAGCCTGATAGAGTACGGTACCGGTGTCGATGCCTTCATCGACGAGATGGACGGTGACGCCGAAATTGCCGTCGTCTCCTTCCGCTTTTGCCCAATAGCCTCCATGAACGCCACGATATTTCGGCGTCACGCCGGCATGGTAGTTGATGAACGGCGCATCGACGGAATGCAGGACATCGCCGACGATGATACGGGTGCCCACCACGAGAATCGCGCGCGGCTGCAGTAGTTGCAGATGGCGCATGCATGCAGGCGAATTGACCGAAGGCACCCGGATGATTTGCCCTTCATCCGGCCAACGCGCGTCGAGGTCCGCCCTGCGGACGATCTCGGCAATGCGCGATCTCGATCGCCGCTGTTGGATGCGCTGAAACAGCATGAAAGCCAACTGGCCCCCGACGTGGACGACTCCCAGCCGCTTGATCCGCCGGCGCAACAGCAGTGACCGCGCCACCGGGGTCTCGACGATCACTGTCAAGGCAGGGAAGCGGGCAGCGAGATACCGTGCGGCGACGCGGCCGGACTCACCTTCACTGGTGAGCAGCACCACTTTGTCCGTGGGCATTGAGTACCTCGTCGGCGACCGCCGCCATTGTCATCGAGCGCATGCCATAGCGGTCCTGCAGGATGTTAAAATGATCGAGGATCTTGCGAAGAAATGCCAAATTTTCTTGTAAGTCGACCCCGAAATTGTGCGGATGCCACCATAAATGAAAAAGCCTTCGGCGACGCGCCGCCGTTTCCATGGCTGAGGTGATGCGCCAGAGGCGCAAGCGCTCCAACGCCGCATTCCCGCTCACAGGCCGCAGGAAACGGCTTGCCGGAACATCGACCATGCCGCCCACGAGCGCTGGCTCCCGGTCGTGCGGACCGGCAAGCGGCAGGTAGCTGTCGGCCAGGCGGCATCCACGTACGAGTAAATTCTGCTCACGATCGCGCCGGGCTCGGTGGAACCAGACGCGCTCGTTACCGCGAAAGGCACGCAGACCGAATTCGCGGCTGACCGCCAGATGGGCCGGACTGACTTGGTTGCGTGGAAACACGATGCTTGCGAGGCTGATCCCCAGATGAGCCGCAGCAGCGCGCGCGGCCGCGAGATCGGCACGAAAGGCCTCAGCACCGCCGCCTTCCTCCAAACAATAGAAATGCGAGAAGGTATGGGTGCCGATCTCCTGGGCGGGGTAGCCGAGAACCCGCCGGATGAGCGAAAGGCCATAGTAATAGACATCCTGCTCTTCGTCCGCGCCGACCTCGGCAAGATAGTGATAGGACGAGATTCGAGGGTTGGCGTAGTCCGGCTTGCGCGCGGGAACGGCCGCGAGCATCGCCTCGTTCGTTCTGAAAAACAGAAGTCCCACGGTCGCCCAGGTGCACGCGATGCCCCGCTCGGCAAAGAGGTCGAGCAACGCCGGTATGGCGTCGCGCACGCCCCGGATGTTGGCGCCGTAATCGGCGATCGTGCGCTTGTCGCGAACGCCCCATAAAAGCTCGAAATCCAGCGAAATCACGAACGCACCATGCTGCACTGCGCGGCTCCTCGCGGCGGCGACAAAGGAGAACAATAGGTCGGCACCAAACGAGCGAGCAAGCACAGTCGCCCCGGGCTGCCCATTTCGGCTCCGCCGTGCAAAGGCTTCCAGGGGACGTCCTGTCCGGTGCTTCGCTGAGGGCAGGTCGCTTGAAAGGACGATGTGCTAAGCCGGATGTTGAATCGATAAGGGTTGACCGACCTCTCGGGCGCATTGCGAATGTGTGGACGACGCGGCCGCTGGGCAGGCCAAAGCTGCAGAGACTGGAGCGTGCATGAAGGTGCTCTTCCTCATTCGCGATCTAGCCGTCGGCGGAAGCCAGCGGCAAGCCGCCGTCCTGGCGGCCGGTCTCGCGCGCCACGGGCATGATGTGGCGGTGGCCGTGCTGTACACGGGGGGCGCGCTCGAGGGATTGCTCGGCGACAGCGGCGTACGCCTTTTTTCCATCGGCAAGTCGAGCCGTTGGCACGTGGTGGCGCCGCTCGTCCGATTGCGCCGGCTTTTTCTGAACGAACGTCCTGACCTGATCTACGCCTTTCTCCCGATGCAGACGACGCTGGCGGCGCTGCTGCTGCCGGCGCGGATCGGGACGAAACTGGTGTTCGGGCTGCGCGCCGGCGGGATGCAGCTGCGCCACTATGATGCGTTGAATGCGCTTACCTACCGGTCGGAGGCATGGCTCTCGCGGCGCGCCGACCTCGTCATCGCCAATGCGCGCGCCGTACGCGCCGATGCGATCACGCGCGGCCTGCCGGCCGATCGCATTGCGGTCGTGCCGAACGGCATCGATACCGATCTGATGCGGCCGGATGCGGCGGCGGGACGCGCGTTGCGCCGTATTTGGGGACTTTCGGACCAGGCGTTCGTTATCGGCTGTGTAGCGCGGCTCGATCCGATGAAAGATCATGCCAACCTTCTCAATGCCGCCGCGCGGTTTGCACGAGAAGACTCCGATGTTCGTTTCGTGTGCGTCGGGCACGGACCGGCGACCTACCGCGACGAGCTCAAGAGGCTGGCGGGCTCGCTCGGACTGGCGGATCGCGTACTATGGGCCGACGAGGTCGCCGACATGAAGGCGGTCTACAACGCATTCGACATCGCCACCTTGGCGTCGGCCTTCGGCGAAGGGTTTCCCAATGTCGTCGGCGAAGCGATGGCGTGCGGCATTCCGGTGGCGGCAACGGATGTAGGGGATGTGCGTGCGATCGCTGCTGGATCGGGCGAAGTGGTGCCGCCCAGGAACCCCGATCTGCTCTGCGCCGCGTGGCGATCCCTGCGGCAGCGCCTGGCGCTCGATCCGGACCTTGGCGAAAATGTCCGCAGCGCCATCGTGGCTGACTACGGCATCGCGGCGATGGTGCGCAGAAGCGAAGAGATTCTCACTCAACTCACAACCGGGCGGCCTGCACAGCAGATCGCGCGTGAATTCGGCTGAGGAGAGTCACGTGCTCGGTCGCGGCAGCGGCACAAGCCTGAAGAGGTGACAAGAGCTGCCCAGCACCAGCGCCAGGCGCTCACGCTTGGCAAGGCCAAGGTGCAGGCCCAAAAGCACTTCCCCGGTGTAGAACAGTCCCATGGGCTCGTCGCCGACGACGGAAAAGCCATTGTCGCGAAAATTCCGCCGCCACCAGCGAGGATGGAACAACCACAACTCGGAGACGACATTGCCGCGCTCACCGTGCCGTCGGGGCAGGCAAAGGCCGATCGTGTGACGGGCAGTCCGGTACCAGGCCTGCCGCAATCGCTGCCGTTCGGCTACGTTCGGCGCTGCTTGCGGAAGAAGCCCCGGCAGGGAGGAGACAGAAAACGAGATCGCCTCGAGGTACGATCCCAGCGTGGTCCAGAGCCGCCACGTATGAGTTGGAAGAACGTGAAGACAGATGCCGCCGGGCGCCAGCACGCGGCGTATTTCGCCATGCATACGGGACAGATCCGGCACGTGCTCCAGCACATTTGACGAGAAAACGACGTCGATACTGGCATCGGCCAGCGGGATCGTTCGGCCGTCGTAGTCCGTAACGGGGAAAACGCGGTTCATGGCATAGTTTGAACCGGCGATCTCGATCGCTGCGACCTCAAAGCCGCGGCGCTGGAGTTCCAGCGCCTGTTTGCCCGTCCCTGCCCCCAGGTCGAGAACGCGGGCGCCGGGAGGAAGAAACGGAACGATCTTGTCGATTTCCGCAAGCCGGATCGCGTCGAGGTGATCGAGAGACAACACGGCAGCACAAACACCGGCTGGTACAAGTTGGATCGGCAAGGTAGTCCCGTGACAGACGCATTGCCAGCCTGAGCGCCACTCCACGGATGGGACCATTGATGGACGCCTCGGTACGTAGTGCTATCGTGCGGATGATTGCCTTCGGCGAACAGCAACAATGATCGAGCAAGCCATTGGGCGTTTCATGGTCCTCGGACCAGTCACGCTTCTCGCCCTTGTCCTCAGCCTGGCACTCATGGTCCTGCTGCAGCCATGGCTTGCGCGGTACGCAATGGCACGGCCGAACGCGCGTTCGTCCCATCGCCAGCCGACGCCGCAGGGCGGGGGGATATCGGTGGTGGTCGCAACCTTCGTGGTCGCCTGGGGCGCCGTGGCGACCTCGCCGGCGATGCTGCAGGATGAGGGCGGTCAATTCCTGGCGCTGACCGCCACAGCGGCACTGTTGGCCGTAGTGGGCGCAATGGACGACCTGCGCTCGTTGTCGGCGGGCATACGGCTGGCCGTCCAGTGCATCGCGGTCGGCGCCCTCATCGCGGCGCTTCCGAACCAACTGCGAATCCTGCCGCAGTTGCCCTGGTGGCTCGAGCGCGCCGGGCTTTTTGTCGGAGTGGTATGGCTGGTCAACCTCGTCAATTTCATGGACGGCATCGACTGGATGACCGTCGCCGAACTCGTGCCGGTGACCGGCACAATCCTCCTGCTCGGTTTGGGCGGCGCGATCGCACTATGGCCTGCTGTGGTCGCGGCCGCGCTGCTTGGCGCCATCGTCGGCTTTGCGCCTTTCAACAAGCCGGTCGCACGTGTGTTTCTTGGAGACGTGGGCAGTCTGCCGATCGGTCTCGTGCTCGGTTGGCTCCTGCTGCGGCTTGCCGCACATGGCCATCTGGCGGCGGCAGTCATCCTTCCACTCTATTATTTCGCCGATGCGACGATCACGCTCATCCGCCGCGTCGGCAGGGGCGAGCCATTCTGGCAGGCACACCGCCAGCATTTCTATCAACGCGCGACGGACAACGGTCTCGCCGTTCCCGCAATTGTTCGACGCGTCCTGCTGGTCAATCTCGCGCTGGCGGCGCTGGCGGTCATCACGGTCGCGGTAGAAAGCACGGCCATATCGCTGGCAGCACTGGCGGCGGCAATCGCGATCGTCACCTGGCTGCTGCTGACGTTCGCCCGTGCCAAGCAGTGAAGCCTCAGGCCGCCTCCCCGCCAAAATCTGGCACCGCATCGTGCAGGACGCCGAAAATCACGGAGCGGTCCTCGCGCGAGAGACCCTGCTCCAATGCTGCAAGCCAGCCGCGCATCGCCTCGAGCGGAGGACTGACCGGCTTGGCGGCGACGATGCCTTCAATGCCGATCGGCGCTGTCGGCTCCTCGCGCGCGAACAAGATCTCGTGCAGCCGCTCGCCGGGCCTGATGCCGGTAAAGGTGATGTCGATGTCTCGGCCGGGCTCGAGCCCGGAGAGTCGGATCATCCGCTCGGCAAGGTCGACGATCTTCACCGGCTGACCCATGTTGAGGACGTAGACCGCAACGCCCGCATGCCCTGCCCCAAGGGCGTGGCTTGCGGCAGTGACGACGAGGTCGCAAGCCTCCCGGATGGTCATGAAGTAGCGGACCATGTCAGGGTGCGTCACCGTGAGCGGCCCGCCAGCCTCGATCTGAGCCTTGAATTTTGGCACTACGGAGCCGTTCGAGGCGAGCACGTTGCCGAAGCGCACCGCGATCAATCGCATCGCCCGCTTCTGCCCATCGGTCCGGCGCGCCAAGTCGTTGTCGATCGCCTGGCAATACATCTCGGCAAAGCGCTTCGAGGCGCCGAGCACGGATACCGGCTCGATCGCCTTGTCGGTCGAGATCACCACCATGGCGCTGGCGCCGGCGGCGACAGCGGCGTCGGCGACATTGACCGAACCGAAGACGTTGGTCTTGACCCCCTCCCCCCAGTCGCGCTCCAGCAGCGGCACATGCTTGAGCGCCGCGGCGTGAAACACGATATCGGGCCGAAAGTCATTCATCAGGCGGAAGATGCGGGTGCGGTCGCGCACATCAGCGAGGCGGCCTTCAATCTTCGCCGGCGACCGCTTGGTCGCGAGCATCTCCAGTACCGCGTGCAGGGCAGGCTCCGAGTTCTCGATCACCAGCAGGCGGCCGACGCCGAAGGTCACGATGCGGTCGCAGATTTCCGCCCCGATGGATCCGCCGCCGCCTGTCACGATGATGGATTTATTCCGCACGAAGCCTTCGAGACGCCCGTAGTCGATTTTCACCCGCGGGCGCAGCAGCAGATCCTCGACATCGACCGGTGCAAGCCGCAGAGCCTCGCCGCCTTCGTCGAGCGCAGGCAGCCGGCTAGTGACCAACCCTAGACGCCGTGCCCGCATCAGTATTGTTTCCGGCTTCGCCTCCGGCGCGAGCGCGCTCGGCGTGAGCACGAGCCGTTTCACATTCGTGCCGCGACTACCGAGATCGGCTATGACGCTCTCGATGTCATCGGGTTCGCCGAGCACGGAAATACCGCGTATGGCTTGGCCGCGATCCGACAACGCTGGCGACAGGATACCCACCGGGCGCATTTTGGTGACCGCGCCGCTTTCGATTGCGCGCAGCAGCACATCGGCGTCGGCGGTGCGCCCAACTACCAGCATCGGCGTTGAATCGGCCTCCTTGGCGCGCTGCAGGGTGCGGGTGTAGCGGAAATAGCGGTAAGTGATGCGCGGACCGGACAGGAATGCGATCTGCAGCACCCAGTAGAGAACGATCGTGATCTTGCCGAAGAAAAACGTACCGTAGAAATTGGGAGACAGGAGAACGTAATCGAGCGCCAGAAGCGTCACCGCCAGCACGGTCGCGGCGCGCACGATGTTGAAGAGGTCAGGCAGCGAGGTGAAGCGCCACTTCGCCTTGTAGAGGCCGGAAAAGACGTAAACGAAGCCGGAATAGACGAGGAAAGCGGGCAGCAGGATGACCAGCAGGCGCCAACGCTCGGTAAGCCCGGCTTCCTCGAACCGAATGAAAAAGCTCGCGACAACCGCCGCCGCCGTGGCGAGCAGATCGTGCGCCAGAATGAGCCACATGCGCGGCGTGAAGGTTGAAAGGCGAACCATTGTCCCGATATCGCCGCCCAACGCGGCATCAAAGGCCATCAATACCGGCGTTTGAGCGCATGCGCTACCTCCCGCGGCCCGGCCAAGGTCTGCCACCAATCAATAGCCGTATTCTGAATCTTATGGTCAATTGCGGCTGGCGCGACTGTCTAAGAGTGCCCATGAGGTAACTTGAGGTCCCCCCTCGGAAATATCAGCCTTCCGCTTCGCCGGGCTAACTACAATCTACGATCACGGGTGATCCGAAGAACGACACGGTCGGCAACAGGAATAGATCTGTGGTGCGTGCATTTGTACTAGCCCTTGCGGTGGCCGTGGGCGGCTGCTCGGGCAGCGAGATCGTTCAGAACTGGGCACCCGCTCCCGGGCCGGAGTTGGCGCAGCCAAACTATCGCCGCATCGTCGCTGAAAATATCAAGCTTATTTTCCCGACCCAGCCCTTGCTCGGCGATGTGGAAATTTCCGGCGCGCGGCTGGTCGATCACCTCAAAGGTCCCGCCTGGGTGACATGTCTCAAGGTTGACGCGGGGGGGACCTCGCAGCACTACGCGGTTTTCATTCAGGGCGACAAGGTCATCGATTGGCGCGGCGGCATCGTCATCGACCAGTGTCACAAAGAGACCTACACACGGCTCGAGACTGCCACCGCCGCGAAGAAGCCCGGCACCTAGGCGGCATGAGTGCCTCATACGGACGCGCGCCCGGGTAGGCGGCCCAGCGCCTGATCGACCGCGATCAGGACCGCTCCGGCCGAGAGTTCGTCGAGGCAGCGGCTGTAGCTGTCGAGATGGCGCTCACATCCGAGCTGCTCGCACGGCAGGCATGGCAGCGGGTTCTGCACCACCCAGACGTTGTTGCGGTTCTGGATCGTTCCGGCGTGATCCCAGGGGGTGGAAAGGCCACCGACGGGCCAAGGACCGATCAGCCGCGGGCTCGTCGGCCCGTAGAGAGCAATGGTCGGACAGCCACTGCCGGCGGCGAGGTGGGTCATGGACGTATCGGGTCCGATATAGACCGCGGCACCTCGCAGGAGGGCCGTCAGCCCGGCCCAATCGAGGCGCCCGCGTTCACGGACAACCGGCGGCCCGGCGGGATCCCACAGGGCGTCGACATACGCGCGCTCGGCGGGATCACGTCCTTCGGTCGCGACGACCGCCAACCCGCGCTGGGCAAGCCCGCGGGCCAGGCCGCGCCAGCCGAGATCGTTCCAGCGCTTATAGCGATAGAACGGGTTGGCATGCACGACGGCGTAGGGTCCCGGCGGGGCGATCTCGGCCGCCGATGAGCCCTGCGGACAGACGATGTCCGGCGCATGCTCGAGACCGAGCGCGCTCGCGAGCGCCAGAAGCTGGGTGACCCGGTGGCGGTCCGGTTCGGCTGCGACAGGAATGTGGTGCGCATGACGCTTCCACCACGCTCCGGTTTCGCCCACATGCGGTATCAGCCCAACCCGCCGGCGCCCCGCCACGACGGCGTAGAAGGTAGGCCGGTCGCCGGCCTGCGTGGTCACAGCGAGATCGTAGCGCCGCCACAGACGGGGAACCAAAGCGAGCGTTTCCCCGGCCGACGGCCGCTCGGGGATGGTGATCACATCGTCGATGTCCGGATTGCCTTTGAGGATGCGCTCGCTGCCGCGGAATACGAGGAGCTCAAGCCTGGCCCGCGGAAAACCTCGCCGGATAGTGCGCACGAGCGGCGTGGTAAGCAGCACATCACCGAGCCGCCGTAACGTGACGACCAGAATGCGCGGGCGCTCGGGCAGATCAATGCTCGTCATGGCGACATTCGGCGGCGCGGACCCATCCGGTCAGCCGCCTTGACCGGGGTCTTCGCGCCGAAACGACTTATAGGACTTCTCCTCGACGAGGCGTGAACCCGACTCGACGTTGATCGCCTTCTTCAGCCGGGCGCGTTCGTCGTTGAATCGATAGACGGCGCGCGCGAGCTCGATGAAGTTATCGCCGAAATCGCCGCGCGCGTCGCATTCGCG
>Ga0184619_10000521_pt1 | contig 13147 bp, 5 predicted proteins | sample PLM0_60_b1_FD_133146 | JGI IMG/M metagenome (GOLD analysis project Ga0184619, IMG submission 133146) | Groundwater sediment microbial communities from an aquifer in East River, Colorado, USA - PLM0_60_b1 | ecosystem: Environmental > Terrestrial > Soil > Riparian zone | place: USA: East River...
CCCGAGCTCCTCAGCAAACAGGGCCGCGAGCACGCGTTCCAGGTCGCGCCCCTGCATCAGCTCGGGCCGGCGCTCGTTGCCGTCCACGTCGTGAACGGCTTCGTCGTAGGCGAGCATGTCCAGGTTCACGGTCACCCCGACATGGGCCGCAAAGGCCATCTCGCACACGGTCGCGAACAGCCCCCCATCTGACCGGTCGTGGTAGGCGAGAATCAGGCCTTCTCGATTTAAGGCCTGTATCGCGGCGAAAAAGTCGGCCAGCAGTTTCGGCTCCTCCAGATCGGGTGCCTGGTCGCCGCACTGGCCGAATACCTGCGCGAGAATCGAGCCGCCCAGGCGGTTGCGTCCGCGCCCGAGATCCAGAAGAACCAATTCCGTCTCACCGGAATCGCTCCTCAACTGCGGGGTCAGCGTCCGGCGCACGTCCTCGCAGGGTGCAAATGCCGAGACGATCAAGGACAGGGGAGCGATCACCTCCCTCGCCTTTCCGCCTTCTTCCCAGGCGGTGCGCATCGAAAGGGAATCCTTGCCCACCGGAATGCTGATCCCGAGCGCGGGACACAAGTCCAGAGCCACCGCGCGCACGGTATCGAACAAGGCCGCGTCTTCGGCCCCGTGGCCCGCGGCAGCCATCCAGTTCGCAGAGAGCTTGACTCGATTCAGGCTCCCGACCGCAGCCGCCGCGAGATTCGTAAGAGCCTCGCCCACCGCCATGCGGCCCGAGGCTTCCGGATTGATGAGCGCGAGCGGCGAGCGCTCCCCCATCGCGAACGCTTCCCCGCTGGTCTCCTTGAAACCCATTAGGGTGACCGCGCAGTCGGCGACCGGCACCTGCCACGGCCCGACGAAAGGGTCGCGCGCGCACAGGCCGCCCACCGTCCGGTCGCCTATGCTCACCAGAAAAGTCTTCCGCGCGACGGTGGGATGCCGCAGCACCCGACGGCACGCCTCGGCCAGCGCCACGTCGCCGAGCGCGAGCGGGGCTGGGTGCGGCGGGCGGCGCCGGACCTCGCGCGTCATGCGCGGCGGCTTGCCGAGGAGCACCGACAGCTCCATTTCGACCGGCTCGTTCCGGAACTGCCGGTCCTCGACGACCAGGCATCCGTCATCGGTCACGATGCCGACGACGGCAGCCGGGCAGCGCTCGCGCTCGCAGATCGACTCGAACTCTCCTATGCGCTCGGCGGCGACGGCGAGCACGAAACGCTCCTGCGCTTCATTGCACCACAGCTCGCGCGGCGTCATGCCGGGCTCTTCGTTGGGCAGTGCGCGCAGATCGATCCGGGCGCCGCGCCCGGCGATGTGGACGAGCTCCGGCAGGGCGTTCGACAGGCCGCCTGCACCGACGTCGTGAAGGGAGAGCACCGGATTGCGTTCGCCGAGCTGCCAGCAGCGGTCGATGACCTCCTGGGCGCGTCTCTGCATCTCGGCGTTGCCCCGTTGCACCGAATCGAAGTCCAGGTTCTCGGGATTGGCGCCCGTGTCCACGCTCGACGCGGCGCCCCCGCCCATCCCGATCAGCATTCCCGGACCGCCGAGGTGCACGAGCAGAGCCCCGGGCGCAACCGGACTTTTGTGGGCGTGAACCGCCTTGATGTTGCCGATGCCGCCCGCGATCATGATCGGCTTGTGGTAGCCGCGGACGATTCCCTCCGCTTCCATCTCGAAGGCGCGAAAGTAGCCGGCGAGATTGGGGCGGCCGAATTCGTTGTTGAACGAGGCCGCGCCTATCGGTCCCTCGAGCATGATCTGCAGCGCCGAGGCGACGCGGTCGGGTTTTCCGCTGGTCTTTTCCCACGCCTGCTCGAAATCCGGAATGCGCAGATGCGATACCGAGAAACCGCACAGTCCCGCCTTGGGTTTCGCGCCGCGGCCGGTCGCCGCTTCGTCGCGGATCTCGCCGCCCGAACCGGTCGCCGCCCCCGGAAAAGGCGAGATCGCCGTGGGGTGGTTGTGGGTCTCGCACTTCACGAGCGTATGCGTGAGCTCGTCCCGGTACCCGTAGCGCCCCACGGACTGCGGATAGAAGCGGGCGATGGCCCGCCCCTCGATCACCGCGGCGTTGTCCGAGTAGGCGACCACCGTCCCGGCGGGATTGCGCGCGTGCGTGGTCTTGATCATGCCGAAGAGAGTCTCTCCCTGCGAAACTCCATCGATGATCCACGAGGCGTTGAAGATCTTGTGCCGGCAATGCTCCGAGTTCGCCTGAGCGAACATCGTGAGCTCCACATCGGTGGGGTTGCGGGCGAGCTTGCGGTAATGCGCCAAGAGGTAGTCGATTTCATCAGGCGCGAGAGCAAGCCCCAGAGCTGCGTTGGCGTCCGCCAGCGCAGCGCGCCCCCGCGCCAGCACGTTCACGACTTCAAGCGCCCTCGGATCGAAATGGCGAAACAGCGCGTCGGCTTCGTCGAGTGAGCCGAGCACCGTTTCGGTCATGCGGTCGTGAATGAGCCCGAGGATCCGATGCAATTCGGAATCGAGCGAGCGCCCGTCGGAAAAGAACCATGCGATTCCCCGCTCGATGCGGCGTACCGCTTCCAGGCCGCAGCGGCGCGCTATATCGGTCGCCTTCGAGGACCACGGCGAGATGGTGCCCAGGCGTGGCACGCTGAGCAGCATGCGGCCCTCGCCCGCGGGCGCAGGTTCGCCGTACTGCAGCAGGCGCTCGAGCATCCCGGTTTCGCGCGCATCGAGCGCTTGCTCGGTTTCGACGAAATGCCAGTGCTCCGCGGCGAGGATGCGTACCGATCCAGGGATTGTTGCGAGGCGGGAGTTGAGTTTGTCGAGCCGGAAGGCGGAAACGGCACGGCGGCCGCGCAGCTTGAGGATCAACGACATGAGGCGTGCCGGTAAAGTGCGATTATACCGGACCCTCGATCCTGCTATCTCAGTTGCTGCGGCGGAATTGGGGGTTTTGCAAAGTGCCGGCAACCGCGAGCGTCGCGCGCGCCTGGACGCTCTGGGCGCGAAGCTCGACCTGCATCCGCCCGGACAGGTTTTTCTGGGGATCCATTTCGACCTGTCCCGCGCTGTTCAGCAGGCCCGCGGCCATCCGGATCTGCCGCACCAGGATCCGGTTGGGGTCGACCGATACGCCGCCGCTCATCTCCGAGAAGAGCGTCGTCCCTCCAGAGGAGCCGCTCCCCTGGAGCATTCGCGTCATGTCGACGTTGGTGATCGAGCCCTTCTGTACCGTGAAATTCCCCTCGAGCCGCAGGTTCACAAGCAGCCGCTCCGGGAGCAGGGCCTTCATCGAGTACGTCCCTTTCCCCTCCAGCGTCCCCCCGGCAAGGAGCGGCGCGGCGATCTTCCCTGCATCCATCTGGCGCACGGCCAGCTCTCCTTCGAGGCTCCAGCCGTCGGACCACCTGAGACGGGCGTTCCCGAGCAGGCGTCCGCCGAATGCGCGGGCTTCGACTTCGCTCAAGGCGAGCTCGTTCCTGGTCACCGTGCCTTTCGCAAGGAATTCGCTGAACGCGAGCTCCATGCCTAGGGGCAAGGGAAAATTATCCGCGGAGATCTCGATGGCCGCTCTTCCCCCCTGAGGCTCGATCTTCACCGAAAGCCTGCGCTCGGCGCTGGAAATCGCAAGCACCTTCAGCGCGCCCTCCGGAGAAAGACTCGCTTCGACCTCCAGCGCCGGTAGCTTCAGTTCCGGGATATCGATCTTCAATCCCTTGGCCACTATGCGCTGGACCCCGAACGACCCGCGCCTGCCCTTGTTCTGCAACAGCGCGGGGAGAAATTCCCGGGGGAAGGTCGCGCTCTCCAGCTCGAAGCTCTTGAGCAATATTCGGTCCTGCAGCAGGGAGGTGACCAACGGGGTGGCCTTGATCACGGCCGCGCGCATCGGGTGCTCTTTTCCGATCACCACCTTCTCGAACTTCAATTGCGGGATCGGCAGCAGCGTCAAGTTGACGGTGCCGATCTTGACCGGCTCCCCGAGCCACGCCTGCGCCGCCTTTTCATACGGGCCGGATTCCAAGGGCACGAAGGGAAGCGCGGCAACCGCCACGATCAGGGTCAGGAGCAACATCACCGCAAATTGCTTCGCGAGGCTGCCGGGCCTTCTTTTCGCCCAGATTTCCCGCGCGGAAAGCGCGGCTTCGTTGGGGTCCCGCGCCTCCTCTCCGACCCTTTCTTTCGCACGCACCGCCTTGCGGGCTTTTTTTTGCGCCTTCGCCCGCGCCTTTTCCTCTTCGCGGGCCCGCTTCTCCTCCTCCTCCTCCTCGGCACGCTTCTCCTCTTCCTCGGCACGCCGGGCCTCCTCCTCCTCGGATTCGCGACGGGCGCGCTCCTCTTCCTGCTTGCGCTGCTCTTCCTCGCGCTCCCTGTACTCCGCTTCGCGTCGCGCGTTCTCTTCCTGCTCGCGCAGCGAACGTTCCAGGGCTTCGCGTTCCTCGGTCTCCCGGCGGCCTCGCGCCTCTTTCTCCACGCGGCGCCGCAGCTCTTCCTCGCGCGCGGGTCGCTCTTCCTCCTCGCGGCGCGCCCGCTCCTCGGATTCGAGCCTGGCGCGCATCTCGGCTTCGACTTTGGCGCGCGCATCGGCTTCGATGCGGGTCCTGCGTTCGGCCTGTTCCCGCTCCTCGCGTAAGCGGCGCTCGACTTCCTCGTGGCGCATCTGCTCCTCGACCTCTTTTCGGGTGCGCTCGTCCGCCTCGCGCCTCAGGCGCTCCTCGGCGTCCCTGCGCACTTTCTCTTCCGCCTCGCGATGTACGCGTGCCTCGGCGTCGCGCCTGGCCTTCTCTTCGCTCTCGCGCCGGGTCCTTTCCTCGATCTCCCTGCGGACGCGCTCCTCGACCTCGCGTCTGCCGGCCTGCTCCGCCTCGATAACCGCTCGCGCAACGGCTTCGCGGCGCGCCTTCTCTTCGGCTTCCCTGCGCTGCCGCTCTTCGGCCTCGCGCCGCGCCTGGTCGAGCGCTTCCGCCTGCGCTCTCGCCTGGGCCTCGGCATTCGGGTTGGCCGGCGTTGAAAGCCTTGCTTTGTGTTCGGCCTCGGCCCTTGCCCGCGCCGCCGCCTCGGCCTTCGCTTTCGCCGCAGCCTCCTCGCGCGCGCGCGTAGCCTGAGCCTGGCGAGCGATTTCCTGCGCCTGGACCTGGAGTCTTGCGTCCTCGCTCGTCTTCGCGGAAGGCTTTGCGGGAGTAAACGCAGTGAAGTCGAGGTCCTCGCCACTGTCCGCGGAGGAAGGTGAAGTCGGCGCGCGCGGGATCGAGGGCCGCGGCGCCTCGTCCTGCTTCCCGACGAACTCGCGCAGGTAGCCCTCTCTTTCCATGCTCTTCAGGGATTCGAGGAGCTCGGGCTCGGTCATTTTCGAGAATGTCTTCATCAGCTCGGAAACGCTGACCTTGCCGTCGATTTCCTTGAGGATGTTGCGGAGATCCCGCGACAGATTGCTGGTCTTGCCGGTCGCCTCCATCAGGCCCTTGCCGGTCTTGGTGAGAATCGATCGACGATTCATACTCGGGTGGGGTCCATCGCCCTCGCGTAAGGCCGCGCGCCGCGATTATCGGCCGCCTATTATAGGCTGTCCATACCCGCCGCCCCCGGGCGTCTCGATCACGAAGCTGTCTCCGGAATTCATCTCGATCTGATCGCATCCTTGCAGCTCCACGACCTCCCCGCCCGCGCGACACACCCAGTTGCGCCCTGTCTTGCCGGATGAACCGCCGCTCGCGCCGTAGGGTGCGATCCGGCGGTGCCCGGAGAGAATCGCGGCGGTCATCGGCTCCAGAAAGCGCACCCGGCGAATGGCTCCGTCCCCTCCGCGCCAGCGCCCGGCGCCGCCGCTCCCGCGGCGGATCTCAAAACTCTCCAGGAGCACCGGAAAGCGCCACTCGAGCACCTCCGGGTCGGTGAGGCGTGAATTGGTCATGTGAGTCTGGACCACGTCCGCGCCTTCGAATCCCTCGCCGGCTCCGGATCCCCCGGCGACGGTCTCGTAATACTGGATCCTGTCGTCGCCGAACGTGAAATTGTTCATCGTGCCGCAGGAGGCCGCCATCACGCCGAGCGCGCCGTAGAGGGCGTCGGTAACGCATTGCGAGGTCTCGACGTTGCCCGCGACCACCGCCGCCGGATAGCGCGGCCGCAGCATCGAGCCCTCCGGGATGATCACCTCGAGGGGCTTCAAGCAGCCCGCGTTCATCGGGATCTCGTCGTCGACCAGTGTCCTGAAAACGTAGAGCACGGCCGCCATGCACACCGCCGCGGGCGCATTGAAATTGTCGGGCAGCTGGGGCGAGGTGCCGGCAAAATCGATCGTCGCACCGCGCGTTTCGCGGTGAATCGTGATTTTCACGCGGATCAGGGCACCGTTGTCCATCGCGTAGCTGAAATCGCCGTCCTTGAGAACGCCGATCACCCGCCCCACCGCTTCCTCCGCGTTGTCCTGCACGTGCCTCATGTAGGCGTAAACGACCTCGAGCCCGAAGTGCGCCACCATGCGCCGCAGTTCCTGCGAGCCTTTTTCGTTGGCGGCGATCATGGCGCGCAGGTCGGCCATGTTCTGCTGCACGTTGCGCGCGGGATAGCGGCCCGAGGAGAGCAGCGCGATGGTTTCGGCCTCGCGCAAGCGGCCCTCCTCCACCAGCAGAAAGTTGTCGATCAGGACGCCCTCTTCTTCCACCACTGTGCTGCGCGGGGGCATCGATCCGGGCGTGATGCCTCCGATGTCCGCGTGATGGCCGCGCGAGCCGACGTAGAACAGGATCTTTTTCCCGGCGTCGTCGAAAACGGGAGTGATGACCGTCACGTCCGGCAGGTGCGTTCCGCCGTTGTAGGGAGCGTTCAGCACGTAGACGTTGCCCGCCTTTATCCGGCCCTGGTTTTCCACGATGACGGCGCGCACGCTCTCGCCCATCGAACCCAGGTGCACCGGCATGTGCGGAGCGTTGGCGATCAGGCTTCCCTGCCGGTCGAACACCGCGCAGGAAAAATCGAGCCGTTCCTTGATGTTGACCGAGTAAGCCGTGTTCGCGAGCCGCAGGCCCATCTGCTCGGCGATCGACATGTAGAGATTGTTGAAGACCTCGAGCATGACGGGGTCGACACAGGTGCCGATCGCGCGGCGCTGCGGCCGCGCTTGCACGCGCTCGAGCACGATGTGATTGGACCGCATCACTTCGGCTTGCCAGCCCGGTTCGACCACCGTGGTCGCGTTTTTCTCGGCGATGATCGCCGGACCCGGGATCCTGTGTCCGCCCGCCAGGTGCTCACGCACGAAGACGGGGGCGCGATGCGAGCGTCCGCCGGTGTGCAAGCTCACCCATTCCGCCGGGCGGGCGCCGGCCCCTTGCGCATCGCTGCCCGCCGGCTCGGGCGGCACCGCCGCCGCGCCGAAGGCTTCGACGGAGACGGACTCGGCGATCAGGGCCCGGCCCGGCATGAGAAAGCTGTAGCGTTTGCGGTAAGCCGCTTCGAACGAGTGAGTCATTGCTGCGACGCTGCCGAATTCCACGATCAGCGCCGAATCGGTGCCGTCGTAACGCAGATGCACGCGGCGCACGACGCTCAAGCGCTCCTGCGGCACGCCCTGGCTCATCAACTCCTCCCGCGCCGACCGGGACAGGTTCTCCAGCGCGCCTTCGAGAATGCCGAGCTTGTCCGGCTCGAGCTTCACCTCGACGGCCTCCTCGCGCATCGCCGTCGTGTCGGCCAACCCCATGCCGTAAGCCGAAAGAACGCCGGCGAGCGGATGGATGAACACGCGCGTCATGGCGAGCGCGTCGGCGACCAGGCAGGCGTGCTGCCCCGCCGCGCCGCCGAAGCAGCACAGCGTGTACTCGGTCACATCGTGGCCGCGCTGCACCGAAATTTTCTTGATGGCCTCGGCCATGTTGCCGACCGCGATTTCCACGAAACCCTCGGCGACCTGCTCCGGGGAGCGGGTGTCGCCTGTGGCGCGGCGGATCTCGTCGGCAAGCGCCGCGAATTTCGCGTGCACGACGTCGCCGTCGAGCGGCGCATCGCCTCCGGGGCCGAACACCGGGGGAAAGAACTTCGGCTGGATTTTCCCGAGCATGAGGTTGCAGTCGGTCACCGTGAGCGGGCCGCCGCCGCGGTAGCTTGCCGGACCCGGATTGGCGCCGGCCGAGTCCGGGCCGACGCGGTATCGCGAGCCGTCGAAATGCAGGATCGAGCCGCCGCCCGCCGCCACGGTATGAATGCTCATCATGGGCGCGCGCATGCGCACGCCCGCGACCTGGGTCTCGAACGCGCGCTCGAGATCGCTCAACCGGCTGCCTGCGAAGTGCGACACGTCGGTCGAGGTGCCGCCCATGTCGAAGCCGATGATCTTGTCGAAACCCGCGGCGAGCGAGGCGCGCACCGCGCCGACTACTCCTCCGGCGGGCCCCGACAGGATGCTGTCCTTGCCGGCAAAGCGGCGCGCGTCGGTCAAGCCCCCGTTCGACTGCATGAACATGAGGCGCACGCCGCTCAGCTCCTCCGCGACCCCGTCCACGTACCGGCGCAGGATGGGAGACAGGTAGGCGTCGACCACCGTGGTGTCCCCGCGCGACACGAGCTTCATCAGCGGGCTCACCTCGTGCGACGCGGAAACCTGAGAGTAACCGATTGCGCGCGCGAGCTCCGCTATTCGCCGCTCGTGCTCCTTATGGCGGTAACCGTGCATAAGCACGATCGCGACCGAGCGATAGCCCTCGCGGTACGCCGATTCGAGATCGCGCCGGGCGCGTTCGACCTCGAGCGGAACGAGCACCTGCCCTCGTGCGCCGATGCGCTCCTCCACCTCGACGACTTTCGCGTACAGGAGCTCGGGGAGGACGATGTGCCGGTCGAAGATGCGGGGCCGGTTCTGGTAGGCGATGCGCAGCGCGTCGCGAAAGCCGCGAGTGATGAAGAGCACGGTGCGCTCGCCCTTGCGCTCGAGGAGCGCGTTGGTCGCGACGGTCGTGCCCATCTTCACGACCTCGATCTTTTCGCCGGGTATGGCCGCGCCGGGGGGGACTGCGAGCAGCTCGCGTATTCCGGCGATCGCGGCATCGCGGTAGCGGCCGGGATTCTCGGAGAGCAGCTTGTGGGCGAGGATACGCCCGTCCGGGCGAAGGGCGACGATATCGGTAAACGTGCCGCCGCGGTCGATCCAGAACTGCCATTTATTCACGTCTGTTTCCGGGTGGTGGTGCGGGAACGGCGATTTATCGACCCATCCGCGCCGGGCAAGTATCGCACAAGCCGGCTGCGCGTTCGGCCTCATCCCGGTGCTTCGTCTATTTGCTTGGCGGTTGACGCACGGACCGGAGGTCTGACAAACTTCGCTGCTCAGCCTTCGGAGCAAGAAATCATGGATTTCAGAACACTCGTGGCCGCCGCGCTGGCGCTGGCTGCCTCCCAGGGGTGGGCGCAGACCAGATGGGACATGCCCACGCCCTACCCCGACGGCAACTTTCACACAAAAAACATCCGCCAGTTCGCCGATGAAGTAGGCCGGGCGACCCGCGGCGGCTTGCAGATCCAGGTACATTCGAACGGCGCGCTGATCAAGCATCCCGAGATCAAGCGCGCAGTGCAGACCGGACAAGTGCCGATCGGCGAATTGCTGATCTCGGTGCTCGCTAATGAGTCGCCCTTGTTCGCGTTCGATTCGAACCCCTTTGTCGCCAACAGCTATCCCAAGGAAACGAAGCTGTGGCGCATCGCGCGGCCCTTCCTCGAGAAGCGGCTCGATGCGCAGGGCATCAAGCTGCTCTATTCCGTGCCCTGGCCGCCGCAGGGCATCTACGCGAAGAAGGAGATCAACTCGACCGCTGACCTGAAGGGCGCCAAATTCCGTACCTACAGCCCGACCACCGCGCGGCTGGCCGAACTGATGGGGGCGATCCCGACCACGGTGCAAGTGCCCGATATTCCGCAGGCGTTCAAGACAGGCCTGGTTGACTCGATGATCACCTCGGGCGCGACCGGCGTGGACACGCAAGCGTGGGACTACGTTTCGCACTACTACGACACGCAGGCGTTCCTGCCGCAGAACATGGTCGTGGTGAATAAGAACGCATGGAGCAAGTTGAACTCCGGCGGGCAGAAGGCTGTCCTCGATGCCGCCAGGGCGGCCGAGACGCGGGGCTGGAAGACGAGCGAAGCGGAGAACGAAAGCTACGTAAAGACGATGGCTTCGCACGGAATCAAGATCCTGAAGCCCTCTGCGAAGCTCACCGGCGAATTCGAGACAATCGGCAAGCAAATGGCCGATGAGTGGGCGAAGAAGGCCGGCGCGGAGGGCGAGGCGATCCTCAGGGCGTTCCAGGCCAGATAGTCCCGACTCCGATGCGCGGAGCGCTCGACCTGTTGTACAAGGGATCCGGCTTCCTGGCCGGATTTTTTTTGGTGGCGATCGCGGTCCTCTCGGCCGCGCAGATTGCGGCCCGCCAACTCGGCCTCGCCGCGTATTCGTACGACGACTTCGCCGGTTTCTGCCTTGCGGCGAGCTCGTTCCTCGGCCTCGCTTACACCTTCCGGGAAAACGAGCACATCCGCATGACGCTGTTGGTTGACCACGCGCGCGGCGGAACGCGGCGTGCTCTCGAACTGGTCAGTTTGGCCGTGGCCGCGTTCCTCGTCGGTTACTTTGGGTGGTACGCCTGCGACATGACGATCATTTCGTACAGGTTGAACGAGGTGTCGCAAGGCCTGGTCGCGATACCGTTGTGGATTCCGCAGGCGGGCATGGCGCTCGGACTTGTGACTCTTTTTGTCGCAACGACCGACGATCTCGTCACCGCCCTGCGCGGCCGCAGCACCTCCTACGACACAGCCCGGGCGCGCAAGACCGCGGCCGTGCCCGGTTTTGAGCGCTGATGGAACTCTGGATTATCTCGGTGGTACTGATCGCAGCACTTGCGGCGCTACTGGTCGCCGGCGTCTGGATTGCGCTCACCTTGCTCGGCGTGGGCTGGGTTGCGATGGTGCTGTTCACTCACTCGCCGGCGGGCGGCCTGATGGCCACAACGGTGTGGGGCTCCAGCACCAGTTGGGCGCTCACCGCGCTGCCGCTGTTCATCTGGATGGGCGAAATCCTGTTCCGCACGCGCATCTCGGAGGACATGTTCCGCGGCCTCGCGCCGTGGATGGCCCCGCTGCCCGGCCGGCTGATGCATTGCAACGTCACCGGCTGTGGAATCTTCGCCGCGATTTCCGGCTCCTCCGCCGCCACAGCGGCGACGATCGGCCGCATCACCATCCCGGAGCTGCTCAAGCGCGGCTACGACGAAGCCATGACGGTCGGCTCGTTGGCCGGCGCCGGGACGCTCGGCTTGCTGATCCCGCCTTCGATCATCATGATCGTGTACGGCGTCGCCGCGGACGTATCGATCGCGCGCCTGTTCGTCGCGGGAGTGCTTCCGGGAATCATGCTGATGCTTATGTTCTCGGGCTACATCGTCGCCTGGGCGCTACTCAATCCCGGGAAGACCCCCCCGCGCGACCAGTTCGCGACGCTCGGCGAGAAGCTCCACGCGGCCCGCCACCTGATTCCGGCGGTGCTGCTCATCGGCGCCGTGATCGGCTCGATCTACGCCGGCGTCGCCACGCCGACCGAAGCTGCGGTGATCGGCGTCATCGGGGCGCTCGTGCTCGCCGCGGCATCCGGATCTCTGAGCTGGAGCACCTTCGAGGCGAGCGTGATGGGTGCCACCAAGACCTCGTGCATGATCGCCTTCATCCTCGCCGGCGCGGCTTTTCTCACGGTGGCGATGGCATTCACCGGGGTGCCACGAATCATTGCGCAATGGATCGGCGCACAAGGCTTCGCCGCCTGGCAACTGATCGCCGTGCTGACCGTGCTGTATATCATTCTGGGCTGCTTCATCGACGGCATCTCGATGGTCGTGCTCACCTCTTCGGTCATACTGCCTTCGGTGAAGGGGGCCGGTATCGATTTGCTCTGGTTCGGCATATTCGTAGTGCTGGTGGTCGAGATGGCGCAGATCACGCCGCCCGTGGGCTTCAACCTCTTCGTGCTGCAAGGCCTCACCGGCAGGGACATGTTCTACGTGGCGCGCGCCTCGCTGCCCTTCTTCATCCTGATGGTGCTGGCGGTCGCGATCATCTGGAGGTATCCCGAAGTCGTTACCTATCTGCCGGGAAAGATGTTCAATCTGAGCTGATTCTCCGGCAGCTCGCCGCAGTCACGCTATTATTGAGCGCCATGCCCGCGCTGCCGATCTACACGACGCCCGCGATCCGCAAGCTCGAAGAGCTGGCGGCACCCGCATCCGGCACGCTCATGGAACGCGCCGGCGCGGCAGCCGCGGAATACGCGCGCAGCCTGTGCGGCGATACCGCCAAGGCCATCCTCGTCGTCGCCGGCCCGGGCAACAACGGAGGCGACGCTTTTGAAGTCGCGGTACATCTCAAGCGGTGGTTCTTCCGCGTGAGCGTGGTCTTCTCGGGCGAGCGCGACAAGCTGCCGAAGGATGCGCGCGTGGCACTGGAAAAATGGGAAGCAGCGGGAGGGACGCTCCTTCGCGAAATTCTGGGGGAATCGCGCTTCGATCTCGCCGTCGACGGCCTGTTCGGCACCGGACTGAAGCGCCCGCTCGCCGGAGCTCACGACGCGCTGGTCCAAAAGCTCAACGCGCTCGGCGTTCCGATCCTCGCGCTCGACGTTCCCAGCGGCATCGACGCGGATACCGGCGCGATCATGGGCTGCGCGGTTCGCGCGAGCCACACCCTTACCTTCATCGCTTACAAGCCCGGACTGCTGACGCTCGACGGCCCGGATCACTGCGGCGAGCTGAAGCTGGACACGCTCGGACTCGATCCCGCCAGGCTCCTCGAACCGGAAGGAATGCTCCTCGATGCGGACATTCTGTACCGCGCGGTCGCGCCGCGGCGCAGAAACTTCCACAAGGGACAGGCGGGCAGCGTCGGCATTCTGGGCGGGGCGGCGGGAATGGTCGGGGCGGCAATGATCGCCGGCCGCGCCGCGTTGAAGTGCGGCGCCGGACGCGTCTATCTCGGGCTGCTGACACCGCAGCCCCCTTACGTCGACGACACGCAACCGGAGCTGATGCTGCGAAAGCCTGCAGCGGTCCTCGAGAAGGAACGGGTCGACGTCCTGGTCGCAGGGCCCGGAATGGGCAAGGCCGACTCGGCCAAGAAGCTGCTCGGCGCCACGCTCGCTGCGCCG
>Ga0184619_10000522_pt1 | contig 13114 bp, 15 predicted proteins | sample PLM0_60_b1_FD_133146 | JGI IMG/M metagenome (GOLD analysis project Ga0184619, IMG submission 133146) | Groundwater sediment microbial communities from an aquifer in East River, Colorado, USA - PLM0_60_b1 | ecosystem: Environmental > Terrestrial > Soil > Riparian zone | place: USA: East River...
GGCGACGGTCCCTGCCATCCGGTGTTGAGGTATATCTGCTTGGCCGAACCGGGTATCTCAGCCCGAATCGCTTCGATGTCTAACGCTGAAGACAAGCGAGCGCGTCGTCCTCGGACGATTAGCGCAACACGCTACCGCTTGGGCTTCTTGACCGGCGCTCTTTTCGCGCCCTTGGACGTCTTCCCGCTCGTTTTGGCCGAGCTCTTCGCTTCTTTCGACGCGGCGGCCTTGGCGGTGCCCTGCTTCTCCTTCCGCGCAGGACGTTCAGCTACGGGCGTCTGAAGGGCGGCGACCGACGCGTTATACCGAAGAAGCAATCGGGACTTGTGGCGGCCGGCGTTGTTTGGATGCAGAACGCCCTTGCGGGCCGCACGGTCGAGCGTGCTTATGGCCGTCCGCACAGCCTCTCGAGCGGCATCGAAATCGCCGCCGGCTATGCTATCGTTCGCACGCTTGATCGCCGACTTGGTCGCGCTCTTGACCGCGCGATTCCGTAGACGCCTCTTGATAGACTGCCGGTGTGCCTTTGCGGCCGATCTCGTAGCCAAGATTCCTCCTTCAGCAAAAAGCGGCAAGAATTATGATAGCGGCGCCCTTGAAGACTGTCCAGCTAGCAGTGGCACCTGGAACCTATCGAAGCAGCAGCCTCTCCCGTATGGCTGTGATCGCGCGCTCAGTGACCTCTTCCAGGACAAGCGTGCCATCAATGACCACGAACCGCTCCGGCTCAGCGCGCGCAAGCTCCAGGAATCCACCGCGTACCCTTTCATGGAACTCCAGGGTCTCCCGTCCGGTCAAATGCTTTTGATCGCCATCGCGAGAGAGGCCTACTTCAGGCGGGACGTCCAGAAGCAGCGTAAGGTCAGGCTTCAGCCCGCACGTCGCTTCGTCGTTGAGTCGCCGGATCAGCTCGAGGCCCAGCCCGCGCCCGTAACCCTGATAGGCTAGCGACGAGTCTGTGAATCGGTCACATACGACTAGGCGCCTCGCGTTCAGAGCGGGGACGATTACCTCTGACACATGCTGTGTGCGGTCTGCCTCGAAGAGCAGCAGCTCGGCTAATGGGCTCAGTGGGCTGCTCTGTTCCTCCTGCAGGATGCCTTCAATCAGCTTCCCCAGCTCCGTGCCGCCTGGTTCCCGGGTAACGCAGACTGTCTGTCCTTTATCGCGCAACCATTGAGCCATCTGCGCTGCCAGGGTAGTCTTCCCGGACCCTTCACCGCCTTCGAGCGTGATGAGGGCCCCGCGGCTCTCGGCGCCCGCCATCTAGTCTTCGCCGGGCATTATGCGGACGTAGCGATGCGGTTCCTTGCCGAGACTGCGCGAGGCCAGGTTGTACCGCTGGGCGAGCATGTGTTGCAGCCGGCGCACATAGGCGTTCTGCGGATTGAGGTCAACCGCGTTCTCGACGGTCATCACCTGTCCGATCGCCTCTTCCGCTTCGTTCAGGGCGGCCATGACAGGGTCACCCGCGCGGTCTCCGCGCATGGTGAGCAGCGATTGCTCTAATTGCAGCACGGTGTTGCTTTTGACAACGTAGATGGGAACGCCGCGCGATTCCGCGTCGTGCAAGGTCTGAGGCTTGCGCCGGTAATAGGGCCGGATTGTGATGACCACGTCCGCATCTTCAAGGTGGTCCACGATCTGGCCCGGGAATCGTGTCTCTCGGAGCGCCTGCGCCAGCCGTTGCCGCGAAACACCAAACGGGTAGATCCGCCGCTCGCGGGTGCCGGCCGGCACCGTTTCGATATCGGCCCGGCCTCTCGCGTCCCGAGCGGAGGCGGCGGTATGCGATACTGCCGCTCCTAGCCGGACCTGGCCTGTGGCATCCAGCTCTCGGATCTCGGGCGGCACTGAGTAGCCGCGAAGGATCGCGTCGACCACCTCCGCGACGTCGGCGTGCACAGCCACTTTGCTGAATGACTGAATTTCTACAAGCACGTTGAACGTAGGTGGAGCGCGCCGCTCCAGGATCGCCTTCTGTGTACCGCGCCTCCGGGCCTCTTCGTCGCTCAGAGTGACTGACTGGATCCCGCCGACTAGGTCCGAGAGCGTGGGGTTCATGATGATGTTCTCGAGCGCGTTGCCGTGCGCCGTTGCGATCAGCTGCACTCCGCGCTCCGCGATCGTGCGAGCCGCCGCCGCCTCGAGGTCTGTCCCAATCTCGTCGATGATGATTACTTCCGGCATATGGTTCTCAACCGCCTCGATCATCACTTTGTGCTGCAGCTCCGGCGCTGGCACCTGCATGCGTCTCGCGCTGCCGATGCCCGGGTGCGGAATATCGCCGTCGCCGGCGATTTCGTTCGAGGTGTCCACGACTACCACGCGCTTGTTCAGCTCATCGGCGAGAAAGCGCGCAACCTCCCGCAACATGGTTGTCTTGCCCACTCCAGGCCTGCCAAGCAGCAGCACACTCTTTCCAGTCCTGACCAGGTCTTCGATGATGCGAATGGTGCCAAACACCGCGCGCCCCACGCGACACGTAAGACCAACGATCTGGCCCTTGCGGTTGCGGATGCAGGAAATCCGGTGCAGCGTCCGTTCAATGCCCGCCCGGTTGTCCGCCGTAAACTCGCCGATCCGGGAGACGACGGCGTCTATATCTTCCTGCGGTACCTCGGACTCGCTGAGGGTGACTTCCTCGCCTGGATAGCGGGCCTCGGGCGGGCGGCCCAGGTCCATGACTATCTCCAGGAGCTCGAAGTTGTTCGGCCGCCCCCTCAGCGTCCCTGCAATATGGACCGGCAGCACGTCGATGAGCGCGTCGAGGTCGTCGGTAACATTCAGCATGCTTCTAGCTAACGGGAATGGCCTGACCGGCGGTCTCCTTGGCCAGTTCCTCTACTGGCTTCACTAGGCGTTGAGCGTAACAGGTATAGGACGCCAGTCGATCGAACCCCAGCCGTTCCAGCGACGCTGTCCAAGCTCCGTTGTACTCCGGCACAAGACAGAGGATCTGGCGGCTCCCATTCAGATGTGAGAAAGCGCTCTGGAGCACCTCCTCGGTGCTGAAGCGCGTGCTTTGCGCAATTAAAGAAAAGCGGCCTGTCTGGCCAGTCATTAGCCGCAGCCAGACGCTGATTATCCCATCCTCTTCAATGAGAAGGTCCTTCGTCCTGCCCCCCCACGACTCTTGCGCTGCCAGCCATTCCCGAAACGTCGGCCCCTCGATTGCTCTTACATTGGCCGGTACGCAATGACTGTATAGTTGGAACATCCCCATGAGATCGCTCTTGTCGCGTGGCCGGAAGGGCACTTCGGTCGGTTGAGAAGAGGGCGCTGAATCCAGCCGGTAGAGAGTCTCGTTGGTATATGGAAAGAAGCCGGCCTTGCGTGCCGCTTCTGACACGTGGCTCCCGGCATCCAGTCGCAGAAAGATCCGTTCGCCGCGCTGCTTCGTTATCCCACTGATCATTCGGCTAAATAGCGATAACGCCACTTCTTCGTCCTCGTCTACATCAATCAGCGCGTCCACTTCCCAGGCTGACCGCTTGGCCCGCCGGCGTGCCGAGATCAGACCGCGAATCGTCGCACCTCGCACGCTCACCCATGTGTGCTTGCCAGTTGCGAACGAGAACCACTGCTCGATGGTTGATTCCAGCGCATGCGCGCGCTCGTCGAGGCCCAGCCGGTCAAGCGGTTTGGCTTCGTTAGGATGCACCCTCCCGTCGAAGGAGACGAGCGCCACTAGGTCGGTCGGCAGCGGGCGCCGGGGCGAACTCATTTCGATCCGGCGCTTCTCCCGGATGACCGTGCAAGCTCGATAAAGTAGCGGTGAAACCGTGCGTCATTCGTTAGTTCTGGATGGAACGCCGTCGCCGTGACGGCCCCCTGCCGCACGGCGACAGGTTCTTCCCGTCCAGCCCGCTCGCTTCTGGCCGTGGCCAAGACTTCGACTCCCGGTCCTACACTGGCCACCACCGGCGCGCGAATGAAAACGGCATGGAACGGCTCCTCGCCCAACGCGGGCACGTCCAGGTCCGACTCGAAGCTGTCGACCTGCCGTCCATAAGCATTGCGGAGCACCTCGATGTCCAGGGCTTCAAGAGTCGGAAAATCCAGGTCCGAGGCGCTGCGCGCAAGCAAAATCATCCCTGCGCAAGTCCCCCAAACGGGCGCACCCGACTTTACAAAGGCCCCGACCGGCTCATACAGGTTGAAATCTTCCATCAACCGGCAGAATGTCGTGCTTTCCCCGCCCGGAATGATCAGCCCATCGAGCCCCCGCAGGTCTTCCGCGGACCGTACCTGCCGGGTTGAGACGCCCAGCCGCAGCAGCATCAACTCGTGTTCTCTAAAATCGCCCTGGAGAGCGAGCACACCAATAGTAGTCAAGGCAACCTCTATTTTAACAGTCGCCAACGGCCGCCCGGGGGCGAGGCACCCACGGAAAGCATACGGGCCGGCAATTCAGCCGGCCCGCGTGCTCCGTTGTCCGTCTCCTCAGTCGCCTTGACGGCCTCCGCCTTGACGATCGCTGTTGTCGTGGCCTTCATTGTCACTGCTGCCGTTGTCTCCATGATCGCCGTTGCCTTGGTCCCCGCCTCCGTGCTCTCCGTTGTCTTCCCCATCACCACCGTTGGTCAGGACCGCAACCTCAAACGGCCCGTCGGGGCCAGCCGCGAGCGTCACGTAGACGGAATGATCAGTGACCGCCGCCGCCAGAGGGAACGGCAAGCCTGTTCCGATCTCCTTGCAGGACAAAGCAACATCCCCGTTGTCATGGCGACGGTCACCCCCGTCATCACCACCGCCGTTATGGAGCTTGCAAGCGTTTACAGTGCCGCCGGCACCCTGACCGCCCTCGGCCGCAAGCCAGCTGGCCTCATCGAGCTCCACAACGTATGCGGTGCCGTCCTTGCCGAAAGTCATATCGACTATCGAGGTGAAGGGTGGCGTCTCAACCAGTGTGCAGCTGTCGTCATCACTCCCACAGGTCACATGGCGGGCATCAGGCTCAATCCGCCAAACACGAGAAAAGCCCGGTGTTGCCGGAAAGCCCGTTAGTTCCGCAGCGTAGATCGCTCCGTCCGGGCCAACTGCAACCGACGTAGCGACGGCATCAGCCGCAAACGTTTCGGGCAAGCCACAGATGTCGGGCGGGCCTGCGGGACATCCCGCGGCGTCCTTTACCGGCTGAGTGGGTATTTCATGCTTCGGCAAAACAGCCACCCAGTCGATATTTCCGTCCTTATCTACGATCAGGATGTCGTTACCGGCTGCGTCGGCGACCAGCATTTTATTCCGGCTCAACTTCGCGAAGTGATATGGATTAGAATCCACACCAGCACCGTCAGGGTCATGGTCTGCCTCGAATTTCCCCAGGTCAGCGACCGCCTTAACATCACCGTTCTTGATGTTGTAGAGCGTGGCTGCTCCGGTCCCCGGCTCGCCCCCGCCAGTCAACGCCATATATTCTCGCTGCCCAACCTGGATTACATCTGTAACGTTAGGCAACGGCGCGATTAGTGTTGTCTCCCCGCTTTCCGGGTCCAGCCTAGTCGGTCCTCCGCCCGGACCAGGCACCGAGTCGGCGACGAGCAGCTGACCGTTTTGGCCCACATTCAGGCCAAACAGCAGCCCGTGAAAGTCCTGCGAGACGGTCTTCCAACCGGGACCATCCGCGCTCGCGATACTCGCCGTCAGCCCGAGCACGAGAACGGCCGCAATCACCGGCGCAATCCGGCGGACTGCCTTTACCATGGACATCCTCCTTCTGAACTAGCGGGGCACGAGGGGCAGTGCCCATTCGAACATCGTACTGCGCAATATGTCAAGTGAGAGCGACCGAATGCACAGCGGACTGCTCAGGCTGCGATAGTTCTGTTACGGCCGCTAGCGATGAGCGCTATTACTTCTTACGGCAGCCTAAGAAGTCAGGCGTTGGCTACCAGCCCCGAGCCGCCAGGCGTTCACCTTCAGCCATCGCGTTCACCGCGATGCCGACCATCGGCTCCCCCAGCCCGCGCGAGACCTCGGCCAGGATCGCCGGGTTGTTGTAGTTCGTCACCGCCTTCACGATGGCGTGGCCGCGCGCCGCCGGGTCTCCCGACTTGAAGATCCCCGAGCCCACGAAGACGCCGTCCGCCCCTAGCTGCATCATCAGCGCAGCGTCCGCCGGTGTTGCGACGCCGCCTGCCGCGAAGTTCACGACCGGCAGCCGCCCCAGCTCGCGCGTCTCCTTTATGAGGTCATATGGCGCGTTAAGCGCCTTTGCCTCCGCCATCAGCTCGTCCTCCCGCAGCGACTGCAAGCGCCGGACCGCCGACTGCACTGCCCGCATGTGGCGAACGGCCTCGACGACGTCACCCGTGCCCGCCTCGCCCTTCGTGCGGATCATCGCCGCCCCCTCGCCGATGCGGCGCAGGGCTTCGCCGAGGTCCCGGCAACCGCAGACGAACGGCACCTTGAATTCGTGCTTCTCGATGTGGTGCGCCTCGTCGGCCGGCGTCAGCACTTCAGACTCGTCGATGTAGTCGACGCCGAGAGCCTCCAAGATTTGCGCCTCGACGAAGTGGCCGATGCGCACCTTCGCCATCACCGGGATCGAAACCGTCTCCATGATCCGCACGATGATCTCCGGGTCGGACATTCTCGCGACTCCGCCGGCCGCCCGGATATCTGCGGGCACGCGCTCAAGTGCCATGACCGCGCACGCCCCCGCCTCCTCGGCGATCTTCGCGTGCTCCGGCGTCACGACGTCCATGATCACGCCGCCCTTGAGCATCTGCGCCAGCCCGCGCTTGACCGTATCGGTGCCTGTCTCGATGGCCATGCTGCCACTCCTCCTTCAGGGGGTGAATTCAGTATAGCTCGGGAGAGGATGAAGTAGGTAGAACCTCTTGCTCCTTGCTCCCGCGACCTCGCGCTATCATGGCGACATGCGCGCAGCCAGCGAGGACCAGGCCACCCACATGGAAATCACCGATGAGATGGTCGCCCAGTTCCGCGTCGTACCTAACACCAAAGTGAGGCTCGACGATTGGGACACGAAATGGAATGTCCCCGCCGGTCTCGCTGAGCTGAACAAGAACGAGCTGAAGCGCGAAGCCGATCAGTTCATCAAACTGCGCGTCCGGGAGCTCGCCGAGCTCCAGGACGTCTTCTGGGCCGACGGTCGCTACTCGCTTCTCGTGATATTTCAGGGCCCGGACGCTTCGGGCAAGGACAGCATCGTCAAGCATGTAACCTCAGGCATGAACCCTGCCGGCGTCACCGTCGTTAGCTTCAAAGAGCCGTCGCGCGAAGAGTTGCGGCACAACTACCTCTGGCGCTACGTCAGGGCGCTACCGGAACAGGGCGACATCGGAATCTTTAACCGCTCGTATTACGAAGAAGTGACTGTCGTGCGCGTGAACCCTCGGCTGCTGCGAGAGCGCCCGATGCCCGAGCGGCCGATCGACAAGGCGTTTTGGCGCGACCGGTTCGAGGACATCAACTCCCTCGAGAGGCAGATGACGCGCAATGGGACAATTGTGCTCAAGTTCTTCCTCCACCTCTCGAAGGCGGAGCAGAAAAAGCGCCTGCTCCAGCGACTGGACGACCCGCGCAAGCATTGGAAATTCTCCGCGGCCGACATCGCCGCCCGCGAGCAGTGGGACGACTACCAAGGCGCCTACGAAGCGCTGCTGACGGAAACGTCCAGGCCGCACGCGCCCTGGTGGATCATGCCGGCCGACCGAAAATGGGCGCTACGAGCCCTCGTCACGCACGTCATCTGGAGGCCTTTGGAACAGCTCGCACTTCGTTATCCGCCGGTTGATGACGAAAAGCGCAAATTGATTAGGCGCGCGATTGAGAAGCTGCGCGCCGAGACCTGATGCGCATCGGCCTCATCTCCGACACCCATATACCCACGGCCGCAAAGGCGCTTTGGCCGCAGGTCTACGACTCCTTTCGCGGCGTCGATCTGATCATGCATGCGGGCGATCTCATGGTCCCGGAGGTGATCGACTGGCTCGAAGAAGTCGCGCCCGTTGTGGCCGTCTGGGGCAACGGCGACTTCCGCGGCTGGCAAAGGACCGTGCCTCCAGAAGACCCGCGTCTGTCTGAGGCGAAGGTGCTGACGGTCGGCGATCTAAGAATCGGCCTCGTGCACGACCTCCAGCTTCCGGAGCACCCGCCCCTCCGGACCTTGGAAGGCCAGATGCACCACTACTTTCGGGGACCGGTAGACGTCATCGTGCGCGGCAGCACTCACGCCGCTGAAATCACGGAACTCAAGGGCGTCCTCATCGTAAACCCGGGCAGCCCCACCTTCCCCAACCATCAGAGCACAAGACTAGGCACTATTGGCTTTCTCGATATAGAGAACGGCGAGGTAACGCCGTCAATCCTGCAGTTGGAATAGGCCTTCAGGGATTTCGGTCTTGTGGCGGTCCATCAAACACGCGAAGCTGCTCAGCATTCGGTTGATTGGGCAATAGGCCGCTAATATAATCGTTTGGTTGATTATCTAGACCGAGAGGCTCTTGGACTACGACTCGCTGAGGATTAAAAATGTGCTGGTGCCGGTTGATGGCTCAAGGGCGGGGTTCGACGCTCTCGCTCTCGCCTGCTACCTATCGAAGCGCAACAAGGGCACCGTCTACGCCGTTTACGTGATCGAAGTAGCGCGAAACCTGCCCCTGGACGCCGAAATGTCCAGCGAAGCGACCTCCGGCGAAGACGTCCTCACCGAAGCGGAAGGGGTAGCAGACCGCGTCGACTACAAGATCTCCGGCGAATTGCTTCAGGCGCGGGACAGGGGCCACGCCATCGTCGATGAGGCCGCAGACCGCCAGGTCGACGCCATTGTGATGGGCATCGGTTACGAGCGTACGCTCGGTGACTTCCAGGTTGGCACCGCCGCGCAATACGTCCTTACGCACGCGCCCTGCCAGGTCATCATTTTCAGGGAGCCGGTCCGGGAATAACCGATGAAAGTCGTAATCATGGGCTGTGGTCGAGTCGGCTCCACGCTGGCCACCTGGCTCGATAACGAGGGACACGACGTCACCGTGATCGACATCCGGCCCGATGCCTTCAAGCGTCTACCGCCCGAGTTCAAAGGTCGCAGGCACGCCGGCAATGCGATCGACCAGGATGTTCTCGCCCGCGTCGGCCTCAAGCAGGCGGACGCCTTCGTCGCCGTTACCCAGGGCGACAATCGCAACGTCATGGCGACGCAGATGGCCAAGCACCTCTTCGGCGTTCGCCGCACCCTCTGCCGCATCTATGACCCGATCCGAGAGGAGATCTACCGCGACCTTGGCCTCGAGACGATTAGCCCCACACTGGTGGGCGCGCAGCTTCTCAAAGACCTGCTCGACAAGCCAGTGGCCGCCGATGAAGACAGCGGGGCCTAAATGTACATCATCGTCGTCGGCGCTGGGAAGGTCGGCTATTACCTCGCCAAGGAACTTCTCGAGGCGCCCGAAGGCCACGAAGTCCTCATCATCGAGCTCGACGCGGCCAAGGTCGAGCGCGTCACCCAGGAGCTCGGCGATATCGCCCTCCGCGGCGACGGCTGCGAGGCGGCAACCATGGAGAAGGCTGGCTACGGTCGCGCCGACATGGTGATCGCTGTAACCGGCGATGACGAGGACAACCTAGTGGTTTGCCAGGTGGCCAAGGCAAAGTTCAGCGTGCCGCGGACCGTCGCGCGCATCAACAACCCGAAAAACGAGACGATCTTCAAGCAGCTCGGCATCGATACTACCGTTAGCGCGACAGCCGCTATCCTCGCCCAAATCGAGCAGGAGCTGCCGATCCACGGGCTCATCCAGCTGCTCGGCTTGAAGCGCGGCGGTCTCGAGATCGTCGAGGTCAAGGTACCACAGCGGGCGTCCGTCGTCGGGAATCGCATCGGCGAGTTGCTGCTCCCGCAGCAGTCGCTGATCGTGCTCATCATAGACTCGGATGGCACTCCGCGGGTTCCCAGCAACGACACAGTGATCCGCGCCGAGGATCAGGTAATCGCGGTGACGCGCCGCGAGACCGAGGATGCTCTTCGCGCCGCGTTGACCAATTCCTCGTCACCCGCCACAACCGGCCGCTAGGATGGGCGGCCCGGTCGGACAAGCAGGCGCGCCGCGCCAGCGGGTTAGGCTGCGACTAGCATTCCTGGGCCCCGCCGGGACTTTCAGCGAGGAGGCCGCCCTCAAGTACAACGCCGGTGCCGAGCAGGTACCGATGGCCAGCATTACGGCCGTAGCGAGCGCCGTCGATTCGGGAATGGCCGATCTCGGCATCGTTCCGATCGAAAACAGCCTCGAGGGCTCTGTTACCGAAACATTGGATGTTCTGGTGCACAGTGCCCAGGCACTTTCCATCCAGCACGAAGCCATCCTGGCGATTGAACACTACCTGCTCGTCAAGCCCGGTACTAAAGCGGACTCGGTGAAGGTCCTCTTTGCGCACCCGCAGGCGCTGGGCCAGTGCCGGGGCTTTGTTGAGCGATGCTTCCCCAGGGCCACGGTCGAAGCAGCGCTTTCGAATTCGGCCGCCGTGGAGGAGATGATGGCGCGCGACAAGGCCGCCGCCATTGGCACTCGTCGCGCAGCCGAGATCTTCGGTGCCGAAATTCTCGCCCGCGGCATCCAGGACCGCAGCCCAAATCTCACACGCTTCGTTGTGCTCGGCAAACAGGACTCCCCGCCGAGCGGCGACGACAAGACCTCCCTCGCGTGCGCCTTCGTCGTCGAGGACCGTCCCGGACTCCTGGTCGGCGCGCTAAAAGAGTTCTCGGAGCGCTCCATCAACCTCTCGAAGATCGAGTCTCGCCCCAGCCGAGAGAAGCTCGGTACGTATATATTCCTCATGGACGTAGACGGCCATCGCGACACCGAACCGCTAAAGACCGCCCTCGCACGCGTGAAGGAGCAATGCTCCTTCTTTCGCGTCCTCGGCTCGTACCCGAAGTACCGAGAGTAGCAGCTGGCATGCCCGAAATCCCCGATCTCGAAGGCTACCGCGCTTACTTCAACAAGCGCCTGCCCGGCTTAGCGGTCGAGTCGGCGGAGTCGATCGTCCCGTGGATCGTACGGATGGGCCGCGACGAATTCGAAAGCCGGACGAAGGGGCAGATGTTCCAGCCTGTTGGTCGCCGGGCAAAATACCTCCTGTTTCCGTTCGAATCCGGCGACCATCTTGTCGTCCACGCTATGCTCACGGGCCGCTTCGAGTATGTCCAGCCGAAGGAACGGCGGCGGGCGAAGACTGCCTTCATCCTGCACCTCGGCAACGGAATGGACTTCCGCTACTTCGACGACCGAAACATGGGGCGCGCCTATCTCGTGCACGAGGACGAGTTCGCCGAGAAGGTGCCCCGTTGGACCGAGATGGGCCCAGACGTCATGGACCCGCAGTTGACGGAGGACGTCTTCATCGAGCGAGTGAAGAAGTTGCGCGGCCAGATCAAGAGCGTCCTCACATCCGAGCGCTGTATAGCCGGCATCGGCAACGCCTACTCGGACGAAATCCTGTGGGAGGCACGCGTACACCCTTATCGCAAGCGTACCGATCTTTCCGAGGAGCAGCTTGGCGAGATCTTTCGCTCCATCCGGAAGGTAATCGAATGGTCCACTCCCATAGTCGCGGGGCTGATGGAGTCAAAAGGACTCCCCGCTAACCACTATCGCGATCACCTCCGCGTTCACCGCAAAGGCGGCGAGGCCTGCCCGCGCTGTGGCCATCGTATATCTGAAATTACCTCGGGCCAGCGGTTAACAAACTTCTGCCGCGGCTGCCAGGAGTAAACACTTGCTAGCGACGGAGGACCCGGCATGACGCGAGCAATCCTCTGGGACATGGACGGCGTGCTGGTGAACAGCATGGAGTATCACTATCAGGCGTATCGTGAGGTCCTTTCACAGTACGGACGAGACCTCTCGCGCGAAGAGTATCTCGGCTCGCTCATCGGGCTGCGCAACTACGTCATCCTGCGACGGCTCCTCGGCGACCTGCCCCAGGAGCAAATCGAGCGGCTCATGGCAGCGAAGGAGGCGGCTTTCCGGCGGCGGGTGGCAGGCAATGTCGAGCCGCTGCCCGGAGCCACGGAACTCGTGCAGCGGGCCCGTGTTGCGGGTCTCAAGCAGGCAATCGTGTCCTCTACGCCGTGTGAGAACATCGACCTGGTCGTCAATTCGCTCGGCCTACGCTCCATGTTCGATACGCTAGTGGGCGAGGAGGATGCGCAGCATGGCAAGCCGGACCCGGAAGGGTTTCTGGTCGCGGCCGAGCGGCTTTCCGTGCCGTCCGTTGACTGCGTCGTGATTGAGGACGCCCCGGAAGGGATCGCCGGCGGAAAAGCGGCCGGCACGCGTTGCATCGGCGTCACGACCACCCGCCCGACGGAGAAGCTCGCGGAGGCGGGCGCAGACCTCGTTGTGGCCAGCCTCGAAGACGAGCGCGTCTGGCAGTTCATAGCCGGCGTCTAGAGCGCCAGGAGCTGCCTTCTCCTGCGATTGAGGCGGATTCTGGCCGCGTGCTAGACTCCCGCCATGACCCAACCCGAATTCCACCAATTCGGCGGCGTCCTGCGCGAATTTTCGGCCGATTGGACGCCCATCTTCGCGGACCTCGACCGCGAGTATGCCCACCTGACCGAGGTCACTTCCTCCACCCCGATTGATGGCGGCATTGCGCTGGAAGTGCGGACGACCGATGGGCGGACCGCCCAAGGCGCCATCACTTTCGTAACGCCACACATATTTCGCCTGCGCCTGTGGCTCGATGAGGAGCCACCGCGGGACTCGCCAATGCTCGTCGAGGGCGCTCACCGAAAGTATCGCGCACACGTCTCGGATGGGAGCGACCGGGTCGAGATCGACAGCGGCGCAATCGCCGTGCTTCTGAACAAAGCCGAATGGTCGCTCACCGTCAGACCCAAAGACCGCCGCGCCGTCTTCGAGCAACGATGGGACGACCGCCAGATCCGCGGCGCCGTCACTCTGCCGACGGGCTATTCGTGTTGGCCGGACGGGAGCATCGAGTTTCATGAAGTGTTCTCGCTGGACTCGGATGACCACCTCTACGGCCTCGGCGAGCACTTCGGCCCCTTCGATCGCAAGGGTCAGCGCATCGTCTCGTGGAGCCGCGACCCGGTCGGGGCGATAACTTCGACCGCTAC
>Ga0184619_10000523_pt1 | contig 13065 bp, 12 predicted proteins | sample PLM0_60_b1_FD_133146 | JGI IMG/M metagenome (GOLD analysis project Ga0184619, IMG submission 133146) | Groundwater sediment microbial communities from an aquifer in East River, Colorado, USA - PLM0_60_b1 | ecosystem: Environmental > Terrestrial > Soil > Riparian zone | place: USA: East River...
AAGGCTGGGATTGCGCTGAAACGCCGTTTGGATTGCCTGGTCCAGTGTAAATTTGCGCACGCCGTGCGACGACGAAGAGGTTTCTCCGCCAGCGCGCGCTGGTTGCGCGAATCCAAGTGTCAGCACAGCTAGAAAAATTCGGAGAGCAAGTTTTTGCATTGGCGTAGAGGTCCGAAAAGTTAGATGCGCCAAGGTCAGCGCGCAGATTCAAGCAGCGTTGGTTTTACCCTTACCTGACGCCACTGCCCCCGAACGGATCAGAATTATTTCGATTGGCAGTAATCATAAATCTTACTGTAAATCTGGAGCCAGGCTTTTTGTTCATCGGGCGTGAGGTGTTCCAAAATCTTCATGAGATTGCCCACCATCTCCTCGCGGATTCGCCGGACGAGAGCCGAACCTTTCGGGGTGATGCAGACCATCACCTTGCGCCGGTCCTCCCGCGCGATCGAACGCACGACGTAGCCGAGATTTTCCAGACGCGCGACCAGACCGCTCGCTGCCGCAGTGGTGTGTCCCATTTTCTGCGCGATGGCGGACATGGTAAGGACTTCTTTCTGATCCAGGAAAGCGAGCAGAAAAAACTGCGAAAACGAGACGTTGCCCGGCGCCAATTCTTTGCACAGATGCAACATGAAGCAGCGCTGCATCTCCAGGACGATATGGGAAAGGCGTTCGGCGTCGGCACGAATTTGGTCGGGTGGATTTCGTGCAAACGCGGTGGCGGCTCCGGTATTCAACGCGCTTAAGCTAAAAGGGTCGCGTGGTCTGTCAAACGTGGTCACGGCGAAGAATCACACTAATCAAAGAGCAGGAGTTCCACCATGGTCCCGCTCTTTAGTTCTTCTCCGGCGGCCAGGCGCAGGAGCGCGTTTGACTGGCTTAAACCAAAGAGCGCATGCGATTCCTGGCGGCCAATTGGCGAGAATTTTCCCGCCTCAAATCTGCCGCGGAAATAACGGGCTCGATCGCCATCGTTGCGAAGATCGACCATCAACTTTGCGGGGACTTTCGCCGGCTCGAGTTCGCTCTCGCACGCGCCCATCATCTTCAAAATTGCGGGACGGACGAATCGCAAGAATGTCACGAACGCGGAGACCGGGTTCCCCGGCAAACCAAACACCGCGCATTCACCGATGCGACCGTAGAGAAATGGTTTGCCCGGCTTGATGGCCACGCGCCAGATGTCGATCTCGGCGCCGAGCGAGCGCAGCGCGGCTTGAACTAAATCGTGTTCGCCGACAGACACGCCGCCGTTTATTATCAAAACGTGATTTCTAATGCCCGACCGAAGAGCCTGGCCCAAGGAATCGTCATCATCCCGGCAGCTTTGAACTGACTTAACAATCGCGCGGCATCTTTGCAGGAGCGCTTGCAGCAGTATCGAATTGCTTTCGTAAATCTGACCCGGCCTCAGCTGTACGCCGAATTTCACCAGCTCGTCGCCGGTGGAAATGATCGCCGCGCTAACGTCGCCGCCGGCCGTGATCTCGCCGAAACCTTGCGACGCCAGCAACCCCAGCGTCGCCGCGCGAATGCGCTCGCCCGCCGCGAGAATCTTCTGCCCTTCGCCGAGATCGCAGCCGCGAGGCCGGACAAACTCGCCAACATCGACATCTACATTCAGAACAATCTCGTTTCCTTCGCGCGTGACATCTTCTTGCATGACGACCGCATCTGCCCCACTCGGCATCGGAGCGCCGGTAAAAATGCGCAACGCCTCACCCAGATTAATGCGAAGATGTCGATCCAAACCCGCGGGCTGCTCTCCAACGACGCACAATCGTTTGCCCCGAGCACAGGAACTGGCGACGACGGCGTAACCATCCATCGCCGAGTTGTCGAAGGTCGGCAGCGGCAGTCGCGCGAAAAGATCTTCAGCCGCAAAACGATCGAGCGCGTCCGCCAGCGAGATTTGGCGAGTGGACCGCCGCCGAATCGCTTCGAGAATCTTAGCACGCGCTTCGTCTTCGCTAATCATGGTATCGGACGCTTATGATTGTAGCGGCGCTCTACCTGTCACGCTATAGCCTTGGCGAAAGTGGATGAGCCTCGCATTTTATTTTCAAAGTTCGAGCAGAATCGCCAGACTGTTTGACGAGCATCCCATCCACCTCATATTCTCGCGACCCGCTGGTGAGGTGGCTGAGTGGTTGAAAGCAGCGCTTTGCTAAAGCGCCATACCCCAAAAGGGTATCGAGGGTTCGAATCCCTCCCTCACCGCCAGATCCCAGACTCAGCAAATCGCTCGCTTTCGCTACATCCCGCGCGTTCGTGGACCGGAGATTCGAATTCGTTCGACTGCCATTGCCTCCAAAGCCTCCAAGGCGTGGGGGCAACGTTTATGAGCGGGCACATTATTGCAGCACTAGCAGGGCGCGTAATCCCTCCCTCACCGCCATTCTAAGACTGGCAAATTGTCGCTGCGGGCTTCAGCCGCGTTTAGATCACGATAGTGGTGCCATCAAACTTGGTGAGATGGAAGCCTTGAAAGTTTTCGGTGTAGGTCAGGCGCTGATCGCGCAGAATGCTGATGGCAATTGCTTCGCCGAGTTTGAATGATTCGATCGCGTCCGAGCGCCAATGCACTCCGGCGATGTTTCGGCCGAAGCCGATGTTCGCGGCGAGCTTGTTGAGTTCATCGCCCACGGCGAGAGGCGGACCAGTGTAAGCCAGGAGGGAGAGTCCATCCGGCGCGGGGATAACCGGGTTTTGAATGACAAAGGACTCGTCGAACCAAGCCTTCAAGATTGTAACGCACGCGCCCGCCACAGTAGCGTGCCCGGCGCCATAGGAAGGATGGAGAGGCGATCCTTCGGGAAATGCCTGCGGCAGAAGATAAGTTCCATTCTGGCTGTAAACAGCCGCGAGCGCGGGAGAATTGAACAGACCCTCCCCGAACAACGGATAGTGTGCGGCGCCGGTGAGATGGTTGTGAATGCGTCCGGCAAAAACTTCGGGACGGAGCCTGCGATGGACAAACCATTTTTGACACCACACGGCCTTCAATGCCCGGGTGGCGACTTCACACATCAGGGCCGCCACATGCGGTGCGCCAAACGTTCCGAATCCTCCCTGAGTCTGAGACGATGTGTACGGATTTCCCGAATCGTAAGTAGCGCCGAGTCCGCTGCTGTTGGGATCGCTCGCATCCGGACCGCGGAGCAGGATCATCATCGCGTTAAAATACGCCTGATATAAAACATCGATGTGGACCCACTGCGATATGTCGCGGCCGTTGCGAATATAACGGCGCACTGGGTCGTATTGAAGCGATTGCTGCGGCGGAAAGCCTTTCTGAACATTCAACCATTCGGAGTAATTTGTGAGGAAATCAACGCTAGCGACGGAACAGCGCATCCGTTGTTCGATGAACCCGGCGCCGAAGGGAGCGGGCAGCCATAGGAACTGTGACAAGTAAGGTCCATTCAAGTCACCCGGGGTCAGCCCGCGAAACAAGCACGCTGGAGTGACCTGGCCATTGATGCGCGGTCCGCGAAAATCGGGGAGACTGGAGAGATCGGAAGCAGCCGCATGAGCCAGTGAACTGGATTCGTATTCAGTGAAAGAAACGTCGCGTAGCAGAGCCATCCAGTAGTTCTCAACGATCTCCCCGGACTCTTCGGCGCTATTGAATGCCGGCGCGCGCGGAATCGCGAGCGCGTGTGAATCAGCGCCCTCCAGGTCGAACGCCAGACCCGCTTGGGGATTAACCAACTTGCGCCTGAGCGCGGCATCGGGGTCTCCCATCGGAATAATTTCAAAATCGGCAGGTCTCCCGCTTGAGAGCGCATGAAGCAGCGCCCCGTATGCAGCCAAATTAACTTCGCCTAGATTGTTGTGTGGAAGCCCTTTGGAGAAATTCCCGATCTTGTTGGGATATCTCTGCTCGTCACCATTGCTTACGTGGGGCGGGATGGGTTGGTCTTTCTCGAATTGCGCCGCAGCCTTCCGGACTTGGAAGGCTTGCTCACGCCGTTGGTGATCCTCGTCGTGCGGTACGGAATGGTCCGCCTCGGGCGTGGCTTGGGAACGTTCGGTCCCAAATGGAATTCCAAAGGCGGTCGAAGCAGTGGCCAAACCCACCACCTGACGAAGAAATGTTCGGCGCGTCGCTCCCGCCGATTCTGGATCGCGCGCTTCAGTAACTGGGGGCAAAGACCCATTCGTCTCGCGATTTCCCGATTCGGGGCACTGCCTGGTATCGTTATCCACGAATCCGACTTAATTACAAATGGCCCCTTCTCGACAACAAATATCTTATTAGTCTTGCAAGATTTTGCAGGCCAGGTCCGTAACTCAAGTTTTTACGAGATGGGTTTGTCGCAATCTGAAGGTCTCGTGTAGCGTGTAGCCGACGCGAAAGATCCCGTGACCGCCGAACCCGTCCAGATCAAGAACTTCATCGATGGCCAATTTGTTGAGCCGCTCGGCGGGAGATATCTCGACAACATTGAACCCGCGACCGGAAAGCCGTACTCGCAAGTGGCGGACAGCGACGCGCGAGATCTCGATCTTGCAGTCTCCGCGGCGGAGAAGGCGTTCGTTAGTTGGTCGAAAACGCCGGCACAGGAGCGTTCGCGGATTCTTTTGAGCATCGCCGATCTGATCGAGCGCGATCTCGAAAAATTCGCGCGCGCCGAGTCAATCGACACCGGCAAGCCGCTCTCGCTCGCGCGGTCGCTCGACATTCCACGCGCCGTCGCCAACTTCCGTTTTTTTGCCACGGCGATTCTTCACACCGAGTCCGAAGCGCATGTCACTGACGGCGTCGCGTTCAATTACACCCTGCGCCAGCCGCGCGGCATCGCGGGATTAATTTCGCCGTGGAATCTCCCGCTCTATTTGTTGAGCTGGAAAATCGCACCAGCCATCGCCGTCGGCAATACTGCCATTGCCAAGCCGAGCGAGCTGACGCCGATGACGGCGTTTCTGCTCTGCGAGATTTGTGGCCAAGCCGGTCTGCCAAACGGCGTGCTCAACGTCGTGCACGGCACCGGCCCAAATGTCGGCGCGGCGATTACTGCGCATTCAAAGATCGGCACGATCTCGTTCACCGGCGGCACTGCGACCGGCCGCAAAGTGGCGGAAGCGTGCGCTCCATTGTTCAAGAAAGTCTCGCTCGAGCTCGGCGGAAAGAATCCGAACATAGTTTTTGCCGACGCCGACCTTGACGCCGCAATCGCCGGCAGCGTGCGCTCCTCCTTCGCCAACCAGGGCCAAATTTGCTTGTGCGGGTCGCGAGTGTTCGTCGAGCGCTCAGCCTACAAAGATTTCGTAAATCACTTTGTCAGGAAAGCATCGCAGTTGCAACTCGGCGATCCGCTTGATGAGAAAACCGATCAAGGCGCGATGGTGAACAATACACAACTCGAGAAAGTGAAGTTCTATGTCGATCTTGCCCAAAAAGAGGGCGGCAAAATCGCGCTCGGCGGCTCGACGCCGAAGCCGCCTAACGAGCGCTGCCGCGATGGATACTTTTTCTCGCCGACAATTATCACCGACTTACCTGTCGCGTGTCGCACCAATCGTGAAGAAATTTTCGGACCCGTTGTCACCATCACGCCGTTCGACAACGAAGAAGAGGTAATCGGTTATGCCAACGACACCGACTACGGCCTGGCCTCAAGCGTGTGGACGCAAAACCTGAATCGTGCCCATCGCGTCGCCGAGCGGATTTCCACTGGCACGGTCTGGGTGAATTGCTGGCTCGTGCGCGATCTGCGGGTCCCGTTCGGCGGCATGAAAGCCAGCGGCGTCGGCCGCGAAGGCGGCGACGAGGCGCTACGGTTCTTCACTGAACCCAAAAACGTCTGCATCGCAAATTAGGCAGCAACCTACTTGCGGCACGCATCTAGCAACTGATTCGGCTTGACCTCTGGTCTCATAACCTGCCATTGACATCGCAGACAACACGGAGCCCCCATGAAAAACCTCGTTCTGGTCGCGAGTATCACGCTGGCAGTTATCGCGCTGCTGCTTTCTCTAAACTCGTTCTTCCGGATCCGATCAGCGACATGCCAACGCCAGCTCGACCGATGCGTTCGGCAATGCGACGAGACACGCGACCGTGCGCTGGGAGAGAATCAACTGGGGCGCACTCAGATCAACTTTGAGCTTCAGCTGGATCTGCGGGATTGCCGGATTAACAACATCGGAAATCAACCGGCGATTGACCAGTGTCAGCAGGAAAAGATCGACGCAGCGAACCAGGAATTAGCCCAGCTCGATTCTTCGGACAATGCGATCCGGGCGACGCGCGATCAATGCGTGACCGACTGCGACAACCAGGCAAAGCAATGCGACGCAAACTTTGGGCCTCACCCAATCGATGGTTCACCGGACCTCGGCCAACCGATCAAGCCCAGCAGCCCGATCGACGTCGGTTGCCTCGAAGGCGGGGCACCATGCTTCAAGAAGGTGCTGGAGATCTGCACGAAGATCTCGGGTCCGTGTGACGAGTGCTGGAAATCGCTCTGTGGTGGAGGTGACTGGTCGTTCGAGTCGAGCGTGCCGCTCGAGGTCACGCTGGTAGCTGCTACCGACCCGGCTAAGAACGCACGCGTCCTTGCCACTTCATCTACAAAAGGAAAAGAGGCTGTGCTGAGCGTTCCAACTGAGATCAAACTGAACAAGCAAGAGCAATTGTACTTCGGGTTCAGTTCAAAGGAGAAACCCAGCGGCCTAGTTAAGGTTGTCGTCCGCCAACGTAAATAGCGCGGAAGCGCGTCCTAGTTCGGCGGCATGAAAGCAAGCGGCGTCGGCCCCGAAGGCGGCGAAGAAGCCCTCCATTTCTTCAGCGAGCCAAAAAACGTCTGCATCGCAAAGAAGTTGATGGTTGAGCCTCCTTCGCCTAAAGGCTTCGGCGTGCCAGGGAGTTGATTGTTGAGGGTTGGAATTAAGGCTCTATAATTCTCGCGTGAGCGCGTCGGAATTGATCGAGCAAAAGGTGCTTTCCGCAAAAGAGCGGGCGCAAGTGGCCAAGTTCGTTGTCGAAGACGACGATTCCTGGATTCCAGAGTCGTTCAAGCAAGGCATGGCTGACGCGGAAGCAGGGCGGCTCGTCGATTTGGATATCGCGCTGAACGAGTCGTATCCCGGCGCTAAATGAAGTATCGTTTCAGGATCCTATAAATCCCCAATGAGCACAGTGGACGAGATCAAGAAGGCAGCTGGCGCACTCTCGGTAAATGAGCGGGAAGAATTACTGAGTTGGTTGCTGGACGTGGATGATGACTGGGACCGACAGATGGCCAAGGATGCGGCCGCTGGTAAACTTGATTTTCTCATCGACGAAGCACGCACCGCTGTGCGCGAGGAATCGTTGCGAGATTGGCCAAAGCCAAAAACTTGACCTCGAAGACGACGCCGGAGTTCTGGCAGCGTTACGCGCTATTGCCCGAGCGAGCACAGCGATTGGCGGATAAGTGTTATCGCCTCCGGCAATCGAATCCGAAACATCGCTCGATTCGATTTAAGCAGTTGGAAGGTCATCCCACTCTTTATTCTGCGCGCGTTGGAATTCATTACCGCGCAATCGCGCAACGCGAAGGCGATCTCATGATTTGGGTTTGGATCGGTCATCACTCGGAATACGACGCATTGCTTCGCCGGCAGCGTTGATTGTTTAGACTTCCGAACAAAATCCGTTTTCATCCGCGTGATCCGCGGTTAGAAGTGTGAGCAATGAGCAAAATTCGATTATTGGTTGGCACACGGAAGGGCGCGTTCGTCCTGACATCGGACGGCAAGCGCGAAAAATGGAAAGTTGACGGGCCGCATTTTGCGGGCTGGGAAATTTATCACGTCAAGGGGTCGCCGGTTGATCCGAACCGGCTTTATGCGTCGCAGACCAGCGCGTGGTTCGGACAGATCATTCAGCGCTCCGATGACAGCGGCAAAACCTGGTTTCAGCCGGGGTTGGCGCCGGGCGAGCCGGCCACCACCCCCGACGGCATGCCCAAAGGCGAGAGCAACAAATTCGTTTACGACACTTCGACGGCAACCGGCAAACCGCTCACGACCCACATGTGGTACGACGGCACGCAGCATCCGTGGGAGTTCAAACGCGTCTGGCATCTCGAACCGTCCCTGACCGATCCGAATCACGTTTATGCGGGCGTGGAAGACGCGGCGTTGTTTGAATCAAAAGATGGCGGTGAGAATTGGAAGGAATTGGCCGGATTGCGCGGCCACGGCACCGGACCGAAGTGGCAACCGGGCGCGGGCGGAATGTGTTTGCACTCGATTCTTCTCGATCCGAAAGATTCGAAGTGGATGTTTATCGCGATCTCGGCCGCGGGCGCGTTCCGCACCGATGACGGCGGCAAGACCTGGAAGCCCATCAATCAGGGTTTGCATTCGCAATACATTCCCGATCCAAATGCGGAAGTCGGTCATTGTGTGCATCATATCGCGATGCATCCGAAGCGTCCAAAGACGCTCTTCATGCAGAAACACTGGGACATCATGCGCAGCGACGACGCCGGCGACTCCTGGCACGAAGTCAGCGGTAATTTGCCGAGCGATTTCGGATTCCCGATCGACATTCATGCGCATGAGCCGGACACCATTTACGTCGTGCCGATCAAGAGCGACTCCGAACATTTTCCGCCCGACGGCAAACTGCGCGTCTATCGCAGCCGGACCGGCGGCAACAAATGGGAAGAACTAACAAACGGCCTGCCGCAACGCGATTGCTACGTCAATGTGTTGCGCGACGCAATGACGGTGGATTCGCTAGATCCATGCGGCGTGTATTTCGGAACAACCGGCGGACAAGTGTACGGATCAGCTAACGCCGGCGACGCATGGAATCCGATCGTGCGAGATCTTCCCGCCGTTCTCTCCGTCGAAGCGCAGACGCTGCCATGATTCGCGTCGTACTCCCGCACCATCTTCGCACCCTGGCGCGCCTCGGCGACGAAGTCGAACTGAAGATCGACAATTCGATTACGGTGCAATCACTCCTCGATGCACTCGAGTCCAACTATCCAGCGCTGCGCGGAACAATTCGTGACCACGTCACACAACAACGCCGACCTCTGGTGCGGTTCTTCGCCTGCGGTGAGGACATTTCGCACGAGCCGCTCAATGCTCCGTTGCCCGACGCGATCGCGAACGGCGCGGAGCCATTCTTCATCATGGGCGCAATCGCCGGAGGTTAGGCGCTACAGTTGATTGTTGATCGACGCAAAGAATCTTGGCCACAGATGGACACAGATTTACACTGATCTTCTAATCCTGATTCCTTCCATATCTGTGTTTCATTGGTGTTAATCTGTGGCTAGGAAAGTCGGTTTGAAACGGAATGAGCAAATCGTTCGAAAGCTCGCGCGCGCCTGAACCGGTCGGCGCGTTCCCCCATGCCAGGCGCGTGGGCAATTTTTTGTTTCTCTCCGGCATCGGACCGCGCGCGCGGGGGAGCAAAGAAATCCCGGGCGTGACGCTCGATGCCACCGGTAACATCTCGAGTTACGACATCGAGGCGCAATGTCGCGCCGTGTTCGAGAACGTTCGGCTCGTGCTGGAAGACGCCGGCGCAAGTTGGAACGACATTGTCGATGTTACGGTTTTCCTTACGAACATGAAAAAGGACTTTCCGATCTACAACCGCATCTACGCGGAGCATTTCGCCGGACCCGGCAAACCAAACCCGACGCGCACGACGGTTGAGGTCACGGCGCTGCCCACGCCGATCGCGATCGAGCTCAAAGTCATCGCGGCGGTGGGAGCATAATGATCCACCGATTTCACAGATTAGGTGGATCGAGCAGTCCCTTGTCCGCCAACGGACGGACTCGTCCCGTGGCGAGCTCGATGTCAAAATAATGTCGGCAGAGCCGAGTCGAATTTAGCATCGCCCCGGCAGCTGCCGGGCCGATCCACCTTCCGAATTGAGCGCCGGACGTTCGCTGCTGATAATATGTCCATTCCGCCGTCGAATAGTTCGCGCTTCCGCGATCGAAAGGGAGAACTCCCCGACTCCTCAATTTATTTGGGACGTCCTTGATACCCAGGGTCGAGTTGAAGCGCTCGTTGGAAATGTTTTTCGGCAAGCTCTTGCATCCCGAGGTTCTTCAGCCTGAGGCCAATCATCCAATGGTAAAGCGGATTGTCGGGAGTGAATTCGTCGGCTTGTTGTTCGTGAGCGATTGCTTCTTCGAATCTGCCTAGCGATCGCTCGGCGGCGGCGAGTTGATTGCTCGCCACGGCGAGTTTTCCATTGCGACGCACGGCGTCAGTCCAAACCGAGATAGCTTCTTCCTTGCGGCCTAGCTGCCAGAGAGACTCGCCTTTTTCCTGGCGAGCGAGAATCAAATCTTGTCGCTGCACTAAGGCCTCATCGAGACTCATCCGCGCTTGCTCGTAACGGCCCAAACGGTTCAGAATCGTCCCGCGATAATACAGGCTCAAAGCTTTTGCCTGGCCTTTTTGGTGGCCTGCCGCCTGGCCGAGCAGCTCGACGGATCGCTCCGCATCGCCAGAGAGATATTCAAACCATGCAAGCTTCGAGAGCGCGTCGCTATTGATGAACAGTCCGAAGTTCGAAGCCGTCTGGAAATGTTTTTCGCCTGCGAGAATGTTCTCACGATCGATCGGGCCGAGCCAGGGATCGGGGTTTGTCTGCGCAAGCGCCAGCTCGTCGGGGATTTGGATTTTCTGAAATGCTTGATCGCCTTGATATTCGTGATAGCGAACCCACCCACTGTGCGCGTTCAAACCAACCCAAAAAATCGAGAAGGCTACAAATCCCCATCCCGTCTTTTGAATTTTTCCCGAAGAGCTCAAATTGAAATGGTGAAAGAAGACTTCCTTTGCCCTGAGCAATCTCCATGTTTTTAGAGTGAGAAACGTCGTGACCGCGGCACAACCCAGCGCCATCAGGAACGGGACGAGCCCATAGACGCTCCGAACCGCGAGGAAACTTCCAAGAAACACAACCGCTCCGAGAACTTCTTCGGGCCATGTGATCGAGTAGGTTTTCCGAGTCGCGCTCGATTTGGGAATTGCGACCGTCGGCTTCCCAAAACCGAAATACAGGGCGTCATTCGGGCAGACACTGATGCAATCCATGCATTTCATGCAGCCTGGATCCACCACCATCTTGTATGCTTTCACCTCCGCGTGGACGAGAACGTTCGAAGTGCAAGTGGCAGTGCAGTGTCCACATTGATTGCAGGCGTCGGTGACTCGGATTTTCCAGGGCGAGAGCTTGTCCGCGAGACCAAAAAATCCCCCGTAAGGACAAGCGTATGTGCAGAAGCCCTTTTGCCCTAGGAAATAAACGGTCACGAATCCGCAGATGAAAAGAAAAGGGATGGCGACTGCGACTGAGGGAAAAGTTTCCCAAAAATTAGACGTGACCAGATGATTGGTGAATGTCGGAATAAGCGGTTCGTGCGTGGGTTTTGTGAAGAATCGATAGGCGGTCGGCCAAACGAACATGTAGAGGGCGCCGATGAGCGGGACGTACACGAGCAGCCTCGATCGAAACGGCTTCGGAGTGAGGCCAATTTTCTTTAACATCCACGCGCAGAAATCCTGAAGGGCGAGAATGTGACAACCCCAGCCGCAGACAAAACGCCCGAAGATCAACGTCGCCAGAATCGCCAAAGCAAAAAAGATAAATCCCGCGTTGATCGCCCCGCGCTGGAGCGTGTGCATGGTCTCAGAAGGCTCGATCGGAGAAACCGTCCTGCCCATCAATCGCCACTGAATGATGTGGGCCACCATGACCAGATTAAGGAGGATGAGCGCGGCCGCGCGCCAGCGGCTGGTTTTCGATTTGCGAATGCCGCTTTTTTGAGCCGAAAAATTTTTGCGAGCAGGGAGCTGAATCGCTCCCTGCTTTTTCGCTCTTCGATCTTCACAACCGCTTTTCACAAATTTCGTGATCGTGATCTGCGCAAGAGCGCAGCAGAACACCTCGCAATCTTAACTTACTGAGATACTTTTTCAAAAAAATTAAAAAAGTACTATACTTTCCTCGGCAAACTATATATGAACTCACCTAAGCACCGATAAAATTGGAGGATTTAGGACAATGTTTAAGATAATCTCGAGTTATTTCATGCTCCCATTGCTTTTGCTTTTCAGCAATAGCTCGGACAACTCTGTAGCAGGATCCAAACAGAAAAGCCCGGAGAGCCAGACCGGGACTCTCCAAAAGATGATCGTCGCGGACGGGAGTGTTACGATGGATCTCGATCTCAACCGGTTGAACGGAATCAGCTCCATTGCGGCAAGACCCGCCACACTACATTTCGCCGCCGCGGCCAATTCGTTTTTTCCCATTCTGGTTTTTAACGATCTGTTGCGCGGTCCCGAGCCGGGCTCGATCGCACTGGTCCCGCAAGTGCAAGCGATTACCGCGCTTCCCGCCGCGCTGGCCGCGTCTCTCAAGCAGCTTGTCGTCGAAAAACTTCCTTCCGACGCAGCGTTCGACCTGGCCGTGCGCGACCGCAACACGGGATTCACCTTTTTTAATATCGAAGGACACCAGTACGATTACGATGCCAAGGCGCAGTTGCTCAGCATCACAGGCGGACGGCTGCTGGTCTCCAAAGAATTCGCGGAGTCCCTTGGCCGCCCGTCAGACGCCGGCGCAGTTGCCGGCGAAATCTCCATCGGCGCAACCATGCAATCCGTCGAGATCGCACGGCTCGACGAAAACGGCGATGTGAAATCCGCGATACTGCCAGCACTGAACCAACCTGACGTCGGGACTGTCCCCGGCCCCGATGTCATCGTGGGCGAGCTGATCGGCTTGGTGCAATCCCAGACTGGTTCCGTCGGGGGCCGCGTGGGCCTCGCTTTGGGAACCGATGCCTGCAACAAAGGGACGATCGACGTGGATTGGTTTGCCTTGCCGAGCAGCGACCATCCGTTTATTCCGCAGAATGTTTACCGAAGGAGTGGCGGCGCTGATAACACTGAGCGGTTCGAGCAAATCGGCCAGTCCTGGGGTAAGCATGCATTCACAGCAGCATCGTCAAACACATGCGGCTTTGGATGCAATGGTGTAGGCGGCAGCCATCTTGGCTCCGGCTGCTCCGATGCATA